>Ga0214542_1002999_pt1 | contig 34844 bp, 22 predicted proteins | sample CNSS1metaG_FD_160096 | JGI IMG/M metagenome (GOLD analysis project Ga0214542, IMG submission 160096) | Root nodule microbial communities from cowpea collected in UCLA plant growth center, Los Angeles, California, USA - CNSS1 | ecosystem: Host-associated > Plants > Roots > Nodule | place: USA...
ATCCTTGGAGAGCAAGTTTGAGAAGCTTCTAGGCTTTTCTAGAGTAGACACACTACTCTTGGCCCATTTGGCCCAATTCCCCTTTTTGGTCCAAAATTACTTCTAAAGCCCAATTTCCTCTAAGGCCTAATACATGGTCAAAAGAAAACCCTATTCTACTAGGCCCAAAATACAAAGCCCAAAAATAAACCCTATTCTAATATTTACAAACAAAGAGTTTTAGGCTAGGTCTTCACATCTTCCTTGGCCCATGTAAAGTTCAACTTGGGCCTTGTATGTGCATTGGAGGCCCATTCCTCTTGTATCCTCCTAGCCATTGCTCTTGTTGTGGGTCCCTTGGTTAGAGGCATCTCATCACACATTAAGCATGAAAGAGAAAATTTATACTAGTTTACTTACATCTAGTTCTCCTTTAAGTACTTTGCTTAAGAGGTTCAATAAAATAAAATTGATTACAAATGATTACATAAACATGTTCAACTTATACATGTATTAACCTCTTCAAGTATCACAAGTACGCACGTAAGACCCTTTTCAGGATGACACGTGTAAGTTATAAATCTCCAATACTTCCAAAAACATAATTCTGATACCATCACTTGAAAGTGAAAATTTCTAAAACTTTATTTCTCCGAAGTAAATCAGCATTTAAGATCAAACCAAACTGGTATAAGTCATTAAAGGAAGCTTATTACAAAACCTTCTAGTTCAAAATAAACTTTTAATAAAGTCAATTATACATCTTATTCAAAAGATAAAACCATTCCAATTGCTTTCCAAAAACTTTACCAATCAGACTTCTCACAACTATGCTTCTCTAACTGTATCTCCATCAACATAGGTTCTCATATAACACAAGTTATACGATCATCACAGGTGAAAACCACAACCACCAACATGCAAGGATGAGCTAACTAGATAAAGCATCACATAACAATATATTGCCAACATAACACTCACCTAGGATGATCACATATGTTCACAAACTCAACCAATTCGTATTACCACCAACTAATATCAAATGGTATGTCATTCCCTCATAACCAACCATTTGCCTTCCATGCGCACCAACGACTCTAGGAAATGGTCTTTCCTCTGCTTTCAATAAGACTTGCAAGCAACAACTCTACTTATTCATCAAAACCTTAGGTAAGAGCACTCTTGCTAAGTTCATGAAAAAGCCTTATGGTTGAAAAAAACTTTTTTACCTGACTCACCAAAGCCCTCTGGGTAAAAGAACCAACTTGGTTGTACGATTACAAGAGAGTACATACACCACCATCTTATACATACATACATACATACATACATACATACATACATACATACGTACATGCATACATACATACATTCATGGATATAATCATATCATCATGATTAACCATACATCATCATATCATGCCATATATTAATCACAAAAGTATCACGACAATCATAATATATATACCCTCACCTTACCACCTGCAATAACATTCCAATCATGCAAAACAAACAAAATAGACAATTTGATGCTCAATGCTAGTGCTTAACGCCATTTGCCTTGCAAATTCCACCGCCGAAGGCCAGAAAACCATTGCTAAGCGCCAAACCTCTCACAATTCCACTACTCAACGTCAAAACTGACACTCAATGCGAAGAAATTGGCTTACCCAACGAAATACGAAAAAACAATGTCTTATGTAGAGATCAATTTCAATACATCCAAGCATCCAAAATTATCATGAACACAAAAATTTCAAGGTACCCATAGTACAAAAAAGAATCCATACCTCCAATAGAAATAACCACGATACCAAGAATTAAGACCATTGTATATATCCTATATAACTTTCCACCGTTATTTTCTAATGATAAATTCATTCCATCATAATACCTATATAAAATAGTTCCAACCACCTTACCTCCAAATGACTTGCACTTCACTAAATCTCCATACACTACAACAAAAATATTGATATTTGTGAAGGTTAAAATTACACTTTTAGTGGTTAAAAATTGTCACAAATGAAATTTTTGACGGTTAAAATAATCATCACAATTACACATGTCAAAAACAATCTATCTATGAAAAAAATATTTTAACAACTTGTATTGTTGTTGGTAAAGACAAAAAAAACTAATAAAATATAAAAACTGTTACAAAATGTGTTCTAATTTTATTATATTTTATCATACTTTGATTGTTAAAAATCGTCACAAAATATATCGTACTTTGATGGTTAAAAACGACTAAAAAATATATCATATTTTGATGGTTAAAAAATGTCACAAAATATATTATATTTTCACAATTAGAAACCGCAAAAAATTATTTAAAATATTTTTAAACTTTCTAAACATCCAAAAAAATATTTATTAATTATTTGACCAACTCCATAATTTCCTTTTTTATTTCTTTTCTAATGCATTATTAGTCAAAATCAAGTTTTAATTAGTTTTCACGTATATTTGTGTCTCTAATATATCATAATTTTAAGATTATATAAATAAAACATAAATAATTATAATGACAAATTTAACTCACAGCCACCTTGTGTTTAAAAAAAAATTAAAAATTCATTTCTTTTGTCACAAATTTATCCATGAGTATATATATATATATATATATAATATGACAAATTTAACTCAACCACCTTATGTTTAAAAAAAAAATTAAAAATTCATTTCTTTTGTCACAAATTTATATATATATATATATATATATATATATATATATATATATATAATTAACTAAATTAACCCTCTGCTCAAACCCCAACTATAAACATAAGGAACAAAATAAACTATGGTTTTTCATATGATTTGACATAATTGAACGAATATTCGCATCTCTTTATGTCCCAATATTTTATATAATTTTATTATATGAAATTATTATTCTTTTTTTTTCATTGTTATAGATTAGCATTAATCAATAAATTAAATTATTTGTTAATATTAATTATATTGCATATAATTTATTATTGTATGGGTAATATAATTTTGTGTTTCCGTGATAGGTTGGATTGTTTAGTAAATAGTTTGTGATAGGCTTGAATAATCAGATACTTTTTTGAGAGGTCCCTAGTCTCTACTCGTAGGTTATAAAACTAATATCCCATTAGTCAGTTTTAAGTAACAACGTAAAACACTCTTGTTATACGTTTCAGAATACCTATCAACAAGAGAATAATAATATCTGATATTTCGTGCTTCCGTGCTTCCATGGATCCTTCATTAATTCCGGGTACACAATCCTTTAAACTCTTACATGAATATATTATATTATTGTGTCTTATATTTTATTTCTATCAATTGGTATCAAAGCTGATAAGATATAAAATATAATTGTTCTTTTTGAAAGTGTATATGAATTTCCATAGCTGTTCGCTAAGGCATGAAATATTACAAGGGGTTTAATCAATTACGATGCAGTATCATAAATGATCAAAACCTCATTTTCTTTCTCATTATTTTGAAGGAATGAAATAACTTCATTATTTTATTAATTAATTTGATATTACATTAATATTAATCATGCCCTATCGGTATTTTATTATTAATGTATTTTATTTTTCTTGATACAATGTATTTTGAATTTTATTATGTGAATTATTTGGCTTGTACACTATCGGTATTAGATTTCTTTTGACATCAGATGTGCATTCTGTTTTTTTTATTCTAATTATATTTCTTATTTATTATGATTCAGGATCCTTAAGCAGGATCATGGTGAACAAAAAATAATTTGGTATTATAGGCATATCTTGCTGAGTATTCAAAAACATTTATTTTATTTATTTACACAGTAAGTGTGTGTATTAAATGTTTCTTTGTTATTTTTGATACCAAATTCTTTGTCTATGCAATTGACTTGGGTCAAAACTTTGAATGGAAAAAATTTTGAGGATTGGAAAGAATCTATGGGTTTGTATCTGGTAATTACCAATATGGACTTTTCTTTGAGAGAGGAGGAACCTCCTGCTCTTACCCTTGAGTCCACTGGTGTCTAGAGAGCTTCTTGTGAACATTCGAATGGGGTGTGCTTCATGGTGATGAAATACACCATGGAGCAGTCTATTCGATAGAGCATTCCAGATAATGATAATGCTAAGGATTTTATAAGATCGGTTAGTGATAAGTTTAAAACTTTTGACAAAGCTCAAAATGGTCAATATCTGTCACTTCTTAAAAAGACCAAATATGATGGTGTCAGTGGTGTTCGTGAGCATATGATGAAGCTTGCACACTATTATAACAAACTCAAATCTTTAAAGGTAGAGCTTGTGATAGTTATTTGATTTGGCAGGTTATGGAATCTCTTCCTTCTCAATTTGATGTGTTAAAGACTTCTTACAACACTCAAAAGGAGGAATGGATGATTACCTATCACACCCACTTCCATTGGGGATATAGGTACTTTATCACGTTTATAGGCGATTATTCCCAATTTGGATGAATAGATCTTCTACAGGAAAAATCAAGTTCCTTGGATGCTTTTAAGTCTTTCAAAGCTGCTATTAAGTTGAAAACAGGAAAGAAGATAAAATATGTAAGGTCTGACAAAGGTGGAGAGTATTATGGCAGATATGGTGAGATTGAAAGAAATTTTGGACCTTTCGCTAGATGTCTTGATGAATGTGGTATTAAAGCTCGGTATACTATGCCTGATACTCCTCAGCAAAATGGAGTTGCAGAAAGGAGGAATCACACTCTTTTAGATATGGTGAGATATATGTTGAGTCATTCCTCTTTACCTTATTTCCTTTGGGGGTACTGTCAACACCCAATTTCGTCCGGCTAAAAAAATAGAAGAATAAATAATAATAATTTATTTTTTAAGAAAATAAAAAAATATTAAAAAAAAGTAAATAAGTTTTCTTTTTGAGGCTTTATTTCTATTTTAGCCCAAAATACTTTGTACACCCACACCGTTTTTTCTTGCAACTAATGGCAACCCAAAATTTTATATTCTCACCCCCACTCTATGCTTTGTCATTTCTGCTCCAAATCAAGAAGTTAATGATGAGATTCTAATATTTAGAAGCAAAATCTGTTTTAATTTTTAGAATCATTTTTTTCAGTGATAATTGATTTTGTGCTCTGGTTTTATGACACCTCCTTTTGCAAAGGAGGAAAATAGTAATATGTTTCTCAAGAATATCTTTTTTCTAATTATAATTATTTTGTCCTGATCACGTTTGATTTTGTGCTCTGATTTTTTGGTGATTTGATTCCCATAATGTGAAGACCAATTCTTGTCTTTTAAAATTTCTTTGTAATCAAGACTAACTTTATTACGAGATTACATTAGATTTATAATGTTGTGTATATAAACCCATCAAGCAAAAGAATAAAAAGAATTTTTTTTCTCTCGGAATTCTGGAGACCTCTCTCACCCTAAGCACACAATTTATTTTAATCCTCGCATATAAAAAACCCATTCACCTACGATCGCCACCCTCATATGCCTCTTGGTGTTCCAACGCAACTATTGTAAATCCGATCTTCTGTTCAGGTTTACAAAAATTAATTTTTGTTGTGTTATGCAGTCTTTCTTGAGTTTTGGTTATGATCTTGGTTGAATGTGATGTTTTCACTATTTCTTTTGATATGGAAAAAGCATTACCGTCATGCATTTTTGGGTTCATTAGTTTTATAATTAATGCTTGTTGATTGCCTTGGGTTGTGAACAATGTTGATGTTAAGAATGACCAATGACCACATACATGTTTAGCATGTGAAATCAATTAGTTGTTTTATCCAGAAAGAATTAAGAAAACATTACACCTAACCCTAGTGAATGAGGGAGTTAGTTACTCCTAGACATAATAAATGGTAGAATGATGATGAAATTGAATGCCTCCCGTCTTCAGAATATGTTTCCACTGTCAAGTATTTTTAGATCAAGTGTCTTTCTCTCCAAAGGTGTGTTTTGACCTCTATCAAACCCTCAATTTATAGACTTTTATAACTGGACAAGGCCTAAAATTTGGACTTGATTCTGTACTTGAATAAATTGTAATAGATAAACTTTGATATATATCTTTTAATCTTCAGAGATTCCATATCTTTGATGTATTCTTTAAATCTTATGATTTGTAATTGAAGTAACCAACTTGGTAGATAACTGATTTTGTTGATATATTATTTTAATATTCAGTAATCTCCATTGACTCTATTGTTCTTAAATTTCTAAATTTCCACTTATCTGCAAAATATAAACTAATTATTTACCTTTTCCAAATTTATGAAATGAAATTTAAAATATCTAAAAAGATAATAATAAAATAACAATAATAAAAATATGATAATGCTAATTATCAGGTTTCAATTTCTTTTTGAAGAGGTTTATGAACTAAACAAATTATAATACATTTTTCACTCTTCCAAACTTTTTTTTAGTATTTCCCTCTCAAAATATACACTTACTTTACTTTTCCCCAAACTATAAAACCTAAGTGAGAATTCATCAAATCTAAGCGAAGTTCATCAATCTTCGTCATCGATCTCGAAGCTGTAGGCGCTTCTATCACTTGTTGGCCAGTGTAATCAAAGTTTTCCTACCCATTATCTCCCTAGCCTACTCAGGAAATCCTTCATTGCGCACGCCAGATTTTGTGCCGCCTTCCCGAAATAACGATTCTCAACAAGAAAAAATGAGGCGGTGATCCGCTGTGAAGCGTTGAGAAGGCAGATCTTGTAGAGGAGCTAGCGTCACCAGTCTTCAAGGCGATGAGGAATTCGGGGTTGGTGTTGAACTGGACAAGGAGTCGTGGACCTGCGACGTAACTATGAGGAGATTCTACTCTACACTAGTGATGCTGATGGTTTCCTCGATTGTGGGAGAAGCCTTCGCGGATGAGGGATGTAACACCCCATTTAAATAATAACTTTAATTTAAATGAAATGCCACACAGATAGAATATAAGAGAGAAGTCCTAGAGTATAAACGCTACTCCTTACAATGTCCAAAAAAGGAATGCTAGAAGAAAGCAAGGCACACCACGACGCCAGATACAAACAAAATCCAAGAACTTGACAATAATAATAGAGTACTAAAGGACCAAAAAGTACATGGGCCATAGCCCTAAGAGAAAGCCCAGATAAATGGAGATCCAGTACAAATAGACTATGCAGCGGAATCATCCTTCCTTGTTGACCTCGAGTACCTCTCGCATCTGCTCATATCAATAAATTGATGATCATCGCAAAAGTAGAAGAACCACATACAAGCAACCAAACAAGCAAAAGGGTAAGCTAGAGTATGAATCAGTTTATCATACAGATACATGCTATTTCACAGAACAATGAATATATGTCAACCAATCATGTTATGACTTACAAACAATACACTAAGAGTCATACTCGACTCATCCGGATACATATAATTTAGTTGGATTTAGCGGATGCTTGCAGTTGTGGTGGATTTAGGCCTCCTGCTACTCTCACCACAAGAGTCAGTCCGCTCTATGTGAGACTAACTAACTCCTTAGAGCGTTAGGACACAACCTTACCTTGAATCCTTACTAAATTATATAGATAGGGCACCACTATGAACTCCCACTAACAGGGGTCATGGAATTACGCCCCGACCAACTGAGGCACCACCCTGAAATCTCACCTAGAGATTTCAAGAAATTACGTCATGACCACACACAAAAAATATTCAACCAACCAAGTAATACTCATCATGCACATAAACCTCATGTCAACCTTTATAACCAAATCCTCATTCGTATTCCATGTTGAATCCATGCCAACTCATCCTTCTGAAACCATGAATATAGAATTGCATTTCGTACCAATACCATGCCACTTTAATTACCAACCGTCTAATTTAAATCACATGCCAAAAATCATACCAAACCTATCATTCACAACCCATGAACCATATCAATCATGCATAATCATTCATCTCATGCTTTTTAACATAACAATTCAATCCAAGCAAGTGTCAACTATCCAAGAACAGGAACGCAACAAAATAACCAAGTAACCTCGCCCAACTCCTTGCTCAAGCTGAAAGGTCTCGCTCAAGCGAGAGGGACTCTCGCTTAGGCGAGCTCCTTTCGCCTAGGCGAGAGCTCGACAATAGGAACAATGACCTTCTGCGCAATCCCGCTTAGGCGAGACCCGCTTCACCTGAGTGAGACATTCTCTCACTCTAAATAAGGGTTTGGTCGCCTGGGCAACAACTCGCGTGAAAGGACCTGAGCGATCCTCTACTTATCTCGCCTAGGCGAGACAAGTTCGCTTGGGCGAGATTATCAGTTCTCGCCACTATTCGCACCTGCATCAACCATACACATATACCAAACAAAACAACTAGACATCCCATGCATCCACAGTACCACAAAATCTCAAGAATGATCAAGCCAAAAATAGAACAAACCGCAATCACATCAGATAAAAAGGTTCTAGCTTCCCTTACCTAGAAATGGCTAGAATAGGACCTCCACTCTAGACAGTGGGGCAAGGCAGCTCGAGGAGCGACTTAAGAAGCTGAAAAAAAAAATAAAGGAACAGTAGGGACATAAGTTACCCAAAGTAACAGTAGCAGGAAAAATGCCAGCATAGGATGAGGGAACAAATTACGTGAAAAAATAATGAACTGAGTTTGAACTTGCTTGACGTACCAAACCCTAGCAGAGAGAGAGACGGTTGTAGCTCTAAGGAGGAGGGGGTTGTTTCTGAAAGTGAGTAGAATGAGTGTGTTAGGGCAGACTTAAGATCTGGTTTCCCTTTGGGCCAGCCCTAGGCCCAACTGATTTGGGGTAGCCCTTTAAAAATAAGGGTAGCAATGTAAGTGGGCCTTACAAGGGGGCTTGTATCGGTACCAGAGGCTGAAGTGGTTGGCAAGTAATTCAATGTGGTCGAGGTTGTCGTACTACGATGGGAGGGATACATTGTGGTAGACTTGTGGTGATGAAGGTGCTGGTTGATGCTTCTTAGAGGAAGAAGGGTTGATTATGGTAGATATGGGTTTTATAGTATGACGACGATTGGTGAACACATGAGAACTTATCAGAAAGAGATCATTGGTATTATGTACCAATATGCTAACTTCAGTTCATAGCTTGCCATGGTTATTGCATGTTATAACAGATTAATTATATTTAAGGTGAAGTAAACTCTTATTAAATGCTAAACTAAGAAAGAGGATTTCTTAGATAAAGTTTATTACATGTGGATATATTCAAGGCTTAAATAGTCATTTGGTCCTAGTGTTGGTCAAGTATTTTCAATTTAGTCCTACTTTTGAAATTGTTTTCAGTTTGGTCCTATCTTTCATAAATTTGATTCAATTAGATCCTTTCTCTTAACTCCGTCTAAATAGTTAACAGAATAGTGGCCAACGTGGTTCATTTTTGTGATGTGGAGCACTGTTAAATGACGTGGTTGTTATTTTATTGTGCTGGCCTTTTAATTTTAATTAGAGAATTTTAAGGTTTATAATTTGTCGAATTGGGTTTAGGGATTCATTCAGATTTCGGGATTTCTTTCAATTGGGGATTTCAGAGGCTATGCATTCACTTCCATCAAAGATTGCTTTTCGTTTTGTGAAGATTTTGTCATGGAGGGTTTGCATCTTCATCGTGGAGGTAGTTTTTGTGGTTTAGGGTTTGTTAATTTTTGAGGATTATTGTTTGTGATTAGTGTTAATGATTAGGGTTTTTTGTCGGTTTTGTTTTTTCATTCGGTGGATTATTTTAATTTGTAGATGTTGTTGTCTCTAGTGCATTGTTTGGTGAATTTCACGACCCACCATTTTAAATTGTTTGTATTGTCGCTTTCTGTGGTGGGTTTTATTGTTGTTTGTCGGTTTTTCGTGTTTAGATTGAGTCTTTGTTCCCTATTTAAAGATTTTTTATAATTTGCAGGCTTTTATGTTTATTGGTCTTTCCAATGTCTGATGAAAGATTTGAGCTTGTGGTCCACCACCATGGTTACTTTACCAGCGATGAGTGGTGTAAGTAAGTTGGTGGGGAAACTACTCATTGGTCATGCGATCGTGACTGATGAAGTTATTTCAAAATATTAGGGTCTCTTAGGGAAATGGGATATCATAGTATAAAGGGGTTGTGTTATTGTGTTGAGATGTTGTTTCACCCCTTGCATGATGGCAGGGGTGCAATTAATATGGTTCATATCGCAAGGCATTATGGCGAAGTGCACATGTTTGTTGTGCATGGAGTTGATGAAGCCCAAGTAGAGGATAATATAGTGGAATCTGAATGAGGTGTTATGAGACCTTTAGAGAGTGGTGAAAGCAGCCATGTTGTTGATGGAACAAAAGTTGAGATAGATGGTGAATTTGAAGTAGTAGGTATTGAGATTGTAGTAAGGTCTATTGTGGATGAAGTTGCAATGAACAAAGACACTGAAATTGGATAGGAGGAAGGTGAAGTGGATGAAAGTTTAAGAAGGTTCGATCTTTTGTAGCTGAGGATATGGGTGAATGTATTGGAAATTTGAAAACAGAAGTAGTAGTTGAGGATGTGGGTGAAGGATTTCAAAATTTGGAAGCAGAAGTAGGAGTTGAGGATGTGAGTGAAAGATTTAAAATTTTGGAAGCAGAAGTAGGAGTTAAGGATGTGGGTGCAGGTATTGGAAATTCAGAAGTTGAAGATGGAGTTGAGGATGTGGGTATATATGTTGGAAATTCAGAAGCTGAAGATGGAGTTGAAGATGTGGGTGTAGGTGTTGGAAATCCACAAGCTGGGATTAGGCTGAAGGTGATGATGAAAGGGAGACAGATACTGATATTGATGTTGAAAGTTGGATTGAATTTGATGCTGATTCTTTAAGAGATAGTGATGGGTATGACTGGGGTTGTTGTAATGGAGGGATTGAAGGCGTAATTGATGTAGAAATAAATGTTGATTATGGTAAAGAAAAATCTATTAAAGGATTAGTGTTAGTTGAAGTTGGTCCAAGTGAACACAACCATGATAGTGAAGACAATGATGATAATAATGAAAGGGTTCATGATGATAGTGACCATGCTAACACTAGAGACAAAGGACTGTCTGATAATGGTTGGGCGTCAGAAAAGTTCACTACAAAAAAATAGCTATTACTGACGGGCAGAATCTGTCAGAATAAGTTATTATCTATCGATAAACTTATATTTCTGATGGATTGGCGACGACAATATCTGTCGATATTTTCAAAAATATTTTTGGGTTAATTTTGCATTTCCAACTTCACTAAATCAGATAATTATCAGACCTACATTCTCATAGATACAATCAGACCTGCCAATATCATATATAACTCTCCAAATACAATTAGACCTGCTAATATCATATATAACTCTAGCCAAGTAATCCAAACAACCATTATACAATATTATATGTGTCTGCATACACCACACAAACATCAATGTTCTAAAATGTTTGGATATAGAATAAAAATCAATCTAAACATCCATCAGCCACAATGTACAATGTGTTCTTTAACTAATGTAACCACACATAACAAACTGAATATAGAAAGAAGTCCTAATAGTCTACATAATCATCAGAATGATTTTCTTCAACTTCAGGGTCTTCTTGTTGTTGGGACTATTGCTGGACTGCGGTGGGCTGAATTGAAGTAGGTTGGACTGGAGTGGGTTGGACTAGGGTGGGCCGGTTCCTTCAAGTACTTGTTCAGCCACAATGAATGAGCTATTAGATAAAAATATAATTAGTGAGTATAGAATTTTCTTGATTAGAGTGTACAAAATTAGATTAGAACATACTCAAGGTATGATTTAACTTCAGTGCAATTGATTAACACATGGACATAAGTAGAGTTGAATTCAACATCAGTTAACCAATGAGTCGACTCCTTCCCTGCGTGACAACCAACTTCTCGAAACACTGATAATGTTGAGTCACATGTTTGATTTTTCCAGTGTGTTTCATTCCTAACATTTTTAGGCGACAAAATGAAGTTCTTGAAATAATAAGAACAAAAATATGTTGTTTCACGATGCAAGTAAGCTGCACTAATTCTTCCACTCTGGCTTTGTTTTTTACAGAACGTTTTGATTCCCCCATAAATCTATACAAAGAAATGAATAGATTATGATTTGAAACGAGAAAAGTAAAAAAGATATAGAGATATAGTAATCATGGGTTATCACCGTTAAAATGGATACATCCACCTTTATTGCAATGGCCCACCAAGCCATGCTTCACATGACAAATGAACAGAGATATGCTTGATTGATTCAAATAACCCAGGAGGGAAAATTCTTTCCAATATGCGAAGAATAATTGGAATATTTTCCTCCAACATTCTCAGTGACTGCTCCTTTAGTGATGTTGAGCACAAGTCTTTGAAGAAGTGACTAATTTCTATTAAAGGATTTAAGACATGCATTGGCAATGAGTTGAACGCAGCATGGAGTAATATCTCCATGAAGACATGACAATCATGACTTTTCATACCATGAATACAACCCTTTTCGATATTAGCACATCTTGCTACGTTTGAAAAATAACCATTTAGCATTCTTAGTTCCTTGATCCAACGACACACTATTTTAGACTCATCTTTTGTTAAGGTGTAATTTGCTTTTGGTTTAAGCAACCACCCATTAGTTTGAAACTGTCAACTAACTATCTATAAAACTTTTGAATGGTAAAAGAAAAGTGGAAACCATCTAAAAAATCATAAAAAACAACAATTTCGAAATCTTACTTGTTAGAACTAAAAATATACACTAGAATAAGGTAACTTTTAGGTCCAGAATTAAAACAGCCCTAAACATTATGCGCTAGTATGTCCAAAATTAGGTAACTTTTATTCACTGCATAGTTTGTTTAATTTTGAATTTTAGCATTCAATTCACATCTATTAAGCTGCATCTAAATCATAAAATCATCCAAATATATGTTAAAGTTGGTTTTGGCTAGTTTGCTGTCAAATTTAGTCTAACCAATGATTTTGAGTTTCTGTTATTCGAGCATTATTTTTTATCATTCTAGAAAGTTTATTTGAAGATTAGAAACATGTCAGAACCCTTAATTATACCATTCCATGCTTTTTACAATTTTTAACCCATTGACTTATAGGCTTCCATTTAAATGTTTTCAGTTGTTTTCTTTAATTTTCATATCCTCTTGTTTTGTTTGCGTAATATTTTCTCATGTATACATTATCTCTATTGGGGACTTAAACCTCACAAGCTTTAAAGCAAAAATCGAATTGAGATAAGAAATCATGAATACAACTAATTCAACGCATAAAGAAGTGATCAAAAACCAAAATCAGATGGTAAAATAAGCAACTCACCTTTACGTTGAAGGATTCAGCGGAGAATTCTCACCACCAATGAACAAGCCTACTTAGAAACATCTACATTAGCACAAATCAGAACCAATATCACAATTAGAGATACCAAGTAAAAAACATAATTAAGGACACAAGGTTCCACCCAAAAAATCGGCAAATCATTTGGAACAATTACAACTGAAATTGCAGGACTTAGGTATTATTGTACTATGTTTGGGGGAGAATGAAGGGAGGGATGTAGAAGCTTACCAATCAAATTACGCTAGTGACGCCGAAAGCACCAAATCAAGACTTGTGGCGGATGAATGAGCACGACTTTAGGGGAGAAATCAGAAATGCGTGGGGGTGGCGGATAGCGGCAAGAGCGTCACAAACGGCGGCAAGAACTTCACGGCAACGCGGGTTGCACCGAATTGATGCCCTCAAGCAATTGCCAACATTACGCTTAGGGTGGAGGAGAAACGGGGTTGGAGGAGAAATGTGTTTTGGGAAGAAAGGGGGAATGAATATGAAGTTTTAAATAAATTCATTCTACCAACATACCGACGGATAATTTCGTCGCCATAATTCTCATCCGCTATTACCGACGGATTATTCTATCGCCATCTTTCTCGTCCTCTATTACTGACGGATTATTCCGTGGGTACATGCACACCATAATCCGTCGGTAAATCCATCGGTAATTAATATTTAAGGGCAAATAATTTCGTCGGTAATTTCAGCATAACAATCCATTGAAAAATCCATCAGTAAATCTCAATTACCGACATATATATATATATATATATATATATATATATATATATATATATCCGTCGAAAAATACCCGTCGGTAATTTAATGTTTTCTTGTAGTGGTTGCTTAGTTTTGAGGGCAGTGACAATGAGACAAAGCATGATGGGATTAGTAGCTATGGTTTTTTTGGGACATTTAAGAAACCCAAATCTATGGTTGATTACTAGGGCTGGGCAAAATATACCAAACTGCACTACACTATTAATAACTACACTGAACTAAAAAATAGTTTGCTTGGACTGCACTGAACTGGGAAATAGTTCAGACGAACTGAACTGCACTGCACTCTAATATGAACTAAGCCGAACTGTTATAAACTGAATTATTTTATGAACTGCACTATGTTTGAACTGAACTGCACTAATTTTTAACTGGACCACACTACTTTTGAACTTAACTACATTGTTTTTGAACTGTTTTTGAATTGAATTGCACTAATTTTGAACCGAATTGCATTGTTTTTGAGCCAAATTACACTAATTTTGAATCAACTACGATATTTTTAAACCGAATTGTACTATTTTTGAATCGAATTGTCCTGATTTTGAATTGAATTGCACTATTTTATAATTTAAAAGTACTTAGAAAATAATACTTTGAAATATACATGATATTTCAATACACTAAAATCAAAATATTAATACATCTTCATTCATCTAAATTAGTTATACTTGAAGGTCTCACTTCGTCTTGAGAGGTTATATCTAAAACAAAATATTTCATCATTTTTGAAAACTTAAAATAAATTTAAAAATATCAACCAAAAAGTATATAAAGTTTTCATATAAACTTTAATTTTTTTAGTATTTTCTTTTCATTAAAAAATTATTTAATTATAATATTTTATATAATCGGTACTAATATAAAAAAGACAACAACATATCACCATTGTATATTTTTTATAATTAAAAATGTTTGATTTTAAATTGAAAATGATGGGTATATTGTGGAAGATCACAAATCTTGAATTCTTATATCAATGATACTTCCATTTTATCATATGATAGACCCATTATCGATAAAACATCGGTTCAATCTACTTAAAGATTAATATCACTTTTAAATCAAAACTTTAATAGGTTTATTGGTTTTCTTTTTACATATTGTTCAAGTATCTCGTTTATATTTATTATAGAACTTAAATTTATATTTGAATTTAAAGAACATTCATCATGTTAATCTTGTGTTTCTTATTCATCATTTTAACTATGATAATGGTATATCCTAACGGTGATTTATACTAGTTTTATTAAATATTGATTTTAATTTCATAATTTGAATTAATCTACTTTTAGATACTGATTTTAAATTTGGCATTCTCTTGTTGAGAATTATAGAAAAATATAGTTTAACCACACACTTTCTGAATTTCCAAAATATTATATAATAAAATAAAATAGAAAACTTGTCACACAATAAATTATATTTTTACGCTATCATCTTATTAAATAAATTGCACATCTAAATAATTAAATCTCAAATGGTGTTTGATGCAGACTCTAGTAATGAACGCACCAAGCCTAAAGCAAACAATTAATACATATGCCTTGCACAAGGTCATGACATCATAAATTGAGAGAAAGCAAAGCGAAAGATCAAAGATGGATTTCAATTCAATTTTTAATTAACTGATAAAAGTACAGTTTCATAAAACTGAATTATTTTACAGTTTAGATCAATTATTAGTATAATTAGTTGAATTATTTTTATTTTTTAATAGTTCAATTAATTGTAGTTTAGTCCAGTTAAACTAACTTTGCCCAACCCTACCGATTACAAGTGGGAATTGCGAACAACTTTCGTGGATAAGGCACAGTTTGTAGATGGTGTAAGAACGTATGATGTTCACGCTAGGAGGAACTTGAAATTGGAGAAAAATGACAAGGCAAGTGTGATTGGTCTCTTTATTGTGGATTTCTGGTTTCATGTCAAACATGGCTATTGAAAAAAGTGCAAGACCATCATAGGTGCAGTAGAGAATTTAGTATCAATTTGATGAATTCGAAATGGTTGAGTCAAACCCTAGACAACACATTAATAGAAAATCCCAATTTGAAACAGGTGGATATACGTAATAAAGCTGCAAGGAAATGGAATACAAAGGTCACAGTTTCTATGGCTCATAGTGCAAAGCAACTAGTACCAAAGTTGGTTGAAGGATCTTTTAAAGATCAGTATAGAAGAATTTATGATTATGCTCAGGAGTTGATTAGATGAAACCTCGGGTCCATAGTGAAAGTTAAAGTAGAAGTTGTTAATGATGAGAAGATTTCCATTCACATTTACACTTGTCTAAAGGCATGGAAGGACAGTTTTGTAAGCTGTCAACCTATTATAGAGCTTGATGGATGTTTTTTGAAAGGCCAATATGGGGGTGAGCTATTAACTGTAGTAGGTCATGATGCAAATAACCAGATGCTTCCTATAGCCTATGCAATAGTTGAAGTTGAGAATAAAGACACATGGAGCTGGTTCTTGGATTTATTGGTAGGAGACCTAGGAGGTGCTGATATATGTAGGTTTTGCACATTTATGTCTGGCCAACAAAAGGTAATTTTTGTTCATTCTTTTATGTGAATTCTACTTATAATTCTTTAATATTAAGACTAACACACTTGTACATACATAGGGATTGCTTCCTGCCATACAAGAGCTATTGCCTGGCGCTGAGCAAAGATTTTGTATGTGCCATCTATACAATAATTTCAGAAAGAAGTTTGGAAGCAAGCAACTGAAAACCTTGATGTCGAAGGCTATAACCAGCACATACCTTAGAGCATGGGAAAGAGAAATGCATAATATTAAAGAAGTGAACGAGGAGGCCTTTAAATACCTAATAGCAATTCCACCATGGTTAGTCATCAATATACACGGTTACATAAAATCACATATTCTGTTAACAACTAAGAAGTTTGTGTCTCCAGATATTGGTCCAGGTCTAGGTTTACCATGCAAGCCAAGTGTGACACGTTGGTCAACAACATGAGTGAAGCCTTCAATAGTGTTATTGTTGATGCAAGGACTAAGCCAATCATCACAATGCTGGAAGAGATCCGACTATATATTATGAGGAGGTGGTCCAAAAACAGATCCAAGGTGAAGAAGTACGAGGGTAAAATCTGCCACAAGATACGAACCAGATTATCAAAAGAATCAGAAAAAACTAAGTATTGGATTCCAAGGTACATTCATGTGGTCATATTATTAGTTTTTTCATTTTGGTCCTAGTTTAGGTTATTAACTTGTCAATTTGGTCCTATTTCTGGTGCAGTTGGTCAGGTGAAAAATTGTTTGAAGTTAGGCATGTGTCACTAGTTGGAGACAAGTACATTGTTAACATAGAAAGCCATGAATGCAGCTGTAGGAAATGGCTTATTAGTGGGATCCCATGCTGCCATGCAATTCCTGCCATGAACTTCCTCAGCTTAAAGGCAGAAGATTACATTCCCCATTGGTTCAGACGTACAACATATGAAGAGATATACAACTTTATAGTTCTGCTTGTCAATGGTCACCTTTTATGGAAACAATTATCTTCCTTGATGTCCTACCAACACGTAAAAGAAGGTTGCCAGGGAGATCAAAGAAGAAGAGAAGGTTGGAAGCTTTGGAACTAAAGAAAGAAAACACCCAAATAAGGCCAGGTGGCCATAAAAAGAAATTTTCAGTTTGTCGTGCACTTGGGCACAAGAGAAATAATTGTCCAACACTTCCTAAGCAAGGTCGTGAAGAACGCCCCACTGAAGCTGCAACACTACAACCAACTCAACCAACACCAAGTCAACCACCTACATCAGCAGCACCCACTCCACCAACAACACCAATTGCACCACCACAACCCAGTCAACCATCATCAACAACACCCACTCCACCAGTAATAACAACTGCGCCAGTACCAATAACTGCACCACCACCAATAGCTGCAGTACCACAACCCAATCAATCATCTTATGGCATCAGAAAGATGAGGCCGAAAATGCAAAGACGAAGGCCACCACGTCCATGATGGGAGGTCAGACTTTTGAATGTATTTTGGGGGGGAAATATTTTGTTTTGTAGTTATTTATTTTGGGGGAAACTGTAACATCCCGACCGGATATTAAGGATTTAAAATAATAAAATAATGAATTAATAAATAAACCTCATTTATTAAAATGTCATTTCCCAACAAATGTACTTAATCTTGGACTCAGGATTTATGATGCTCGCACGAACTTACCCGCTCGTGGTCCTGCCTCTATGAACCTCCCTGCTCGTAGTCCTGCCCTACGAACCTCCCCGTTCGTAGTCCTACTCTACGGTCCTGCCCGCCAGTAGTCCAACACAAATGATCCACCAGCTATGTACCTCCCCGCATGCAGCATCTCTCTCAAGTGTGGGCACGAAACATACGAACCTACCTTGCTCGTATCCCCACACGAAACCTGTGCAGACCGCCTGGCGGAACAACCTCGTCACCAGGCGCCATGCTCTATCTAGATGTACTATTTTAAGGTCTATCGCCTGGCAGAGCACACCTTGCCGCCAGGCACCACGCGGTGCAGGGACACCCTTGCTGGTCCTATCGCAGACACTCGTAAGTCGCAAGGTGCTATACCCGTAATGTTGTTCTACTGGTTTTGGCATCCAAGTTAGGTTGCTCCTTAATCCAGAATACTACCAAATGCATTACTGCACCATCACATATCAGGACATGATGCTAACTACCTAGCTATACCACAATCGATTCAATTACCTATAACTCATTCATAGGTCCTTGTATTCTAGATATTTGATTCACCATAGCATGAGATACATGCATCACAAAACAGTAATCATTCCAAATGGGTGAGTGCCAACACTTAAGTACCTACAATTCCATACAATCAAACACCACACACAACCATAATTCTTACACCAAAACTCCTAAGAAAATTTATCATCATAAAACCAAAAATACTGCAGTAATGGATGCCATATTTTTTGGACTACAAACCTCAAATCAACGATCCCACCAATCAACACCAAGAATGACATGTTTTGGACCAACTGTCAAAATTTGAGCTTAATCCAACGGTTAACGAGTCGGGAAAGTAAATTTTACTACAACTGCGCAGATCAGAAAAAGATGTAGTCGCGCAACGACCAAGTCACTCGCGCAACGACCATCGACGCTCCAAAATCCAAAAAACAACTTGAAACATCACATTTTTATGAATCTTTAAACCCCTAAATTGGAAATACACAAAATAGAATTGTACCTCATCAATTCATAGTTAACTATTCACAAAATTTCAAACCATACCTTTCAATTTTCCATTCTAGGTGCATTTAACATCACTGCATCAAAATTCAATCAACTAACTAAACAACTACAAGGATAAAGCTGCATATACAACTTACACTCAATTAAACCATACTGTTATGAGAATCCATTTCATTTACCCTTAAGCACCGAAACCTTTTATCCTAATTTTCTTTCTTTGCTTCACACCTCAAATGTTCATAGTAACAACTCTAACTTACAAAGCCTTTTAATACCAACAAATCCATAAAATAATCATAGAATCTCAATCCACCAACCATAATTTCTAAGAACATAGTCGTACCACCAACCACCATTTCCAAAACTCTTTAAACCTCATATACTACATTGAACTTGCGATTATCTATAAAAATAAAAGATGCACTTACTACTACTAAACCAAAACTTCAACTTTAATCCAAAAATAAAAACCATAATACCCCTCCAAGTCTACACCAAGAATTTAATAATCTTAAAATCTTAAGACATATTAAATCAAAGAAACAAAAAAATGTTAAAATTCGTGTAATTACGTAGAACAGAACTAACAACTTTACACAGCTAAGAACATGTAATTATACCAAAAGGAATATAATTCATTCATGAATAAAATTACAAGCACATAAATCATAGTTATTCAACCTAGCCAGTGGGAGTTACAAACCCTCAAAACCACTATTTTTATTACAACCAGAAACCTATCACAACTAATGACAATTGAACCCGTTTCTTCCACACCCGCAATGAATTTTCCATATAAGCGACCTTCTTCTTTTGCCTAACGATAATGGCATCTCACTCATTAACACCCTCTTCGTAGCATCATTTGAAAAATTTACACCCCAACACATCTTCACCTTGTCTTTGCAAAACCAAAAAAACAATAGGAAACATATTTAAATACCATAAACCACGTTCTTAAAACTTAAAGTCAAACATTGGGAAGCAAACCTTAAAGTTCGCACAACCCCAAAATTGTTTACCCAAGTTTTTTTTAGTTCTAGATGTGCGCACAACTACAATGTCTCCACAATCACAAATAGGGGTGCACTTGAAACCCTACAACAATCACCATGGCATGAATTGCAAGTTCATTGAATCTAACTATTGCAAGAAAAAGAAGATGCCCCATCAGACATTCCTTTTCAGCTGAAGATGGATGGAAGGCAACCAGATTTCAAAAATCACACAACACAAACCCTAACCTATCCATTATAACCTCTGGTCTATGTAGACAGTAGAACGACCACGTCATTCAACAATGCTCCACGTCACAATAACGAACCACACTGACCACTGTTCCGTTAATTATTTAGACAAAGTTAAGGAAAAGGATCTAATTGAATGAAATTTACGAAAGGTTGGATCAAATAGAAAATAATTTCAAAAGTAGGACCAAATTGAAAAACTTGACCAAAACTAGGACCAAATGACTATTTAAGCAATATATTCAATATGTCTTAAATTTACTTTATGTTGTCTACCTATAAGTTCAGAAAATTTTAAAAAGCTTATGTGTATGAAATATAAATGTCTTATTGATATTATCCTTTTACAGATTCCAACTTGGGAAGATATTGTTGCGGAAATAGTTGGTGAAATCTTTGATGAAAATGACTCAAAGGTAAAACTAGTATAAATGTTTATGCTCTTATTTGTTTGTTTCTTTTGATTTTTCTTAAATAATTGAGATCACACTCTCTATATGCCTCTATATGCTTTCATGTTAAATCTCATTCCAAATCCTTGGCCAACACCTTGAGATTATTGTTTCTTTCAATCTTGAACTTATACTTATAACACATATTTGATGGATTTACTTCCTAAAAGTAGTTTAAAAATGTTGTCTTGCTTTATCTTTTTTCATGTTTTGTTATTGAAACAAATTCTTTGTGGTATTAGAAATAAGCATGTGGTTATGATACTACAAAACTACTTGACCTCAGTTATATGTGATTATCAAGGCCACATTTTGTGAATCTATGTCTTATGTCAAATTCAAGTGCTAGAATACCAGCCTATAAAGTTCCATGGGAAGCCATTCTCCATCACTATTTTCTAGGAGAGTCCTATCCGAAGTTAAGCTAAAGGTCAAGCCTCCACCACCAGGGTAGATTATGGAGTGATTATAAGCACAAAAGTGGCGTTAAAGGAAGCTATTTGGTTTCCTTTATAGTAAGAAAGATTGTTATTTATCTCTGAACTAACCAACAACAATAATATCCAACAGGGTCACTGTAAATGGAAGCCCTTTTTATAGCAACTTGTGACTGATATTTTATCTTTGGAAACTTGAGGAAAATCTATGAACCTCTCTCATTTATGATACTTCTTTTTACAAAACTAAAATTATTATACTGTAGAGGGAATGAGTTAAGACTCTAACATTTAAGGTAGTTGTAAATGTGGAAATTTGGTTCGGATGTAGTAATAATTAGGTTAAAATACCTTTTTGGTCCCAATTTTCTTCAAGTTTTTTCAAATAAGTCATAATTTTGATTTTGTGTTCAAATAGGTCCCAATTTTCGTCAATTTTGTTCAATTGGGTCCTTTTTTGCTAACACCGTTTAAATCATTAACGGGCATGAACAGTGACTGCCACGTGTCACTTCGTGGTTTTTTTTGAATTTTTATTTTATTTTTTTTTAATTTTGTTTTAAATTTTTTTAAAAATTTTAAATTTTTTTTAAAATGTACATGTGTCAACCCAAGAGCGTGCCACATGTCACTTCGTGGTTTTTGAATTTTTTATTTTATTTTTCTGAATTTTTTTTAAATGTCCACGTGTCAACCCAGTAGTGTGCCACGTGTCAAAATCAATGTTCTATATTTAATTTGGTCCATATATTTGTTATTTTTGTTCAATTAGCTCCCAATTTTTGTTAACATTAACCAATTTGGTCCCTATCGAAGATGTGACCTAATTTAATTTTTATATCAAAGTTATAATGATATGAATTTTAATATATTATATTAAAATAATTAATAAAAAATGTGAATTTTAATATAAAAATTAAATTTGGTTTTAATTTGGAGAGGGACCAAATTGGTTAATGTTAACAAAAGTTGGGACCTAATTGAACAAAAATAGCAAATATAGGGACCAAATTGAATTTAGAACATTGACTTTGACACGTGGCACGTTACTAGGCTGACACGTGGACATTTAAAAAAAATTTAAAAATTTAAAAAAAAATTTAAAAAAATTCAAAAAAAACTACGAAGTGACATGTGGCATGCTCTAGAGTTGACACGTGTACATTTAAAAAAATAAAAAAATTCAAAAAAACATTCAAAAAAAAATTCAAAAAATTCAAAAAAACCACGAAGTGACACGTGGCAGTCACTGTTCATGGTCGTTAATGATTTAAACGGTGTTAGCGAAAAAGGACCCAATTGAACAAAATTGACGAAAATTGGGACCTATTTGAACACAAAACCAAAATTAGGACTTATTTGAAAAAACTTGACAAAAATTGGGACCAAAAAGGTATTTTAACCTAATAATTATAGCTACGGAGACTTAAAAAAAACATTGACACTAGAATAGAAATCATAATAAAATAGATGGTCTTTGAAGAGTGATGTAAGTACATAGTTGTTACTTTGAAATTGAAAAATATTAAAGATGAAAAAAAGTTGTAAGAGTATATGTATGTGTATACCTCTCATTTATGGTGACTGGATTTGCAATAATAGTTATGATAAGCCATGGAAAGGTTGCATGAGGTGTGTGGGATAAGGTATAAGGAAGGTTAGTCTTGCACCGTTGACGGGTGTAGAAAGGCGAAAGGTCAAAGGGTGGGGGCATTGAAGATGAAAGGATGAGGATGGAGAGGGACCACATAACGGTGGAAGTGAGGCAAAATGATAAGTTGAAATGGTGGTGCATGAATCAATCAACATTGTAATGTATCAATGCTTTTGACTAAAAGGTGTTTGCTTTCGTACATTGGGTTGAAATTTTATTACTTTGGTTTCATAAAGGATCACTTTTGGTAATGATTTAATAAAAACAAGTAACATCGGTAGGAACAATGGTAATGAAAAGTGTTGCTGCATATTGATATTTGACTAACCAAGTGACGTGCATGGTTTTATTTTGAAATTGCACATAGTGGCTTGATTTTTGAATGGTCACCAAAAAGGGATTAATTGAATGCCTATTCTAAGTTTTAAAATTTTTATGATGTATCATTCCTTTATTTATATAAATCATGAATATACTTGGGTAGGATCAATGCATCCAATATCATGAATTGGTGTAATGGAACATGGAAAGTTTAGCAGAAGAAAGAAAATGAGGCAGATTGGTTCGGTGTAGCGTGAGAAAGGTGCTCTCATCTGAAATCTAGCCTTCAATGGAGGCAGTCCTAGGTGCAGTTGAGGGTTGAGGGGCAGGAGATGCAGTTCTTCTGCGGGTAGGAATCTTCCTACGAGAAGCTTCAGCCATTGTTTAAGTGGAAGAGAAGGAAGCTTTGAGAGTTTTTGAGAAAAGAGAGTACCAACGACCAAAATGGCTTACATTTGTAGAGAAATGTCTCCAACGGCCATATACACAGATTTTAATGCAAATCTAGTCGTTACAACGGCTAGTTTTTGAAATAATTTGGTCCAACAATGTGTAATAATCAATTATCTGAAAGTGATAATCGATTATTGTTTCAAAAGGTGTGTAAAACATGAATCCTAACGAAGTGATAATCGATTATCCTAAGTGATAATCGATTATTCCAGAGTTGTTTTGATACTTGGCTCAGAATTAATGATAATCGATTATTGCACCCAATAATTGATTATTCTAGAATAGTTTGGGATTTTAAGAGAGGTTGATAATCGATTATTGACACTGATAATCGATTATTGACGCTGTTTTTCGAATTTTTGAGGGAAATTGAGTTTTTGGCACTTTAAGAGATCTTTAGTATGCCTAACTCTCTTCTTAGTTCGTAAAATCTATCTTTAGCTAATGGTTTGGTAAGGATATCAGCTAATTGATGCTTTGTATTTACGTATTCTATCTCACAATTCCCTTTTTTTATGTGATCTCTTAGGAAGTGATGTCTTATTTCAATGTGCTTTTTCCTAGAGTGCATTATGGGATTTTTGGTTAAGTTAATAGCACTAGTATTATCACATTTCAGAGGTATATGATTTAGAAAGATGTTATAGCCTTCTAACTGTTGTTTCATCCAAAGAATTTGAACACAACAGTTTTCAGCTGCTATATATTCAGCCTCTGTAGTTGACAAAGCCACACAAGCTTGTTTCTTAGAGTGCCAAGAGACTAATGAACTTCCTAAGAGGTGACAATTACCAATGGTACTTTTTCTATCTATTTTACAACCACCATAATCAGCATCTGAATAGCCTATCAAACTAGGAGATGCTCCTGGAGGGTACCAAAGTCCAAAGCATGCAGTTCCTATTAAATATTTTAAGATTCTTTTCACAGTAGTAAGAAGTGATTCTTTTGGATTGGCTTGAAAACAAGCACACACACATACAAATTGCATAATGTTAGGCCTACTTGCAATAAGATACAATAGAGAACCTATCATGCCTCTAAACATAGTCTGATTTACCTCTATTCCTGATTCATCCTTGTCTAAATAGCAGGAGGTTCCCATAGGAGTACTTGCTTCCTTAGCAGTATTCATTCCAAATTTCTTAAGTACTTCTTTACAGTACTTAGATTGAGAAATGAAAGTTCCATTTTCCATTTGCTTAATTTGCAGACCCAAAAAGAATGTCAATTCTCCCATCATTGACATTTGAAATTCTCCCTGCATTATACTTGCAAAGCCCTTACATATAGAACTATCAGTAGACCCAAATATTATGTCATCTACATAAATATGAACTAGCAAAATGTGCTCATCTACTCTTTTAATAAACAAAGTTAGATCAATTTTACCTCTTTCAAAATTAGTTTCTAACAAAAATGTACTTAATCGTTCATACCAAGATCTAGGTGCTTGTTTTAATCCATACAATGCTTTCTTCAATTTATAAATGTGATTAGGAAACTTATAATCTTCAAAACCAGGTGGTTGTTCAACATACACATTTTCTTTAATAATTCCATTTAAGAAAGCTATTTTGACATTCATCTGATATAGTTTAAATTTCATGAGAGAAGCATAAGCAAGAAGTAAACGTATAGCTTCTAACCTGGCAACTGGAGCATATGTCTCATCATAGTCTATACCTTCTTCTTATCTATATCCTTTTGCTATAAGTCTGGCTTTATTTTTAGTGATGTTTCCATCTTCATCCAACTTGTTTCTGAACACCCATTTTGTTCCTGTGAATCATCCCTAGGAATGAGTTCTCAAACTTCATTCCTTTCAAATTGATTAAGTTCTTCTTGCATTGTTGTACACCATTGATCATCTTGAAGAGCTTCTTCTACACTTTTGGGTTCTATTTGTGAAACAACAGCAACAGTCATACAAAAATTTGACATATTTCTAGTAACTACTCCCTTCGATATATCTCCAATGACATTTTCCAGAGACAATCCTCTAGGTGATTTCTAGCTTTTGGCAAGATCTCCAGGTTCAGCCAATGGGTTCTCATTTAGGTACATCTCATCAAGAGCTTCTTTAAAATATTCTTCATCACCTGTATTTGTTTTATTTGACTCAAGAGGGTTCTCCTCAAGGTCCACAATTTCATCAAAAACAACATGCATAGATTCTTCTACATTCAAAGTTCTTCTATTAAAAACTCTATAGGCTTTACTAGTTAATGAGTATCCTAAGAAAATAGCTTCATCTGCTTTAAAGTCAAATTTACCCAGATTTTCTTTTCCATTGTTTAGGACAAAACATTTGCATCCAAATATTTTTAAATGTCCTACATTAGGCTTTCTTCCTTTAAACAATTCATAGGGGGGAATTTTCAAAATTGGTCTAATGAGCATTCTATTTAATACATAACAAGCCATGCTCACAACATCAGCCCAAAAATATTTAGGCACATCATATTCATTCAACATTGTGCAAGCTAAGTCTTCTAAGGATCTATTTTTCCTTTCTACAACTTCATTTTGTTGAGGAGTTCTAGGTGCAGAAAAGTTATGCATAATTCCGTTTTCTTCACAAAAGTTTTCAAATAATTCATTTTGAAATTCTCCACCATGATCACTTCTCAAAACTTTAATTTTCAAATCTTTTTCATTTTGAATCATTTTTTCAAATTTCTTAAAAGCTTTAAAGGCCTCACTTTTTAGTGTGAGAAAGAAGGTCCATGTATATCTTGAGTAATCATCAACAATAACAAGGGCATAATAATTTCCCCCAAAACATTTTTTCCTTGAAGGACCAAACAAATCCATATGCAAAAGTTCTAAAGACTTTGATGTAGAAATCACATTTTTTGAATGAAATGATGATTTTACTTGTTTTCCTTTTTGACATGCAACACATAGTTTATCTTTTTCAAACTTTATTTTTGGTAATCCAATTACTAATTCTTTAGAAATCAGTTTGTTTAATTGTTGCATATGAATATGAGCAGCTCGTTTATGCCATAACCATGGATTTTCTTCTTTAACAACCAGGCAAGTTATATCACTAGATGATGCATTATCAAGATCAATCAAGTAAATGTTATTGTGTCTCATACCTTTCAAGGCTACTTCCTTAGAATCCTTTTAATGAATAGTGCAGTAGTCACTTTCAAATATTACTTTGAGTCCTTTATCGAATAATTGGCTTATACTAAGAAGATTGTGCTTCAATCCTTCCACAAGTAGTACATCCTTGATCTCCAAAGTATTTCCTCCCTCTACATCAATTGTTCCAAGTATTTTTCCCTTGTTGTTATCCCCATAAGTGACAAATCCTTGTTCCTTTCTTTTAAAGTTCTTAAACTTTCTTTTGTCTCCAGTCATATGCCTTGAACAACCATTGTCAAGATACCACATTGATCATCTGGATTTAGAAGTTATCTGCAAAATAATGGAACAATTTATTTAGGTCCTCAACAACTTGTTTGGGTCCTTGGGATTAGAAGAAAAGATATCTATCTATGAACGGGCACCCAATGATACTTCCCATTTGGAACACCAAAATGTTTAATATTGCATTTATTTGAAGTATGCCCCTTTTTCATGCAATAAAAACAAGTAGTAGTACATGCATATGCATTCATAGAATGAGAAGTTCCTTTTTCTACCCAAACTCTACGAGTTCTTTTAGTTTTATTTTTATAATTATGATTATGAGCATGCTTGTTTTTATTTGAATTTTTCTTAGGATTGGATTTTTCAAAATTTTTATTTTCCAAAGCATCCTCAAGATGTTTTTCTAAAATACATATATCAAACATGTAACTTTTACATGAAACACATTCAACAGTTTCTTTTTTTTTTATTTTCTAATATTGAAATTTTATTTTTCAAAATTTCTTCTTCTTTAAGAGATTTTTCAAATTTACTTTGCAAATCTTTAAAATCAGATTTTAATTTTGTATGAGCAGTATCTAATTTACTAGATTTAACAAGTAATTGTTGAAATGCATCATACAGATCATCATAGTCATTTTCATTGCAAGTAGAATTTACCTCACTGTCAGAATCATCATGATTAGCCATCAAACAGAGATTTGCTTCTTCATTATCAAAATCGCTAGAATTTGATGAGCTTGATGCATTGTCTTCCCATGCTATGTATGCCTTCTTTTTAAAGAATTTTTTGCCCTTCTTTTCTTCACTTTTCTTTGAGTTTGGGCAATCGGCCTTGACATGTCCAGATTCTCCACATCTGTAGCATTTGAAATTTAGTGATGATCCTTGATACTCCTTCTTGTTGTTCTTGAATTGATTTTTACCTTTGACCTTCATGAATTTTGTAAACTTCTTAATCATGAGACTTAGATTCTCATCTTCATCTGAATCTTCTTCTTCCTTTTGCTTTTTGCCTTTTACCACTTCAGTTTTGAAAGTAATGTTCTTCTTTCTACCAGTATCTTCTTCTTCATTTAGTCTGTGTAGTTCAAGCTCATGCTCCCTTAGCTTTCCAAATAGGGCCGCCATCGTCATTGTCGCAAGATTTTGTGACTCCGTGATGGTCGTCACCTTTGGCTGCCAAGTCCTGTTCAAGGATTTAAGAATTTTTATATTTAATTCATCAATGTCAAAAGTTTTACCTAGACCTGTGAGATGATTGATGATGTGTGTGAATCGTTTCTGCACATCGTAGATAGTTTCTCCTTGTTCCATCCAAAACATTTCGTATTCTTGGATCAAGGAGTTCTTGCGTGCCCTTTTCACATCGTCTGTTCCTTCATGGGTCACACGCAATATTTCCCACATATCTAGTGCACTGGTGCAGACTGAGATCCTGTAAAACTCATCCAGGGTTGAGGCAGATGAAATTATATTTCTAGCTTTTACATCATACTGAGCTCGTCTATTTTCGTCTCCTGTCCATTGTGAGAATGACTTTGGTTCCTGCACATCATTTACAACATTAACAGGAACAAATGGACCATTTAACACAGCATCCCAGATACCTCTATCAACAGATTCTAGAAAAATTTGCATCCTAACTTTCCAAAAAGGATCATTTTCACCAGTAAAAAGAGGAGGTCTATTGATAGAAGCACCCTCAGCGAAAGTTTGATTTTGTCCAACCATTTTCAAAAAATTTGAATAAATATCAAAGCAAGCTCTGATACCAATTGTTGGTATCGCGCAGCAGAATGTTTGGCGTTTGGAGAAAAACCAAGAAGAGGTGAATTTGTTTTAAGTAATAAAATTTATACTTTAAAATTTTTCCAAATTTTATCGATTAAATTAAATATTAATGTCTTTAAACACAATAATAGATGAAATAAAGAGATAGAGAAGAAGATTGAACACAAGTATTTATACTAGTTCAGATCAAAAGATCTTACGTCCAGTTGTTAATCTCCTCAAATAAAGAGATTAACTAAATCACTAACAAATATCATATTTCAATCAGATAATAAAAGAGTAAGGAAAGAAAACACCTCTCTTGAACACACAAGAGATGAACACCTTTCTCTGAATCACACAAAGAACCTTGACCTTAGCTTTCCTATCAATAGTAACAACACTCAATCTCCTGGAAAACCTCTCAGGAAAAGTTATCGCTCTACCCACACTAGGTTTTTCAAAGCTTTTCTAAGAACACTCAGAGAACTCTCTTTGCAGTGACAACACTAGCACTCTGGCTTCTCAAAAAGGTAAGTTAGAAGTAACTCTGATGTTCCTTAAATATGGGTTCCAAAAATTAGGTCAAAAACTGAACAATTACGCTCAATTGAGCAGGATAATCGATTATTCCAGTGCATTTTCTGAAAACAAGGTTTTGAGCAGATAATCGATTATCAGAGGTGATAATCGATTATTCCAATGCTCCTTCGAAAAATATTAACTCAGCTCAGGATAATCGATTATCCTAAGTGATAACCGATTATCACTTTGATTTTTCGTGAAATACCAGAATTTGATCTTTGCACATTGATTGTAACTATTCTAAGTACACTTTACAAGATAGCTTTAAACATAACAACACATGTTCTTCATATTGACTTCCAGATGGCTTTTAGGCTTCTTTTATCGTCATCAAAATCTTGCTTCAGCATTAGACTTGTATTTGCTTTTGCCAACAAAATTATGCACACCAACTTGAATCACCAAAAGCTCGAGAAGTCCACCAAAGGGAAAACATAAGAACGAGTAAGTTAGGACAAGAAAAACACCATTTTCTAGACAACCTAGTGTCATGTTACCAAATAATGTAGGTTCATTTTAGTTTGTGAAATATGGAGTTTGGATTGTTAAGAAAACCTAGAAATGATCTCCACTAGACATTAAGATAGCATGCTATCTAGATGTGAATGTTCACTTCTACAAGCTCAATAGAAGAATAATGGTGATTTGAAGCAAGAAACAAATAAAATGGACATTATAACATCATTGCTGAATTGAAATGAAGGAAAACAAGGAAGAAAATGGAAGCATAGAAGATGATATTAAGCAAATAGAGCATTAAGCAAATGGAGCACGCCAGTCATATAGGGGCCAAAAGGCTAACCAACCCTCTAGAGATAAGTGATGATGTCGCCACTTGATTACTAAAGACAGGGCCAAAAGAGAGCCATCATTCCTTAGAGGAGAAACTTATGGAAATATGGTTAAAACAATATAGAATTCACTCAATTTGATCAAACCTTATACATGTCTAGGAGCACCCCTTAAATAGAGAGTTATAAGGCCTCTAAGCAAAAATAAAAAGTACAAAAGGGTAGCTAACCAATTACAAAACCCTACTTTCTAGAAGTTAAGTTAAAATGAGCCAACAAAAGGGATGAAATGTGCATTTCCATGAGAATTCTTGGCCATGAGGAGTGGTAGGCGCCCATGGTACACTTGTACCACCAAAGTACAAGTTACTTTTTGCTTTTGCTTTTACTTTATACTTTATGCCTTCGTCACTCCATCACCTTTCCATGTGGTCCAACCATGCTTTACCATGTGGGATTGCCTTAATTCATCTCCATTAGTGATCATCTTACCCTAATCATGCTTAATGTACAAAGGAAACAAGATAAACAAGTTAATATGTTGACTTGTGCCAAGTCAACTAGTCAACTAAGGTTGATCCAACTAAGCGAACTTTAGGAATTCAACATAAGGAAATACTAAATAAAGACAAAGAAGAAGGAATAGAAGTCTCACCTCTAGTCATGCTTCTTGTGATCCTTCTTTAGAGAGTTTTCATGTCATCTCGTGTGGTAAATCCTTCACCACGAACTATGTTTGGATGTGTTTGTTGGTGGAGGATCTTTAGAGTGTCGAAGCCCAAAGACAAATGTCTCTAGGCAAAGTACACTATTGATTGGTGTTTGATACTTGGTTCTTGAGTGTCAAGGTCAAAGTCAAATCTTTCTAGATTGAGAACATAATGAACAAAGGCTTGTTGTGAAGGTTTCTAGAGTGTAGAACTCACAGGTCATATGTCTTTAAACACAAAACTTTATTGACTGGTGTTTGATACTTGATTCTTGAGTGTCGTGTTTAGAGATGGATGTCTCTAAACTCAGAACTCCATGAACCGAGACTTGTTTGTGAGGGTCTTGATGGAGAACTCAATTGAATGGTTAGATTGGTGGTTGATATTTGGCTATTGATTGTCAAGGTTAAAGAACAAATGTCTCTAGATTGATAACTCTATGATCCAGGGCGTTATTGTGGTTTGTTTGGGAAAGTTATATAATTTAGTTGTCCTAAGTTTTCAATATTGAATGAGTTTATTATCAAAAATGAGCTTTCTGGTTGGTGATGTTAGCTCACCCTTTTGTTTTGTGGTTATGGTTTCCACTTTCAATGATACTGATTTATCATGGGACCAAATGATCGTATAAGTGTTGAGGAAGATACGCATCACTAGTAAGATGCATGTTCTTTTACTCTTGTGTTCTTTCTTTTAAATAATGTTTATAGTTGTAAAACATTGATTTTTCTTATTAAGATTTCCAATAAGGCAAGAATAAAGTTTTATTTTAATTATTTAATCTGTGTTAATTATAGATTTTAGGAAGTGAGAAACTGTGTGTTACATGAGGTGACTAGAAAGCCCATCCCTCACTATATTACTCTTCCAATAGTGTAGGAAATTCGTTTTATGCTAGTTAAAAAAGGTGTTTTATATTGATTTTGGAACTAGTATAGAAAGTTTCTAATTTCTATATCAATTTTAAAATTGGTACTTTTTATACCTATTAAGACCACAACCCGTATAAAAAGTACCTTCCCTCATTTTCTTAGTGCCTTTGTCACATGCTTCCCCTTTTTCTTTGTTCTCAAATCAGGTAAACCCATGCTGAATCCCTGAAGCACCACTTCCAATTTCTCTCCCACTTCCAACACACAATTCAATTAACACAAACACACAAAGATTCAATAAAAGAAAAATAAGTTAAAATATTGCAGAGTTGAACAAAAAAGGAAATAATATAAGGATTATGGTTGAAGGATTGAAAATCATCCAAAGTACCTAAAATAATTAAATGAAATAGCCTTTGAGAGAGAGAGAGAAATAACTAAGTAATTTAACATCAGAGAACAACAACGTGAACCACCCAAGGCATAACGACAATGCAAATATGTAGCACGACGTACTAAGAGAATGAACCATCATCGTGAACCACCACCACAAACCAGCCACTGCGAACCACCATTGTGAACCACCATAGCAAACTACCATCGCAAATCACCACCACGAACCAGCCACTACAAATCCCCATCGCAAACTACCACTATGAACAAGCCACTGTGAACCACCACTATGAACCTGCCACTGCAAACCACCACGAACCACTACCGCAACCAGCCACCACGAACCATAACCGCAATCCACCACTACGAACCATGCACTGAGAACCACCACCACAAAACAACAACACCAGACGCGAATGAAGGGGATCTAGAGAGGCGAATGCAAATGGAATGAAGGGAGTGGAAAAGGAGGCTAGGGCAAATGGTAGGTCAAGAGTGTGAATGAGATAAACACGAACATAAAAGGCTAGAAAAACATTTCTAAAGAATTACAAGTGTTTCACCATACCTCTTTCTATACCGGTTCTACCCCTAAGTAGTACAGAAAGACATTTAAATTATTACAATTTTGCCACTGCTTCACTTTCTATACCAATTCTACCTTTAAATGATATAAGAAAAACTTCTCAAATTTCAAAAAACTGCCACCATATCACTTATTACTACAGGTGGATAATGAAATAGTATAATAACTCACTCTATAAGCAATTTTTTACACTAGTGTTCCTTTATTTGTGTTTGATCACAAAGGGGAATGTGAATTGAAAAATGCACTAAAATAAAATAAGTGAATTGAAAAAGTTATAAAATAAAATAGTAAAATTAAAGGAAAGTGTAAACAAGTAAATATTAGAACTTCCAAATCATGTAAACGAAAACTAAGTAATCTTTTTTAGTGCATGATACAAGCATATTTTTGAAGAAAAGTAAAACAATTCGTTGCTCCTAAATCATGAAATTCATTTGTTTTTACCATGAATGTTATAATCTTGTAAATATTTACTTAACCATTAAACTGATAGTCTTTGTCTCTTTAGAATGTGATTCAAATAGCATATAAATATGTGTTTGTTATTTTTCTATTGTTCTAGAGGTTCTCTACTAATGACATGTTATTCTCATTTTCAATATGAAGTTCCAATATAGTCATTTGCACTGACAGAATATGATGCGAGTGTGAACGAAAGATAAGTGATTGATGTCCTTCCTATATCCCACTTGGCACTATATAGCATATCTCAACCACTCTTCACCATTAGTCACAACACTACAACTCACTGACACACAACACACTTGGGAGGAAGGGAACATAAGCATAATATTATTAGCAGGGTTGTACTGTCATTGCCCAATGACTATATGTTCTTACGGAGAACAAATAAGATATGTCAGACACAAGTGTTACCTTACCTCAATTCGCAATCTACTTAGTAGGCTTCATCCCGGCTGCCATATGCCATCTGTGGGTATCTCGGTGTGGACTGGTTTGGACCCGAGAAGGGTTAGTTGCGGAAGAGACTCCGACGCTCAAGTCAGCCAAGAAATCTCAGAAAGCCAAATCTCGTAATGAAGGGAGTAATGAATGCGTACCTTTAATTATTGGGGTCCGTGCATATTTATAGGTTATTAATTATGTTTGGCCACGTCATGGGTCGGGCCTCTGTTTGGGCCATAGGTGGGCCTGGGCCTTAGTTCAGGTCATTTTAGTTCGATTATCGTGGGCCTTAGGGGTTTTGCTGGTAATGCTAAAAATTTTCTAAGTTATCCTTTAGTTTCTTTTAGATATTTGCTTACGTCAGTTACTTCTTTAGTGGCTTAGATCGGTTGCCCTTATAGCGGTTTAGGCTGGTTACTTTTATTTGCTCGGCAAACGTATGGTGATTATTTGCGTCCTTGGCAACTATGTGGACGGGTCTTATGGCTATAGTCGGGCTAGGATGTGGTTTTTCTGATTTGTATTCACAATTGTATATGCATGTGTTGCGGTGTGTGGGCTTGAAGGACTAAGTCCATTAGAGGTTTGGGATGTGCTCGGTGGTTGGACACATGATGGGCATGAAACTGGTTGAGTTCCCGTCGGCTACTATTGGGTGAGAATTCCTTAGTATGGTGATTGCATGTGTCGGACGCACGATGGGCAAGGAACTGTGATGTTCCTATCGGCTACTATTCGGCAAGGAGTCCATAGTATGGTGATTGCGTGCGTGCCAGGGTCCAAGTATAAGACTTGGATGTTATACTACAGGCGAGGAGTCTGTAGGGCAGGACTATGAGCGGGATAGGCTCATAGGGTTGGATCACGAATGAGTTAGTTTCGTGGGAGCACAGGGAAGTCCCAAGGCCTAGTACATGCATATGACTCATGACGGACTATGAGGTCATGGTTGGGTGATTTGGAAA
>Ga0214542_1003000_pt1 | contig 34840 bp, 19 predicted proteins | sample CNSS1metaG_FD_160096 | JGI IMG/M metagenome (GOLD analysis project Ga0214542, IMG submission 160096) | Root nodule microbial communities from cowpea collected in UCLA plant growth center, Los Angeles, California, USA - CNSS1 | ecosystem: Host-associated > Plants > Roots > Nodule | place: USA...
AGTTTGAAAACAAGGTTTAGCTATGCTATTGAATATTTTAGATAAAAACTTGTATTATTTTTATAAATCTAATTATACGTATACTTTTATATATATATATATATATATATATATATATATATATATATATATTTATATTTTTTTTTTTTAATATTAATTATATATATATATTTATATATATATATATATATATATATATATATATATATATTGCTATATTTTTTTTCTCTTAATGGAAGGGTATATGTATTGTTAGATGTTTTGACATTAAACTTCATGTTTATCTCTTTATAGTTAAGAATCCCTAGGAATAATTTTTTTAAGAGAGTATTTTTTTTTTCATTCAAAAAGGTTTTGAAAGAAAGAAATATTCGAAGAAGTTATAAAATTCTAATAAAGAAATAGTAAATATGAGAATTTTTTTAAATATATTTCGATTAAACGGTGTAAATCTTAAATATAGCCTTAGGTTTTTAACTCCTAATACCTGAATTCTTTTGGTTTGTGTTTTAGCCAAAAGGTTGAGAATGAGATCAATTAAAGCGCTTAAAGTGTTTTGTCCATCTCCTCCCTTAAGGTTCTCTTTTATGTTCATCTTTCTGACCCCTTGGATTCTCTTCCTCTTCAATGCTTATTAAATTTTTCTATTTAATTCACGTCTTTTGTCATGTTTTGGACAATTACTTGAGTTATCAACATTAAAGTCCTCATTTACTACCTCATACTTCTGTCTTAGCAATCCCACTAGTATTTTGGCAGTTAAAGACTAAATCAGACTTTGGATAGTTAAAGACAGTATCAGACTTTGGATAGTTAAAGACTAGATCGACCCTAACATTACATAGCTCCCCAACCTTAACCTTAACTTTTATAAAGCTTAAGGCTAAAAAACAATATTTAACATCACACTTATACAATATTTATACTTGTTATAGCAAAAAAGTACTAAGATTGATTAGCCATAAGCAATTAATAGTTGTCTCCCAATTTCGATCTCTTCCTTCTATTATGAAGTATTCTTCGTATCTTCCCCACTTCTGACCTAGCCTTTCACACTCATCAGTATTGGACTTGATGTCAAGTCGACTTTTGGCCTAATGACCCAATCAACATTGAGCTTAACACTACAATACATGATAATATTTTTTTCGATTAGATGAATCTTTCTCCTTTAAGATGATACATGATTTTCTTTTTATGAATATGATGATACTTGATCATCTTAGGGTGATACATGGTGATCTTTTTATGGATCCGATGATACTTGATCATATTAGGATGATACCTTGAAAGGTCTTTCTCGGGTATCTTTAAGTTGCCTTTCATTTTTTTTCAAGCGCATAATGTAACATCCCGACCGGATATTACAGATTTAAATAATAAAATAAAGAAGTAAATAATAAAACTTCATTTATTATAACTTATATTCCCAAAACGCGGGGAAAATAAAATCTTATAGTAGTAATAAATAATGTCAAAACCTCTACTATAACTCCAACATAAAATCCATAATAAAAACCAAGTTTAATAATATAAAATATTACAATTGTTCCAAAACAAAATAAAAACTCTGATAAAAGTTCTGATAAAATCTTCTCCCAATACTAGCCCTGCTCCGTCTCTAGGCCTCACCAGATCCACATGCATATCATCTGCTCCCGTGTACCGCGTAGATCATCACTAAACACAAGCAGATAGGGTGAGCTAACAAATTACATACACACACACACACACACACACACACACACACATATATATATATATATATATATATATATATATAAATATTGCACAGTTATATATATCACACAATCACACCAAAGGAATCTCTTCCTTTGATCCCACACCACATGGCAACTACCATGATAATTGTGCTCTACGTCTTATAGCGTTTACCTCAAGATGTCTCGCTGCCATACCTATCGGCCACAACCGACAGAGCACGTGTGGGAAACCATGCTATGGATCACACACCGCAACGCTAGGTGGAGTTCCTAAATATGAACAAAGGTTGTAACGTCCTAAGACTACCAAACTCGTAAGTTAATCGCTGAGGAGGGCAATCTATCTGGACCTATCTGTACTGGCCACAACCAGCACACTCACACCAGCAACACTCGCCAACCCGAGCTCAACTCAAGGGTTCCTCGTGTTCATCCGCCATCCCGAGCTCAACTCGAGGGATGCCATTCTGAGCTCAACTCGAGGAATGCCACGTGCTTAACCCCTATCCCGAGCTCAACTCAAGGGATATGTTCCGAGCTCAACTCAAGGAACACCAGTAAGCCGACCTTTAAGGTATCACTAAAACTTTGTAGATCACGCACGTCAAGAGTAAGAAACCCAATACTGCTGCAGTACAATCGCCTGGCGGGGGACACGTACCACCCGGCGTTGCGCGCTTCCAGACCGCTTGGAAGGTATGATGAGTCGAACCTTGGCTCACATTCAATCATTAATTTTTGTGGAATTTAATATTATTTTTGCGCTTAAAAATTGTATTTAGTTGCATACTATATTATTGGATATTCTTGAATTTAATAATGCACTGTAATTTAATTTAAGTCCTTAAGAGTGTAAATAATGAATATTTTAATTCATAAATTAAGTTCCAAAAATAAGAATTTTGGAGAGGAATAGTTCAGATACTAAATACACCCCCAATTCTCATGTTTACACCTCTTTTCCCAATTAGATTATCTATTTCTGAAAAAGGACATTTCTAGAGCTAACTGCACCCCCTGTTTTCAGGTTTACACCCCTTCTACAATTGGACTTTCTATTTCTTTTCTGCACCCCTTCTTTTTACTAATTTCCACCCTTAATATCACTTAAACTCTCGTCCACCAGATTGTGCCACGTGGCAATCCTCCACTTACTAAATTAACTAATTAAAGCTTGCCACGTCCTCAATTCCCCACTCACTAAAATAACCATTCACAGTTTGCCACATCATCAATCCCCCACTAACTCAAATCACCAATCAAAACATGCCACCTTATCACTCTCTCTCTCCTTCACACAAACAAAACCCTAACCCTAATCACCTTCTCCCTCTCCATCACTCTTCCGCCCCCAGCATCCCCCATGGCCGCCATGACTACGTCCGGCCACCGCTGCTCACGCCGGAACGTAGCCACCTCGTCGCACCATCACCGAAAAACACCGTCTCCGTTGCTGCATGATAAGTGCCAAAATTCAGTAAAGATTCATAACAAAATCTGGCACTTATGCTTTTAATTTGTGTTCATTTCATATTGATTCTCCCTAAATCTAAGTTTCAATCAAATGCTTCCAAGTTTTGATTTAAAGAAATCATTTGTTCCTATTTTGTGTGTTTTCAGGAAATATTAAAGAGAACTCAAGAAGAGTGAAGGAGAAAGCAAGAAATAGAGAAGAAAAGGAGAAAAATCTGCAACAGGTCGCTCAGAGCTAAGGTGTTTCGCTCAAGCTAGGACAGGCTCGCCCAAAGTTAAAGTCTTCTCGCCTAAGCGAGACACTTGCCGCCTTTCTCGCTCAAGCGAGCTTGATCTTGCTTAAGCGAGATTTCGTGAAGAAGCCATGAGCAGTTTTTCAATTCTCGCCTAAGCAAGAACATGGTCGCCCAAGCGAGACCTTTCTTCAACCTGAAGAATTCTATCTCACCTAAGCGAGAATGAGTGGCCCAAGTGAGACCCTTCCTTCATGCTGAAGTACTCTATCTCGCCCAAGCGAGATTCAGTAGCCCAAGCGAGAGTTCGGGCTGTATATATATTTTGGAGGTTCAGATCTGCAGATGAGCTTGGAATTTTGGAGAAGAAACTCACACTTGAAGATCTGGAGAGCTGCAACCACGAAAGCATAACACAGTTTCTCATTTTCTTCTTCTTCTTCTTCTTAGCTCATAGGATTTTGTTGGCTACCATGGGTGGCTAATCTCTTTCCTTGGGATTGAATGTAATCTACTCAAACTTGGATGTAATATGGTGATATTTATATATAGCATTTCTGTTTTTACTCAATATTGGTATTATTGTTCTGTTCTTAATGTTTGATTCTATCTGATCAATAGATGTTTTGATTTAGATTTTTAGATCTGACTGGAAAGTATTTCTGAAAATCTGATTTGAACAATGATACTTGATATATGTGATGCTAGGAATAGATCTCAATATATCAATTGCTTTTAACACTCGACCGTAATGCTGGATAGTTTGCTGAATATGTGAGGAATCAATATTCAAGGAACTAATCTTATGAATTTGATACGCAAGGGATCGGTATAAATGATTTTTGAGTGTGCATCAATATTGGTATTTTCAGATGTTATATATTATATTCATCCAAATTACAGACAAGGGAGGTAGATGAAATTCAATCCCAGTTTCTTTTACTGTATTTTTCTAAACTTTTCTGCTTTTACTGAATTCATTTTATGCAATAGTTAATGTCAAATCAAATTAAAATCTTTGTACATATGATGATTGAGATAAGTATTAATTTTCACTGAATCCGTTCCTCGTGGGTTCGACACTCCTACTTTAAATCATTATACTACAGTTAACTTTTCGTACACTTGCCAAGAGACCAACACTGCACCAGTGGGCTCGCGATTGCATTGTCTTCTCCGCGCCTCCCGCAGCCACCACCACCATGCTCGAACCTGCAACTCCCGCACCACCGTGAACCACCACTGCGTCTTCTTCATCACGAAGCCACCACCAGCGCGCACACGCCAGAACCGCAGCCCCCTCCATCTTCGCATCACGCCGACATCACCGCACATGCACCATTCTTGCACACGTCAAGACCAAACACTGTTGCACCATGTCTGCTCGCGAGATCTGCAGTGGCCAACTCAAAGCTCCGTTGTGTTGCCTTCGCCACCATCGTCTTCGTTCAGCATATTGTTAGAACCACCATTGCAGCGACACTCGCGGGACCTGCAACAACCACGACCACTCATGGAACCATCACCAAACCTTTGTTGATCTCCTTCACCGTGAGGGAAACCACGATTCTGTGATGCAACGCAGAGCCTCCGCCATTCGCGGACCTCTGATCTGCGGCCATAAGCACCACCACTGCCCCTAGGATGCATGCCTCGTGCCGTCCGTACCGCAACAGCGGCGAAACGCGCCTCCGAACACGTCCTCCATCGAAAAACAGTGGCCAACCTCGAATCTGCGAAACGCACCTTGCGTCAACCCTCACGGCAGCCAAACCCTAAATGGGAGAGAGACTGCTCTGACACGTGGCAGCCTCTCGTTGGACAGTCAACGAGTCAGCACTGGTCAACCAGTCAAGTCTGGGCAAAGATTTGGTCAATAGTCCAACAGGCTATTTTACACTATATCTAGCAGGTGGTTCTTCTATAGGAACCCTAAATTTCCTAAAAGAGGAAAGAATCGTCTGGCGGCAGTTCATCGCCGACCAGACAATTTCTGGAAATTTCCCAGAACCACAACTTTAATTGGAATACAACAATTCATACATAATCATACCATACTTAGCATGCCAATCAGACTTAAAATAATCAACGCATGAAATTACTTTATTTCAAATGGAATTATCCTAATTTTGAACAAAACATCAATCCATGTTTAATTCGAATCTAAATTCAAATTGGATTTCAAATTTTTAATTTCTATTTTTTTTTCTTAAAGGAGTAATTTTAGCAGTCGACTCGCTTTTTTCAAATTGTTTTTCGTTATTAAGAAAAGGTAACGAAGATAAAATACGAGCTTGTTTTATAGCAACAGTAATTAATCGTTGTTGTTTTAAGGTCAATCTATTTACACGTCTAGATAATATTTTTCCTTGTTCACTAATAAATCGACAAATTAAACCCATGTTTTTATAATCAATTCGGTCCCCCGACATGCCAATCGAATTTAAAATAAAGGTAACACGTAAGGTTACTCTATTTAGCATGGCAATCAAAATTAAACATACAATTAATGCGTAAAGCTCCCCTAACCTGGTTTCCTTGCTTAAAACGCAAATGCTAGAGCTCCCCCTTTGATCACCAATGGTCTATTCTCTCAAACCCCTCTATTCTCTCACAATTTGTCTTTTAATGGTGTCTTAATTAACAATAATGAAGGAAAAACGAAAATGACTATAAAACTGATTTTAATTGTCATTCAAAGTCACTTATGGACTGTTTTCCCAGCCTCCCTTGGCTGCTCCTTCATCTAGGCTTTTCTCCACCCTTTCACCTTCATGTCAAAACTAATTTTAGCAAAAAGGAAGTTTAATTTAAATTTACCAAGGTTCGAACCCATAACCATGCCAATGCCAATTTAATGCACAACCATTCAACCAATTCATGTTTCATGATATTTAATATAATTCTATGATTATATTATCACTCAACATGATCAAGCATATTATTATTAAAAATAATAATAAATTAAATAACACACAATTGGCATACATAAGACTCAAACCCAAGTCCTCCTACATAAGAGAGTATTCTCAACCATTTGAGCTAGTACTTTTCCACATTATATAAATCAATAATTAATGTCTTAAAGGCTCCCACTACCCGCATTTATTAATTAATTATTTAATTTTCCTGGGACTTACACATAAAAAATTTGCCATTATTTCTTGGGTGCCTTAAAAGGTCACCAATATTTTTCAATGCCTTGATAAGCCAATATGTGCCTTGAGAGATCACCTTAATTTTTGGGTTTAGTGCCTTGAAAGGTAACTAGGCGCCTTGATTGAAGTTGGAAGAATTATGTTTGAATTTATTCATGTCTATACTATCAAGTATTATTCTAGCCAAAAGGTTTAGAGCCCGATCACCTAGAGCACTCAAAGTGTCTTGTCTTCCTCTTCCTTTCAGGTCCTCCTTTATGCCTATCTTCTAACCTCTGGGATTCTCCTTGTATTCAATGCCCATCAAATTTTTCCATTTAATTCACGTCCCTTACCATGCCTTGAACAGTTACTTGAGTTATGAGCTTTAATTTCCCCATTTACTATCTCATACTCGTGACCTAGTTTCCCCTTAATGTTGGTTCTATCAACTAGATCAGGGTTGTGCCTAACAATTAAATCAACCCTGGGCATTGCAACTAGATCGGTCTTTTGGCATACTAGATCGACCTTTTGGAAATTAAAGACTAGATCGACCTTTAGGCAATTAAACACCAGATCAACCCTAACACTACATAGCCCACCAGTCTTAACTTTTATAAAGCTTAGGGCTAAATAAAAATATTTAACATGTCAAACAACTACACCGGCCTTAGGCCTAGGAACTAGATCAATTTTTTGGCAATTAAAGACTAGATCGACCTTATGGCAGCTAAAGACCAAATCGACCTTTGGGCAGTTAAAGACCAAATTGGCCTTTGGGCAGTTAATGACTAGATCGACCCTTACACTACATAGCCTCCCAACCTTTGGTTTGAGAGACTAAAAAGGCTATAAAATGTGAAGAAATTACTCCTTTATCAATTGATATTGCGGCTAATGATGTGATCAGTATTTTGGCCTATCACCACATAACACCCTTCACAAAACGTTGAGAACTCCCTCTTTCTTGTCTTTACTTCTTGTCTCTCTAGTTCCTTAACACCACCTCTTTCAAGATAATTAATATTGATTATAATAAATGGGATCGACCACTAACCCATCCGTTTAGAAAGATGGCCTCTAGACCTATCCTACTAATGAGATTGGCCATTGGACCTATTGATGTGATCGATCATTGGACCTATCCAACTAATGATGTGACCGGTTATTGGATCTATCCAACTAATGATGTGGTCGGTATTTGGCCTATCACTACATAGCACCCTTCACAAAATGTTGTATATTATTTACTTTCTAAGCCTTACTTCTGATGACCAAGTATGTACTTTGTGTAAATATTACCATTGACTTTTTTGAATAGGCGCCTCCATCAATTGGTAATCATGTAAAATTATATTTAGATACTCAAGACTTGTCTTAATTATAGCTTAATCAGATCATATATTATCATCTTAAATTGATCATATGATACTTAATGGATGATACTTGATAATTTTTTTCCAATTATATGAATCTTTCACATTTAGGATGATACATGATCATCTTTTTATTAGATCAGATGATACTTGATCATTTTTCTCTTTTCGAATGATACTTGATCTTTTTTTTTAGGATGACACTTAATCACCTTTTCGCCGACCAAATGATGCTTAATCATCTTTTAATCGATGAGATGATTCTTGATCATCATTTAGGATGATATTTGATTGTACTCCTTGAAAGTAATAAGTACAAACTTTTTTGTCTAGCAGAACGGCGTCTTTTGACTATTCCCTGAACTTTAGTTGAATTTTGTAAAGTCAAGGATTTATGGACGGAGATTTAAACTATCTGGAAAGTGTAAAATAAAATATTTTAATGTGGATGCAACTTCAAATTCAGAATTGTCTGTTTTACTATCATTGAAAAATGCATACCAAATATTACCAAATTTACAGAAACTACCAGAAATAGCAGAATAAGCATCTCCTTGCTATGCTTTTAGAATGAGAACTCGAATGGACTTAAAATGAGAAGACACATCACATCACTCAGCAATGCAAACTTCATATTAATGAATCATATTATATGACACTAAATAATATAGTAATATACGATCAAATATATAAAAAAGTGAACTAAAATAAGAGGGATGCACCTAAACTTTGCAGCAGTGCAAAACAAAGATGATGCTTAAGAGCCGCAGTAGCAAGCCACTGCAATTGGCCCTCTCCCTTAAAAAATAAATTTAATATCGTGTGGACCAATGATCCACATATCAGATATTAAACTGATAAGAACAGATACTACACTTGATCTTAGCCAAAAGGCCGAGAAAGGTATGCTTTAATCTGACCAAATGTTGAAGTTTTATATTCTGACCTTCAGCTTGTTGTCAGAGTCCTCACCGATGTGGGATTTGTCACTTAATTGATATGTTCCAGACGTTGTTCAACCATTATATTATTCCCACGTAGTTTACATTAGATTTTCTTCTCAGTTTAGTCAAACTCCTTTTCAGACGTAGTTTACTTTTCATATATCATTATAGATTTTCTTCTATAACTCTTTACAATTGGTCCTAACCAAGGACTGTTTTCGAAAACACAATTCATATTCATACATAACACCTAATCAATAAAATAACTTTCAAAAATGAAAAAGTTTGAAAACAAGGTTTAGCTATGCTATTGAATATTTTAGACAAAAAACTTGTATTATTTTTATAAATCTAATTATTCGTATAGTTGTGATATATATATATATATATTGGTAAAATGATTGAAATAACAATTTTTATATTGGTAAAATGATTGAAATAGTTACCTATGCTCTTTTCCTCTTCCTCCCCAAAAATAGAAGGATAATGGGATAAACTCTTTTTCCCTTAAATTCAAATGTCATAATTAGTTGTTTCTCTAAAAAAAAAGAGACGAAAATATTAAAATAGTTTATTCTTTGTTCAACCTATTAAAATATTGGGACATAAGTATCGAAGAAGATGATCCGACCCACCTCAGAAGGAAAATAAAATGGTAAAGAAGATAAGGTTATATGGTGTAAACTGTTCTGTAGTTGTTGAACAGTCAAAAAGAAGGCTAGCATTTAACTGAATAATGATGTACATTAGCACCGAAACCTAGTATTACTCGATTTTTATTTTTCCTTTTCAAGACCATGTCTCCTTTTACCTTCCTTTGTCTACTTGTTAGGAAAATAGGATAAAATTGAAGGCTACAACTTTTTTTATCACAATAGTTCCGTCATATTTTTTATCACAATTATTCTGTCGCAAAATAAATTTTTTGTCACAACAGTTCAGTCGTATTTAGAATGTATTATATATTCTTATCGTCTATGATATTTATAAGATGGGTGATACTTCATTTTTCTCTTACATTTAAATGACAACTTCATAAATTATTCTTATTATTACAATATTTTATTATGAAAAATAATTGTAAATTAAGTACAGATAAAAAATTGGGCGTGAAAGAATATTTTTGTTTATAAGAGCGGAAGATGGGAATAGTCTTCCTCTAATGTTATAAGAAAAAGAATTAAATTTGTGATGAAATGTGTATAAATATGAATGTTGATAATGGCTAAGTAGAGGGGTGTAAAAGAGGAGCTCGGACTTGCACGCTATGGGCAACCTTTTCTCTTGCTTTAAGGCTTCTGAGCGCCGAAATGAAGGCAACAACAACAACTACGGAAGACGGCAGCAAAACACCACTGGTGTAGCCAGTTTTAATAACGTTTCACACAACAACCAGAGTTCATACAATGCCTGGATTAATAACCGTTCAAACAACTAGTATTACCGAGGTAAGAAGCACAGCTTTAGTGTTTTAAGAACAAATGTTTATGTATAAATGAGCCTCCTGATTAATAAGTATAACATACTGTTTTTTAACAATATTTGTATTATATATATGAATCATGCAGACGCTGATGTAGTTTTACTGTTTCAACCAACATATGAAGGATGATGCTGACTTATCAGTCAAGGGAGTGCAGTGGTATTGTTCCTTGTTTCCTGGCTTAGCATGTGGTTTGTTTCAATATAAACCATCTTTTAACTTTTTCTTGTGAGAGTAAAGATGGTGTATGGTTTCCTTCTTTTGATTTTCGGTGGCTTCGATCTAGCGATAATTAAGGATGTATGTAAGCATAAACGCATAGTATGATCCTAATATAGATTCTAACAATCAATCATAAGCAATATCCCATATTGATAATCATGTTGTGAACACTAGACGGAAGCGTACCTGAATTAGCCATAACAATGTCCTTTAGAGCACTATTGATAAGTGATCTTCCTCCTCTAGAGCACCTTTATTTTCCTTTGGTTTTCTCTCCTCAAGGGATAGAGAGAAAGGAAGAGGAAGAGTACGTTATGACTCTGTGTGTCCTCTCAGAAGGGACCACGACCATATATAAACTGAATTACTTAAATTTTAGTATTTCTAATTTGGCCCCTCATCAAATTAGAAATTACTAACTGGTCTCTACACAATATTTATTTTCATGACATATGCTTTTAGCCAAATCTTTAATTTAGTCAAATCACTTTATTATTTGACTTTATAAATAATGACCCTAACACATTTAATTATATATATATATATATATATATATATATATATATATATATATATATATGCGTGACCCAAAATTACTAACAGGATAATCATGAATCAAATTTTTGAAGATCCAATCCAAATCCAGAAAATTGGATTTAATAAATCCAGATTTATTTTATTTGAAACCAGTTTGAATATTGTTAAATCCAGATGTAAATATTTTCATCAAGTTTTTTTCTTTTAAAATCGAAACCTATTAAAAAATTTCAAATGCATTTTCTACGTTAATATTAATCTATAGATTAAAATTTAAATTAATTTCTAACACTAACTACCAATATCTTAATCATAATTATACAAGTAAAATTTCTGTGATAAAGAAAGAAAAAGTACACGCATCACAAACTTGGTGTAGTCAATAAAGGTCAAAAAAGAAATGTAATAAAAAGATGGCAATGGAAGGTGACAAACAAAAGATAGAAAAGCTTTAATATATATAAGATCCTCTATACAAAATTAACATCTTTTAACAAAGAGAGTCGAGTCCGCAATCCTCGGCCATGTAGAAGTGGAGGAAAAATGACTTTGATGAGATGCCTACAAGTTATTTAATGCATCTATAAAAATAGGGCATGAATGTGTAGATTCCCTTCACATTCCTCCACTTCATTTTATTACTCCTTCTATCATTGATATAAAATATAAAACATAATTTAGAAAAGTTCTAAAATCTTTTAAAATTGTATTGTCATTGACCGTGCAAAGCATTTGTAAACCTTGAATACGTAAAGTAAGGTGAGAGCGTGTCTAATCCCACTCTGTGTTGTCTGGAAATAATGTTCACATTCTGACATTATAGCCATTCCACTTTCACTTCTCTAACACTTATTGGCCCATTTTGTACCTTTTTTACAACATATATGCAAACTAGAGGCTCACATGCTGCTTTTATTGCTTGAAAATGCAAAAAAAATAGTCTCAGGAGAATTCCGATCAAAGTTTTTGGGAAAGTAGCTGTTAAATTCATTTGAATTTTTTTTATCTAAATTATTGATATAAATTTCATTACAATAAATATGAATTAACATTGAATGACAACTTAGAACACTTAAGATGAGTATTTCTTTGTCTACCTAATTTATTTCATAATAAAAAATGAGGTGGTGAAGATATTTTTTTCTTGAAAAAAAGTTATGTAGGGAACTTAATGCCTTAAGTAACAGCATTTAAAGTGAGATAAAATGAGGTGACGGTGTTTATACCTACTTATTAATTAAGAACGATTAGTACTACTAATTCTTCGTGGAGAAAACCAGTTTTGCGTATTAAGGTATTTTGCATTTATGGAACTTTATCCTCAGGTTACCTTTATGAACATGAACCCGCCCAATTAGAAATATTTTTAAGATTAATCGCATTCGTATATTTATAAATATCGGACTTATATGGAGAAGTTTACTACCCAAAACAACTAATAAATAAAGACTTATAATAATTATTTTTCCGGTTCGAGATTTGAAGATGATTTGAATTTTCGGTGGTCTTATGTAACTCTAATTCAAATTTAGTTCTGGTTGAAATTGATTATATATACACAGTTGAATTTGATGTTTCCGGACTGCACATCTAAAGGTGGGTAATTATCGTACACAATAATGAGTTTTATTATTTGATGGTTTGTTTGGCAATTAGTTTTTATCAATTTCAAATTTTTTTTTATCAATTTTCAAGTTATATTGAGATGCTGATTATTTGAACTTTTCAACTATCAAGAAAAGTAAGATTGAAGATAGAAAGACGCACCAATTTATACTGGTTTCATTCTTCTAAAATCTACATCTAGTTTTCTTACATGTACACCTTAATAATTTTAAACCCCTAGACATAAAAAACTTGATACATTTATCGAGAACCACACTCTAAATGCAATGCTTCATATAATTGCAACAAGATTACCATCTACATAATGATGATAGTATAAAGAATTGAAAAATGCGAAAGTAAATGAAATGAATACACTTGGAAATGGAGATATTACAAAACAATCCTAATGCCAGTCATGAAGCTTTAAAACCAAACCCATCTTGATTGATTCTTGATGAAGTTAAAAGAAACTCAATAATGTTTTCTCCAAGAACTCAAGAAGGCTTCTATCTCACAATATCAACTCTTATATATCAAAATTCATAATTTCAACATGTGTAGGAAATTGGTTTTTAAAAAAAAATTTAGTCACTGATGATATTAATAAATTATGAAGCTAACTTAATTGATTAATGTACTTCAGGTTTGAAATCCTGTAAATGTGTTTTATTTTAATCGATTGGATTAGTGAACTAATCGATAAATACATATCAGTGGCATCATCTTCATAAGCATCATTTTCATCTCCAAAATGTTCTTTATCATTGTACTACCAATATTATGCTTGTAAGATCTGAAAAATTAATTAATTAAATAAATATTTATTTAATATAAATGCAATTGAAGAGATTTTTATAGTAATTTGATACGGAGATATTTAACAATGAGCAATGATAGCTCAAATGGTTGAGTGTATGGAGTGGTGTTGAGAGAATGTGGATTTGAGTCATGTGTATGTCATTGGTGTGTTAATTGTATTATTTAATTGTTGATTTAAACTAGTATGTTTCTTGTTCTGATTGTTTATCCTAAAGGTGTAATGGCAATTGTATTATAATATACAAGTCTGGGAATTTTTGGGTGGGGTTGTTGTGGAAGAAAATTGAAGCATTTCAGGCTTAGTGATTGTTTTGGTTTAGGGCTGGATGAAGAGTACAAGCAGATGCTTTTTATATGAATATCGGACTTAAACCTATTTGAATTTTTTTTTTTATAAAACTATCGAAAAAGTTACGAGATTGGTGGTTAATCATAAGTGATTGTTTTATCATATGAAGTTGGTGTGATTCTATTAGCACACATGTCTTTTTTTTTTTTTTTTTTTTTTTTAACAAACATTTTTTTTTTTTTTTTTTTTGGTTTTGATACGTGGTATAACCAAATTTTATGTGAGAAAGAAAATGGGTATTGTATTTGTTATATTTGTATATTTTATAAATTTATGAAACGCATCGAGAGAAAAAGGAGGTGAGGGATATAAGATCCCGTCAAAATATTATGGATTTTAAATAATAAATAAAGAAATATCACGTCAACCTCATTTATTAATGTATTATTTCCTAAAACATGTAAAATTTACAACTTTTAATACTTCTAATAATAATTCAAAATCCATAGTTTATAAAACTGGAAATAGTATATAAGCATTCTCATAAGAGTTCACAAATTATTTTAAAACCATAAAATAATAAAACTCCCATGTTATCCCTGTTTCGTCGCTAAGCTTCACCAGAACCACCTGCAACAACATCATCTGCTCACGTGTACTGCGTACACGATCATCCCCAATCACAAACAGATAGGGTGAGTATATATATATATATATATATATATATATATATATATATATATATATATATATATATATATCATACAATCACATCAAAGGAATTTCCTCCTTTGACTCCATATCACATGGCCACAACCATGTTATCCGTGTTTTACATCTCTTAGTGAATACCTCAAGATGACTTGCTGCCATACCTATCGACCACAACCGATAGAGCACGTACGGGAAACCATTGCTACGGATCATACACCGTAACGCTAGGTGGAGTTCCCAAATACAAACATAGTTCGTAACGTCCCAAGACTACCAAACTCGTCAGCTAACTACTGAGGAGAGCAATCTATCTGTACCCATCAGTACTGGCCACAAGCAGCACACTCACACCGGCAACACTCGCCAATCCGAGCTCAACTCAAGGGTTCCTCGTGTTCATCCGCCATCCAGAGCTCAACTCGAGGGATGCCTTCTGAGCTCAACTCGAGGAATGCCACGTGCTTAACCCCTATCCCGAACTCAACTCAAGAGATATGTTCCGAGTTCAACTCAAGGAACACCAACAACCCACCTTTGAAGCATCACTAAAATCTTGTAGATCACGCATCCAAACATCAAAAACCCCAATACTGCTGCAGTAAAAATCGCTTGGCAGGAGACACATATCGTCAGGCGCAGCCGCTTGCAGACCGCCTGGTGGGAGATACGTAACCCAATATTGAGAATGTAATTTTTTAATATCTTTTACTTCTACATGCTTGTCTTCATTTTTAACATCTTTATCAGGGCTAGCTTCAATTTCTATATCTTTTGTGAGTTGTATTATGATTTTTTATTGTGGAGGATATTCTGATTCTATTATTTCATAATTTACAGTTTTCCAACTATTGGTTATCTTGTCTAATGGGCACATAGATTTATTACAGTTAAAAGGATATTCTAACTTATTATCTTTATTGTAATTTGAAAACTAATCAAAGAAGTATAAATTTATTTTGATTTAGATAATTATAAAATTATTCTCTAAAATGTTCAGTTTGTTATTTCGTAAATGCTTTAAAATACCACTCTCTTCTTTCTTTATTATATTCTGATTCAAAATCTTTTCTTATACAATTTTTATTTATTATGAAGGGCTCTTCTATGTTTAAAGTATTTAATATTTGAGAGGTTGTTGGAGAATTATGAGGGGATTCTGATTTCTTAAGATTCTTCATTATACAAGTTTTGTTAAAATTGGTATGGTATTATTTAATCCTCTTAAGTCTAAATTTATTGTGGATCCATCTATTGAATGTCTAAATTTATTGTTATCATTTCGAGATTTCTTATTTTTACAGATGATGACCTATTAATTTTTAATCTAATATATGTACCTTCTTGCACTATTTCTCTTATTTGAGTATTATAAATTTTTGGTTCTTCAATTATGTTTTCTAATATCCATTCTTCAAGGATTTTACTTACTAACTCCTCATGGCTTAGTCTTTTTGGAATTTGTACAAATGATTTTCTAAGATTAGCTTCCACAAGTATTGTCTCAAGTTTCGTTGAAGATCTTAAAGCTTTATAATTATAATCTATCTTTGTAACTTTATAATAAATTCTATAAATTATTTGTATTCGACCTGATAATTCATCTACATTCATTTGAAAATTGTACATATTTTGCATCACTTGTTTTATCATTTCTAAGATTCATAGAAAAAATTGGATAACAATTAAAGAAAAGCAGGATCATCACGTTAATTACTTTCTAATATTGCAATTATTGAATCATTAAATTTTTTAAGTCTTGTGTTTCTTAATATAATAAGTATTGGACTATTTATTTCAAGTCTATAGTTTAGCTTTGCTGCTACTTGAATTAATCCTAAGTGAATAAAATAATATCCATCTTTAGTATGCTGATCTAAAAGTTATAGTTCTAGAAGATTAATAATTTTGTTATTCTTAGTTCATGGATAACTATATTCCGCAATATGAATTTCTTCTTATTTTTTTACCGAAATTTATGTTATTTATATACTTCACATTTTCTAACTATTTGTATTGATCAATTATGTAAAGAGTTTTTTATTTCTGCAATTTGTAATTCTTATCTTTATTATATATCTATAACAATATATAAAAGGATATCCTCTTTTGTATCCACATTTTATTATTTCAGTTTTATCTTTAACTATTTTATAAATAATTTACTTTTAACTGTTATTTTAAAAAAAAATTATCTTAAACTATTATTTTAAAAACTTTTTTTAGATATTATTTTTTTTAATTTTATATTTAATAATTATTTTAAAATTTAATTATATATTTATTATTTATCTTAACTTAAATTTCTTAAAAATTAAAATATGCAAACACTTATGCGCGTAGATTTGATTAGTTTTATCATATTTCACATGTCTTCATACTTCACACTTCCTCAAATCTCTAACTGGAAAAAATAACTGCAATCACAACAGATGAACATTAAATTAAGCCTTTGCTATGAACCTTCCTCTATGTTTTATCTTATAAATGTAATAATTAGCCACATATGTGATGCTTTAAAAGTAATGATTAGTCGGAGACGTGATGTGATTACAATTCAAACTGGGTTTGGGGTCATTAGTGGGTGGGTGGGTGTTGAGTAGCAGCTTTACATTGGGGCATTAATACCCTTTATCAATATGTACTCATAATATATTAATACCCTTATAATATTATGCTCATGCTGGAATTGATGGTAAAACAACCATATGATAAATTAATTAGACGCGTCCTTCATTTGTATGCTCTCTTGTATGCTTTTTTTTTAATATACTTATTTAGCAATGCACATATAAATTTATATCGTTTTATGAGTCATAGATGTGATAGAAACACCTTCATTTGTTTATTTGGTAGGGATCTTTGATACCAAATATACATGTTATTAACCTTGATATATAAAGATAGAATGACCGGGAACACTTTATATATATTTTTTGTATGAGTTGGAGTACCTCAAATACTCAACTATACATATAAATACTTATACTTTGCCAGATAAAAAAATAGAAAAATTAGACGCGTCCTTAAAAGGTAGGTCAAAAGAAACACAAGTTAGGGTTTTGGTCTAAAACGATGAAGATAATGAAACTGTTTGTTGGGTGCGTGCGAAGTGGGACTTTGATTAATATATCCTCGTCCAAAAAATATTCAAAGGTTTTGCATTGATTCCAGGAAAGCTAGATTTTAGAATAATCTTTGTGTACGGGTGAGGTTAGGTGGGAAATATTCAGAAGAAAATAGATTCATTCATAATCCTATTTCTAGATTAAGAGAATTAAAAAACTAAAAGTAATCAACTCCAAATATAATTGTATAAAAGTATAAGAAATAAGTTTGTTAGTGTAAATAGAACGAATAAAATACTTATAGTTTAAATTACTTAAGCTTTATGATTTGTATTATTTACTCTAAGCTTGTATGTAATAAAAATTATACCAAGGTGCTCATTTTAAAAAAGATAAAAATAATTAGCTCTCTTTTTTCGGTTCGTATCACAAGATAATTCAAAACTTTCTAAAACTAACAAAAATCAAATAATGGAAGAGAAAATAAATAAAAATATTTAAAGTACAAATTCTTTAAAACTAAACTAGAATTCGTATCAAACAGTTAGGTTTAGGGTTTATATATATATATATATATATATATATATATATATATATATATATATATATATAAATAAGAATTATCAATTTAATTATGGTGTTGTAGTTATCCGCGGCGTATAGTTTTATAAAAAAATAAGTTCCCATATTAAAAGCAGTTCAAAACAATAATGAAAATTTTAATTTTTTTATTTAAATCCCAACACTATGTGTATCACCACTATAATTGTTAATTTATATTTTTTTATTTTCTACACAAGAAAATCATTTAATATAATAACCAATTTTACAAACTAAAATAACTAGTCTCTATATTATATACTATTTTAACTTACTATGATTCTAAATTAGTTTGTAATTTTGAATTAGAAACTAAATTAAACACTAATTTTATGGTTACTAAAATTTTGGTAATTAATGATAGAAATCAATTTGAATTATAATTCACAAATGAATTATTTTTTTATTTATAATAAAAACTATTTTAAATATTAATAATGATTAATTTATAAAATAGTATCTAAATTACTCAATATAATGGATATATTATTTTTGTTTAAAAATGATTGCTAAGTAATGATTTTTTTTAGTGATTTGATAATGACTTTTAGTTTTCAAGTTTCATTAATTGAACTTTAATTTTCCAATAATTTACAAAACAATCTTTCTGCTAGTTCGTTATGATTTTAATGAATATGAGATTTAAAAGTCTATTATATACAACACTAGAACCATTAGGCCGATGACTTTATCGGGTCTTTTTTATTCAGCAAAGGATTTTTTTTCTTTTTCTCGATCAGCAAAATATATTAATAGAATGATGGGAATATTCTAACCTTTTACAAAAAAATTACAAAAGTTAAATACAAAGTTCTTCATCTTCTTAAGAAAAGGTTTTCTCAAGATCTAAAACCCAACATAATTATTGAGTTTGAAACCAAGAAATAACATACACAAATATCCTATGTGTAGTGTTTAGTACTAGAAGGAAGGAACTCTTCAATCATATATGTACTATATAGCTATATTTATACTACAACAAAGATTACTTTAGGCTAAAACAATAAAATTATTGCCTAAAACATGAAAACCGTGATCTAATCTTTAGGTTATGGTTTTCCGGCGTGGACTAAGTTGATGTAGTTACACGATTTTATATATGACCACATTTTCAAAATCGTAAATTTAAATTTTTGGAATGATTACAGTTTTTAACATGTAGTTTTTAACCTGTTTTAGATCACATTTATTACATCATTAGAAATGGTTCCAACCGTTCATAACAATATTGATCCACAACAAGTTAAGATAACTTCTACAAGTTCAGTTCTTTTAATTAGCCCATGCTTGCTTATACCCAAAGTACCATACTATTTGCATCCCTTGCATTGCTCTTTTAATTTTTGTATTGGACCTATGTATGATTTAATACCTGCATAGAGTGTACAACCACACACACTGTTAGACTAAAATATTTTCAGCTTTGGATTAAATGAGCCTCCATTGGTCATCCAAGTCACAAAAAATTTAAACATAGTATATAGGACATTGATACCAATTTGAAAATGAAAATGTTAAATTGGATAATTTATATTTCATCCATGATCATGTATTTAATTGTGCCATGCAAAAGAGTTTTTCTAGGTTTACTTTTCTTTGTTTGAAAATAATCCTATTTATTTATTCCAAACGACTCATATAATTGTTATCCCTAGAACCTTCCAGGTTTTATTGTGTTTCCCATTTAGTTGTGGCTATATTAGGTTAAAACCAGGAATTTTATTGTACACAGCAAAAGAGCGCTTATAAGTTTACTCATATAGCCTTTTTAATTACAGAAAAGATATTAATTAATATTTATAAATTCGACTTTTTGTTTCACCATTTAAATATCGGCTTATATTTTGATTCATAAATGAGTCTTCAAAATTTGGTTTCTTTGAATTTGAGTTCAAATGGCAAAGTCTTCTAAACTCATAATTTAACATGGAATCGTTATTGCAAAAGAACGAATTGATTTTCAAATGATAGTGTTGTTACTATCATTATTGGTGGGTGAATGAAGGTATTTTTAAATTTTCTTTAATTATAAAATGATGATTGTTTTTAACTATGGTCATATATAGATCAAAATGGATCAATCTGGGGACTCCAACTCTAGGTACTTCCACTCAATTAACAATTGGAGATGAAGTAAAAATGATATTAGTGGATTAGATATTCTTGGGCATTACAGTGAGGAACCCAGCATAATAAAATGAAAAGTCTCTAATAGTAGGTTATGGATGTTCATGTACAAAATAGACAGTAATGTAATTGGATAACAATGAAAATAGTTTAATTATATATGCTCAACAATTATTTTACAAGTATATGAATAATTGTGTGTCTCTATCTCTAGACACAAATATAAGAGTTAAACGTATAATTTACATGAGTTTTTTTTTTTTTAAAAAAAAACTTGTGTTTTTATCACCAAAATTTTCCTTATTAATTATCCAGAGCACTCGAGCATTTCAATTAATCTATATACATGTACACTAACAGAGCGTGCGTGCATAAAAAATACATACAATTGTACACTCCGACCAGATAGTTCTTCTCACACCTTTCTTTCCTTTTCTCTTTCTCTTTTTCTCACTCCTCTCTTTCTCTCTTTCTCTCTTTCTCACTCCTTCTGCAAAGCTTCATGGAAATGGAGCAGAACTCAGTTAAGCTATGAATTTTTCAATTAACCTGATCATGTTTCATTTTCCTGTCATATCACTGTTACTAATGATTAGATCTGTTATATTTACTTCTATACTTTTATCTCTCTTTCTAATCAACCAAAAATAAACAAAATGTTTACTTCTCTACTTCTTTGGTTGTTCTAACGGTGAATCTAACTTTTTTTTGGAACTGAGACCAATTTTTCCCTTCTTGTCATCCAGTCATAAGGACGCATACCATGTACGCCTTTTCTTTTTCGTTTTTACACGTAGAACCTATTAGGAAAGTAGAAATAATTTTGTTGAGATGACAATTTTTTTTTCTGGTTATAAAATCTATATTTGTGTGTGGTTTTTTTTCTTCCTGTTCTATGTAAGATCTAAAAGGAGAACAAGAGTGGTAAATCAAATTCATGTTCCAAGTCTTCTTTTTTGGTTATGATTCTTTTTGGTTATGAAATCTATATTTGTGTGTGGTTTTTTTCTTATGATTCTATGCAAGATTCAAACTAACAAGAGTGGTAGGTCAAGTTCATGTTTAAGTTTTCTTTTTTGGCTATGCTTTTTTCTAGTTATGAAATCTATATTTATGTGTAATTTTTTTGCTTATGATTCTATACAAGATCCAAACTGAGAATAAGAGCGGTAGATCAAGTTCATGTTCCAAGTCTTCTTTTTTGGTTATGCTTTTTTCCAGTTATGAAATCTATATTTGTATGTGGTTTTATGCTTTCTATGCTAAATTCAAACTGATAACAAGAGTGGTAGATCAAGTTCATGTACCAAATCTTCTTTTCTTGTTATGCTTTTTTCTGTTATGAAATCTATATTTGTGTGTGGTTTTTTGCTTATGATACTTTGCAAGATCCGAACTACAACAAAAGTGTAGATCAAGTTCATGTTCCAACTTTTCTTTTATGGTTATGCTTTTTTCTGGTTATGAAATCTATATTTGTGTGTGCTTTTTTGCTTATGATTCTATGCAAGATCCAAACTGACAAGAAGAATGGTAGATCACATTCATGTTCCAAGTTTTCTTTTTTGGTTATGTTTTTTTTTCGTTATGAAATTTATATTTGTGTGGTTTTTTTCTTATGATTCTATGCAAGATCCAAACTGATAACAAGAGTGGTAGATCAAGTTCATATTCCAAGTCTTCTTTTTTGGTTATGCTTTTTTTTTTTTGTAATTTGGTGAGCAATAATTATAGGTGAGAAAGATTTATGGTTTAATTTTATTTTTGATGATTTTTTTTTCTTCCTTCTTTGTCTTTGTCTTTTGTATCCTATTGCAAATATTAATATATTTCTTGGTAATAAAAAAACAAAAACATGGTTGATCCATCGATGCTGGGTTGATATTATCATCTGGATTATCATCAGTTACTTTGTGTATGTGTATCTTTTTTTTTTCCTCTCCTAATCAATGCTATATATATTGTTAATTTTTTTCTCTCTTTCTTTATTACAACCATTCTTCATTAAAATAAGTCATACTCCTAGATATAATACAAACAAAATGTGAAATCATGAAGCATATTATTCCATTTCCAACTAAACAAAGTGATACAACTAATATATATAACACACAAAAATTTGAAATCATATATATATGTATGAATTTCGTTAAATATAGTTATAACACTTTTGTTATGCATATATTTTATAATATCATTATATAGTACCCTATATCGTTCTTCTACCCACAAATTTATTTATTAATCTTTTAAGAACTCATGTTGTAGGCACCAATTTTGGAACCTGTAGATTCAACAACCATTAGCAAAACCAAGTCCGTGGAATATGCAGGTATATTAATTAGTATTTGAATATTCTCACTCTTCTGCTTTACTAGACTCCATTCTTCAACTTGATTCAAATTTGCTTTAGTAGAAGAAGAGTAATCTTTGATCACCTTTTGTTCTTCAAATTTGCAATACTTTGCAGAAGTCCCCTTGGACAAGCAAAATTTTGAAGCTTCTCCATTCGTCATCATTAGCGCAGTTCTATCTGTTATATCTGCGTTCATCGATATGCTCTTTTCAATTCTTGTATTGGCAGCTGGTTTCCTAACTGTTTATCTAAATGCTACAACCAATTGGCTAAAGAAAACCACGGAGAAATTAAACGCCAAGGGCAAGGAAATAGAGAGCCGCATGAATCGTGGAGAAACCAATAACCCTAACCAAGATGGCAACAGCAAAGAGGATCACAGATTGGTAACTTCCTCCATTAATCGCTGCGAAACTTCCAATTCTGCTGAAAAACGCTATGCACTTGATAACTGCTTTAACAACAAAGACAATGGGGACCAAGATTACAGCAATTGTGAGATTATCGGTTGTTCTATGGCTAAAGATTGCTACAACAACGAGGCATCAGGCTTACAAGATCTCAGCCAGGCAAACCTCAACATTTCTGAATCCGAAAATTGCTTTAACAACAAGAGCTCAAAATCACAAACTTACAGGAGGGCAAAGATTGGCAATCCTAACGACCCCGATTTCGCAATTCGTAATACCTACAACAATGAAAAGAACGGAGCCCAAAACCGGGATGATTACAAATATTTGCCCAGGGGAAACATTATGAATGAACACCAAACTCCTAATTAACATCCAAGAGAGAGAAAAGAGTATGGGTATGAAATAATGTTATATGTAGTATTCAAGACCGTTATTGTTTTCATGCAGTTTCTTTATCATGTATTTGGAGACTATGTTTATTTTGGTTTGCATGGGACACCATATAGAACTGTTTCAAGTTAATACCTATATGTCTACTCTTCTTTCGCTTATGATTTCATTCTTTTCAGTTTCACACATTTTTAAATGTGCATGACATGTTCTAAACCGAAAGTTCATTATAAGGATTCATCTAAATGTAATTAGTTTAGTTCAATTGAGATCACAACTGTTCTTTCATCAGTTGGAACTAGTGGGGTTGGGACCAAAAGTTAATTTACATTTATGAAAAACAATTTGTTGGAGTTAAAGTTTATTTTTTCTGTAGAAGGATTTAACTAACCTTATAGTTATATAATATATTTATGTAGCTGTTTAAAATAAACTCAGATCAAATCATGTTTAAGAGAATCAGTTTAAAGCACTATTGGTCTTTATGAAGTTTTATTTATTTATTTATTTATTTATTTTTTTAAATCAGCATTGCTCTTTGTAAGTACGGTACACTCATGATACTGATGGGAACTAATGAAGACGAACAGAATTTTATTATAGGAACTGATATTGATGTTGGAAAGTTGGTGACTATAATTTGATTTTAAATTTACCAAACCAATTTAAATTTTAAAATATCTGTCAATAATTTTGATTTTTTTCTCATAATTCACTATTTATTAATTTTATCTCTATTTTCATTTTCATTTCTAATAAACTGGTACAATAAAATTTTTACTAACGAACTTCTATCTCTCATTAAGTCATGCACCTGTTTACAATGCAAGAAATGAGAAATCACATGTTATATTTTTAACATGCACCTGATTAAGTCATGTTTGTTATATTTTGTATAAATATATTATACACCACACACACATACATACAAATAAGTTTGCTATTTATAATTTTTTATATATGAAAGAAATAACTGTCACTTACCTCAAATACAATTGTATAATTTTGTATCATTGCTTCTATAATGGTAAAAATACTAACCATTTCCTATTTACAAAAAGCATTTGCATCTTTATACATAATTTTATAATATATTGTTATGAAAATAGTATTGTTATTTTCTATAATAAAGAATATAAATTATAACAAGCATTTATAGTGCTCTAAAAAGGGACACTTTTATTTACTAGTAAAACAATTTATTTAAAGTTTATTTTTCAAATTTTTTATAATGCAAAATTATTTATTAAATTGTGCTAGTTAATTTCTTTTATTTTTTTAATAGATAATATTGTTAATCTTAAATAATTTTTTATTATTTTTAAGTGTGAATAACTTCTTTCGACATAAACAAGTGATTCTGATATGGTTAATATTATTCTACTAATATATATATATGCATTTGAAAAAATAATATATTATTTTTATATAATGAAGAATGTGAATTGATTTATCACTTTTCAATCTTATAACTTTGTTTAAGATATTTTATTATGAAAATAAATTAAATCCATTTAGATCCAACAAATTATCATGTTTCAAATATTTAAGCATTTTTCTTTCAAAACAATATAATGTAATGACTTTAATTTTTTAACACTAAATCAAAAATATCTTTATATATTTTATATTTCTCAAATCTAATTTGAAGTGTAGTAATTTTTTTATCTAAAATACATAAAAATGTAATCAATTTTAGATGATTCTTGAATAGATTTTACAAATACATTTGCTATTTATAATTTTTTTATTTAAAAAATAGGATAGGTGACTCTTATCTCAAATACATTTGTATAATTTTATATAATATATTATTTTGAGAATATCGTTTTTTTTATTTTGTAATAAAGAATATAAATCACAACAAGCATTTATAGTGCTCGGGCTTTAAGGAATATGAAATATCTACATACTGTAATACAAAATACATACATTTGCTAATTTTTTAACTTATATTTGGAGTAGAGTCATGTACGATTGAATGATAGTTTTGCATCCTTAATTTTTTTTTTATAATTTTTGTTTTGATTTCACCTGCTAACAAATTTATCAACTCATTTTATATATTATATGTCAAAGGTTGTGAATTTCATCATCTTTAATTCTAAGAATATGTTCTTGCATAGCTGGATTAAATGTTGTAATCATTTCGTTTAGATTCAAAAAATTTCATTAGCTTCTTGATGAATTTCATTGTTTTCACAGAAAGCTAAATTATTTTTACTAAGAGTTTTAGCAACTACAACAATTCCTAACAACATTTTTCTCTCAATCTCTATGTATTTGATCTTGAACATATTAGTCTATTGTTTTATTTTTTACAAATCTTATTTCCAAATCAATCCATGCATTATTTTAACAATATGTTCATTTGTTATTTCATGACTCTTCAACTGAACACTAAGATGTCTCCAATCTTTACTATACCTTTTAGTTTATTTGTAAAAGAAACAACATTGAATAATTTTGAAGCAAACACAAAAGACTTTATCCAAATCTCTAGACTAAATTATGTAATATGAAGAAAAATACCTAGCATATTTATCTCTTGGGAAATGTATATAGTGATGTTAATATAACCTTTTTTTCCTAATAAATGTCTCAACTTTGTATCAATATTCTTTTATTGGCTTGCATCATATATATTTTTAAGAGTATAGTTATCATTTAACTCTTCCTCACTATATATCACCAGTTTCAAAATCAAAATTTTTCCCATACTAACTACTTTTTCTCTATTGTTGTTATAACCTATTATTCAACTCTTTTTTTTTTGCTTTTTTTTTTCTAATAATTTTAATTGGCACATTCGTGACTAATTATTCCCTACAAAATTATAAAAATTTTCAAGTATTTTCTATAATTTTTTTTTTATGAAAAACACATTCTCATTGGATCTCTTATGGATCAATGTTAGTATCCTATTATGTTTTATGTGCGTGAATGTGTGAGAATCATGAATCTTAAGATTCTATAATAGTTTTCTATAATAAATTATTATTGCATGAAAACTACAAAATATCAAGCCAAGAAACCACAAACATCCTAAAACCCTAATAGAAGTTAGAGAAGTTTACGCATGGCTACAAGCCCTCATGGTTCAATGTTCCTTCAAAGTTCCAAGGTTTTACAATGCACCACCCACGAATAAGATAAAAAATTTACTAGAGTTATATGCCAGAAGAAAAAGGGAAATTGCTCTCAACGAAAACCAAAAACTGTTAGAATTAATTGAACAATTAATTTTATTGTGACTCATTTGAAATATTATGATTGGCCAATTTAGATTTAATAAAATATATAGACCTATTGGTTATCGTGAGAAGTTATAATAAAATAAAATAAAGAGAAAAACAAAGTTCGACCCAACTTGATGGACGTTGGTTTATAAAAGGATTAGGGTTTTGTCTCTCATCTATCGGTAAATTCGTCAATAAAAAAATTTAAATTATCGACAAATTTTAAGTTATGTAAGTACCGACGAAATAATTCGTCGGCAATACAAATTTAGGCGGGAAATTTTCTGCTCCTTTTACGGATGGATTTATTCATCGATAAATTGTCGATAAAAAAACTTAAATTATGGACAAATTTTACCAATAGATTTTAAGTTATGTAAGTACGACAGATTTTATCGACGAAATAATTCGTCAACAAATACAAATTTGGGTGGGAAATTTCCCGTTTCTTTTACCGACGGATTTATCCGTCGATAAATTCATCGGTAAAACAAATTTAAATTACCAACAGATTTACCAACGAATTTTTCCATTGATAAATGAAATTTTTTTTACGAATGAAAAAATTCGTTGACAATTCAACTTTACCGACTAAAACATATTTGTCGGTAAAATTCTGCCAGTAATTCCATTATTTTTTGTAGTGCTTATTTGTGGGTGGTGCATTGTAAAACCATGGAACTTTGAAGGAACGTTGAACCATGTGGGGTTGTAGCCATGCGTAAACTTCTGTAACTTCTATGAGGGTTTTAGGATGTTTGTGGTATCTTGGATTTATGATGTACACAACCTTGTTTTCTTTCTCTTCACAAAATCACAATCAATTGTTGTTTTTCTCTCCCTTTGAAATAGTTGTAGTTAGCTTTGGTCTCGTGAATGGTTTCATTGTTCACGTTAGTTTTGGGTCAATCTTTAGTGATAGGACGGGTAGTAGCATGTGGGTCAGCCTTGGGTTGTGTTTCTTCTTATTAGTAGCCTTAGTGGGTTCCTTTATTGCTCCACATACATACTAGTTTTTTTCTCTCACGCTTTGTGTGCATACGCATCTAAAAGCATGATTTTCCTTTCTTCCAAAACTTAGGACGTAAACCCCACACGTAAAGACATAACAAATTTAGGTTAGACTTTATGCTATTTATTTTACTTGGAGGGACCTATGGTTGCATGTGATTTTGTTTCCTTTTCCTTTAGTGCAATTTCACTTTCATGTTTTACGTTTTGGGTTGTAGGGCCATTCTTCCATAGCATATATTTTCTCTATATTATGTTTAGGTGGTTGTAGGAGACATGGTCCCACATAGTGAATTTACTTCTCTTTTTCTTAGCTTTGTCTTTTAATTACCACATGTAAGTTTAACTTTCTTTCCTAAGTTTTTGGTGGCTTTTCTTTCAAAATTGTTTGTGGTCTACATAGTATAGTCTTTCTTGATGTCACGTTAAAAAGAGGGTGTTACCTTTTAGACCTTTAGATTAATGCATTAAAGGATTTGATGGGATAGGGTTTGATTGCCTAGGGTATATGAGGGAGAATAACCATGAGTGGTTCAGGATTTGGTGAAAGCAAAGAATGGGTTGATACATTGGCATGTTTGAAGTGTATTTAAGTGAATGGTTTTGTTTAGAGTTGTCAAAATGGATAATCTGGCCCAACCCAGTTTGACCCATTACGGGTTGATCATTTAGTGGGCCAACCCAACCCAACTCACTTATTAGCGAGCCAAACAAATTTGAACCCGACCTGGTCCACCACGGGTTGGTGGGTTAAACGAGTTGGCTCATGGGTTCACTTAATTAAAAAAATACAATTTTTTATTTATTTTTAGTCAAAACTAAATTATAATTCTAATTAAAATCTAAATAAACTTTAATACAATCCAAATACAAACCAAAATCACAAAAATACAAATTATCTGTGTTGGCTAAAATAAACAAACTAACATGACCCAAATGCAAAGCCTAACTTAACAAAAAACACTTGTGTGATCCTTTATTTACGGGTTGGTGAGTCAACTTGGCTCACCACGGGTTGAACCTAGGTGAGCTGGGTTCTAGGTGAGCCGGGTCAAAAATCAACCTGTATTGAAATTTGTAAAAAAATTTCAACCCAACCAAGTCCAAACTCGTGGTGAGCCGGGTTGGCTCGCGGGTTCCAACCCATTTTGATAGCTCTACTTTTGTTGATATATCTCATGTGTTGATTGGTACATTGATGATTTTGATGGGACATTGTACTACTATATATGTGGACTCTTGGTTCTTTTCTCTTTTCTTTTGGTGTATTTGGGACTAGCTTTTGATTGTTCTTAGGTTTGGCGTGATAGTGTAACTTCGTTTGATCTAACTACCATTGGTTCAATTAGTTGCTTATGTGAATTATGTGTGAAATATGAATTTGGTTTTCGTATGGAACTTTATTATTATGCATGATGGGGTGGTATGCATTATGTTGGCAATCTATAACTTTGATGTGTTTCATGTTGGGAGTGTTTGGCTTCTTAAGTGCTGTGTGAGATTTTCCGTTCCTAGAGACTCAAAGATGACTCTTTCGCTTGTGTGAAGCAGTGAAAAGGGGTTCCCTTCGCCTATGTGAAGCAGTGGAAAAGGATTGGTTTGAGTACTGAACTCTCTCGCCTATGTGTAGTGGGGAGAGGAAAGATGCTTCGCCTTACTTCCTGCTCGTTGTTGAGTATAGTGTTAGGTGTGGTGGGGTAAGGGAGTATAGTGTTAGGTGTGGTGGAGTATAGTTTACTCATAAGTCCTTGAGGAATAAGAGAAATTTGTTTGTTGCTGCAATGGCCAAACGACTAGAACCGTCTGATTCTAGGAAACTAGATGTGTGGTGGGGTAAAAGATGGCAGAAAATCAAAGCTTTATTGTGATTACCATGTTTAAATGTTTTACTTGGATATGATGTTGAATATTATTTGCCATGTTTTGTTTTGCTAAAATTCTATTATATATCATTGGTTATGGTTAGCTTACCCCTATTTGTTTGTTTGTGTGTTTGTTGTATATGCAATGATCGGATAACGTGTGTGTTATATAGGAGCAGATGATATTGCATATGCTTTTGGCATGGTGTAGAATGATGAGAGGCTGGGGATGAACTTAGGATTTTATATTCTTTTATTAAGTTATTTTTCCACATAGGTTCAAGACGATGTAAATACCTTTACTTGTGTTCCTTATTTGAAATTTTTTAGACAATTTGAGGTTTTGAACTATGCAATTTACATTAAATTATAAGTTTTTTATTAGTACGTTTTCAACGATAATCATTTACCACCAAAAGTGTTCATTTTTTAACTATTTGTGACATCCCAAAATTGGGGTGTTACACCCACAAAGACACTTCATACCATAAACATGTCCAAAAACATTCCTTGAGATTATAAGGACGCAGATTAAGCACAAAATTCCACAGAATCCAACCAAATAGAGAGAACAGACCAAGTCCGCTCGCATGAGTCTCATGGCGGGCCAAGAACACTGCTAGACGGTTTTTTAGCAGAACCCCAAAAACACAAAAACAGTGAAAATAAAAGCAGACAAGAGGCAACTACGTATAAACACATCACACAATTACATATATTAATATTAAAACACGAATTGAAGCTCCCCTAACCTAGAATTCCTGCTCCCAACGTGCTCCTAGAGTGTTCCTTCTTACTTATCACGTGATTTCCCTTTGCCTCTACTAGAAGAACTCCCACAAGCCCTCAATGCTCTACTTAGGTTAGATTACGTGCTTTAAAAATTCTCACCAACCCTACTAGCTATATCACACACCTTTTGTTTTCCCTTTCCTAATTCACTCCCTCATCTCACTTTTCAACCTAATAAAATTGATTGAATAAAAAAAACGAAAATTAAAACCACAAGGTTAATGGCCATCAAATGCATTTAACATGGTGATTTCTCAACCCTTCTAGCTTCTTTTGTATGACGGCTAGGGTTTTTTTAGCATCTCCCATCATGGCCAAAATAATCCAAACGCAAAAAAAGAGAGACTATTTTGTGCTAGTCAAGGTTCAAACTCATATCCACCCAATTACCAAGCAATACCAAGCATATGCGCAACCATCAAGCCATTACATGTTTATGACATTTCATGCACACATATAATTGTAACACCATGCCACATGTTCATGCATGCACACAAAATAAATCAAATAATTCAAATATCACACTAATGGCACATATAGGACTCAAACACAAGTCCTCTCAACACCACCTAACACACTCAACCACTTGAGCTACCATTGCTCCTTGTTATAACTCTCCGCATTAATTACTATAGAGATCCCTTCAATTGCATTTATATTAAATAAATATTTAATTAATTAATTAATTATCCTAGGTCTTACAAAGTATATCTAATCTTGTGAGATGAGTGAGCCAAAAAAGTTGAGACGCATGGCACTTACACATTGTTGATTATACTTTTTAGCAATGAGTCTTCCTTCTCTTGAAAAACAAAGTTCTTTTATAACCCAGCCACATTACAAGCCCAAAAGACCTTAGTGATCTTTTCCAATCATGTGTACATAGTTGTTAGGAATGAAAATACAAAGCCAAGTGGACAATTGCAAAGGATGCTAAGAGACCACTTGGGAGGATACAATTCTACACTTAAACAGAAAATCATTTGGGAGAACCTGTGTTTGATCTTTAGCTTTGAAAACTGAATTGCATTTGTGTCAAACTGATTTCATTGGTTCCAATTCAAGTACTTGATTGCATTTCTCTTATCTTTTCGATAAAGTGTGAACTATAAATTCCTAAACCAACCATTATCAAATCTTTTTGAACCCATTTTGTCGAACTGTTTCAAGCTTCGCTTGACAAGCAAAGAATTAAAGTTGGGGCATATGATAAGTGTCAATTATTAGTTAAATTGCATATCATTTAGACATTTATCTTGCACTAAATCAATGTAAAAATCATTAGAGTTGCCCTAATTTTACATAATTATAGAATGAGGTGATGAGAAAATAGAAAAAATGGAATTTAATACATTCTGTGTTTTTTACAGGTAAAATGAAGTCAATTATAAAGTTGGTGTTGAGCCCCAAAAGTTGCAGCTCAAGCCAAAAGATGAACTGAGAAAGTTAAATTTTAAGTCTGCGGTTGAGCAACGAAATTTGGCGCTTAAGCCACATTTTAAGAAAACTTCACTACAATGAAACGTGAAGCTCCAAATTTGAAGCTTATCACGAAAAGGAAACCTCCAATGCTGAATTACAAAAGATGAACGCCCAAGTTTGGGAAGAAACCCGCTTTGGAAGGAAACTTCCATGGCTAAACTTCAAGATTTGGAAGTTAGAGCAGCACTTTAAAATCTATAAATACAAGACGTAACCCCTGTTATTTTCATGCTGATTTTGGATGCCAACTTAAATATTAGTTCTATAATATATTCTAAAGAGAGATACACTTATATTAGTATAGTTCGTAGTAAATATATTGTAAGGCTATGGAAGGAAGGATGCTTCTCCATGTTCATCTTGTATTCATCATTATGAGCAGCTAACTCCCCCATAGTTGGGATTAAATGTAACTTTTAAAGTCTCTGTATTGCACTTGACTATATATCTATTGTGTTCTTGTTTTATATGTTGGTTACTTGGTTTGTATTTCACTCTGTGGTGATTTGGCCAATCATCGCACCTCATCATCACTAGATGCAAAGACATCTGATCTAATGTTTAGATCCAATCAAGTAACCTGACCCTTGGCATATACCCAGTGGCGGATCTTGACAAAAAATGTTGGAGGGGCTTAAGTAATATAATTTTGAGATTATTAAATTCGATCATTAGTATAATGTTTTAAGAAATGAATTCTCTAACTGAATTGATAATTAGTCTAATGCTTCAAAATATGTGAAGAAATAGAGTTTATCTTCTTTTCATCAATAGTTTCTTTTTTATCACTTTTAAAAAATGAATTTATTCTTTTATTTTTTATCGATATACTTTTCTTTTGTAAATGACATTAAAAGATAATTTATCATAGTATTTTTTTATAATTGAGACACATAATTATTAAAAAAAAATATTATAATCAAGTCATAATTAAAAATCAATCATGAAAAAACACATAATACATTATTTCTTTTTCTTCTATATTCATAAAAAAAATGAATATACAAAAAAACTCATGAGATAAAAAATAATATTTTTCGTTATTGAGACAAGAGACAAAAAAGGGATGTGATAAATGACAAATGAGAGCAAAAATAATGAGTTTGTTTCTAACTTTTTTTTCTTCAAGAACAGAAAGAAAACATATGAGAGTAAGAAATGATTATAATATTAGAGTGAGAAATTATTACAATTTATGAAGAACTAAAAGATAATGAGAAAGAAAATAAAAATTATCTTAAAAAATATTTGGCTTAATTACTCTTTTGATTCATGTTTTGGTTTAAAAATGTTAAATTGATCCTCTAGTTTTTAGTTTTAATTTGGTCCCAATTATTGAAAAATTGATACAATTTGATCTTTTACTATAAATTTCGTTAAATTTTTTAAAACAAATCAATGACTTTTTTTTTTATTAAAATTGAAACTCTTAATATATGGTTTGCTTTGTTGGTGTAATTAACATTATTGTAGGATCAATTTTTGAGAAAGAGAGGAACCAAAATAAAATTAAACCTAAATATTTCTATTCTTTATTATATTTAATTTTATGTTTTATTATCTATTAACACTAAATTTTGTACTTTATAAAATAAATAGAAAAATACAAAATTTAATTTTCATCAATTTTTAAAATATACTACCTACAATTTAATAAATTTTAAATATATATATATATATATATATATATATATATATATATATATATATATTATAAATTAAAAAAAAAATTGGGGGGGCCGGGGCACCTCCCTGCCCCATTAAAATCCGCCACTGCATATACCAAACATAGATATGCGGACTCAGTTGGTGTAAAGAGTCTTGTTCTCAAAGTAAGGGTTCCTTCACTAAATTGGGAAATCCTATGTTTAACATCCTTAGGTTCTAACACACAAACATGTGGTAAGTTCTACAAATAAGCATACTTCTATGAACAAACAGTAAGATAAAGAACTTAATATATAGATAATTAAAGAACTTAATATATAGATAATTAAAGGACAATACACTTGAAATTAAGAGGCTAAGTTTAATCCCAACGTCCATCTCCTCTTTCGTTTATTTAGTTTATCCTTATCAATATAAAAACCAAACATCTCCTGTTTAATTGTATTGGAAAAGTTGAACCCTAATTGGCGTCTCAACGGTGAAATATATTTGATTGTCCTCCTTGAAAGTAATAAGTATAAACTTTTTTGTCTAGCAGATTGGCGTCTTTTGGCTATTACCTGAACTTTGAATTTTGTAAAGTCTTATGCACGAAGATTTAAACTATCTGGAAAGTGTAAAATAGAATATTTTAATGTGGTTGCAACTTCAAATTCATTTACAAAAGTAACAGAAATAGCAGAATAGGCATCTCCTTGCCATGCTTTTGAAATGAGAACACTGCAAGGACTTAAAATGAAAAGGCACATCACATCACTCAGCAATGCAAACTTTATATTGATGGATCATATTATGTGATACTAAATAATATAGTAATATACGATCAAATATATAAAAAACTGAACTAAAATAGGAGGGATGCACCTAACCTTTGTAGTAGTGCAAAACAAAGATGATGCTTAAGAGCCGCAGTAGCAAGCCGCTGCAGTTGGCCCTCTCCCTTAAAAAATAAATTTAATATCGTGTGGACCAATGATCCACATATCAGATATTAAATTGATAAGAACAGATACTACACTTGATCTTAGCCAAAAGGCCGAGAAAGGTATGCTTTAAACTCACCAAATGTTGAACTTTTATATTCTGACTTTCAGGTTGTTGTCAGAGTCCTCACCGATGTGGGATTTGTCACTTAATTGATATGTTCCAGACGTTGTTCAACCATTATATTGTTCCCATGTAGCTTACATTAGATTTTCTTCTCAGTTTAGTCAAGCTTTTTTTTTTTTTTTTTTTTTTATAAATTTTATTTTTAATATATTTTTTTTATTTT
>Ga0214542_1003002_pt1 | contig 34834 bp, 20 predicted proteins | sample CNSS1metaG_FD_160096 | JGI IMG/M metagenome (GOLD analysis project Ga0214542, IMG submission 160096) | Root nodule microbial communities from cowpea collected in UCLA plant growth center, Los Angeles, California, USA - CNSS1 | ecosystem: Host-associated > Plants > Roots > Nodule | place: USA...
CCTTCTTATTTATTATTATGCTTATTACTATAATTAAATTCAAATAATTATGCTAACAATAAACGTTTTAATGATGTAGGATTTGCCTTCAAAGTTTGCCAACTTTATTCGGGAGGTCAAGGTAGAAGACGTCTTTCTTATAGGGCCTAAAACTATAGTGAATTGCAAAATACTAATATCCAACAAACAACGAAGTTCAACAAAGATTGGTCAAGGTTGGAGGCTATTTTGTTCTGAAAATGAATTAAAAGAAGGAGATATTGTTGTCTTTCAAGTAGACAATGATTTCATCGAATCAAATGTTGAAGTATTCGTGAATGGTTGTTGTTGTGATTAGATTAACGATAATTTTTTAATGTTGATGAATTATGGTCATTCAACTTTGTTATATGAAAATATAGTTTTGTACTTCATCTATTATGAATATTGAACTTTGTTATATTACAATATAATTGTTTATAATAAATGGTTTTTGAAATTTTGTTTACAATATATAATTCATGATAATTATTATAAATAATCCCGTGCATTGCACGGGTCAAAAAACTAGTAAATATAATAAAACACTTTGTACTCTACTCCTATTGGTCTCCACATAAGATATGCATAGAACCCACAATCAGAAATAACTATAAATAAGGAAAACGATTGTTTGACAAAGTAAATGTTACAAAGTTTTTTACAAACTGATGTGACGTATATTAAATGAATTTTTTAGTTAAAAAATATTGGACTGCACGTGTGAGAGAGAAATTGAAGAAAAGGGAGGTGGTTCAAAAAATGAGGTTCTCTTTCACAGAATATGCTCCCGCGCTGGAGTTCTTTATCACCTGCTCTTAAGTTTTTCTTCCCCACGGTGAGAGAGAACCATCATGCAAAAAAGCATTTCGGCGCCTGATTAAAATTTTCGCTGCATTTACCCAAACCCCATTATCGTTGCACATCAAATCCCACCTACACGAAAGCAGTTTGTCCCGACGGTGGTAGACGAAATTACAATGGAACGTTCCCGACGGTGGTTGACGGAAAGCATTGAAGTTGCAGGTTAGTTTTTTCGATTGTAAATCAATTTGGGGTTTAGGGTTTTGATTGGAAACCATAGCTTTTTGGAGTCGAATGCATTTTTGGGGTTTAGGGTTTTGATATGAAATTGGCGTGGTCCTTGTGATATGTGTCACGGCATCGTGCCATTGTCGGAGCTAGGTCGAAAATTGAAGTGTGGTGTTTACGGAGCTCGCTGAGACCGGCCTTGGGCCGACGACGGTGTCGTCCCATAAGTGGTCGAGGAGGCTCACTTATTTGCAAGTTATTTCAATTTTGTTCTTGTGAGTGTCATTTGAAACTAGCCTCCTTTATTTTGAGTTTTGTTCTTTACGATTTAATTTGTGAATTTCCTATTTGTTTTGAAATGGTTTGTTGTGTTGTGGTGTTTGATGAAAGTATGATTGGACGGCTTCATCAAACCCTAAACCCCAAAAATGCATTCGAATCCAAGAAGCTATGGTTTCCAATCAAAACCCTAAACCCCAAATTGATTTACAATCGAAAAACCTAACCTGCATTCAATGCTTTCCGTCAACCACCATCGGAAACGTTCCACTGTAATTTCGTCTACCACCGTCGGGACAAACTGCTTTCGTGTAGGTGGGATTTGATGGGCAATGATAATGGGGTTTGGGTAAATGTAGCGGAAATTTTAATCAGGCGCCACAATGTTTTTTTTTTGCAGAATGGTTCTCTCTCACCGTGGGGAAGAAAAGCTTAAAAGCAGGTGATAAAGAACTCCAGCACAGGAGCAGATTCTGTGAAAGAGAACCCCATTTTTTGAACCACCTCCCTTTTCTTCAATTTCTCTCTCACACGGGCAGTCCAGTATTTTTTAACTCAAAATTCATTTAATATACGTCACATCAGTTTGTCAAAAACTTTATAACATTTACTTTGTCAAACAATCGTTTTCCTATAAATAAAGACTTTCCAATTAGACAAGAACAAGGAGTCATCGGTTCCATATTCTTTGTATAATAACATTATAAGAAATAAGAAATTTATTATATATTTTTTCGTGAGAATTAATGTTTAGGTTTTAATTTTGATTATCTGCAACTAGCATATAATATTTAGAATTTTGAGTTTTACAAATGTTGATTGTAGTGGAATTTTTAAAAGTTTGTCAAAAAAGAACTGATTTTTTTTTTTTCAAAAAATTAGGATAAGTCAATATAAATATCACTCTTCCTTTCAATAGTATAAATAGATAGTTATTAAACAACATAGTGTTTAGGTGAAAAAGTATTGTACGCACAAAACATGATAATATTGCATGAAATTCCAAATATAAAATAAAGAATGAAATACATATGTAACGTAATCTGTAACGCAATTTATATTTTGTATGGTACAATTTAAAATATAATTCTGCGTTACAGATTGCACAATCTAAAATACATATGAATTATGAAATCTAAAACTTGCATTTTACATTTTTTATTGTTGATTTTCATCTTCTTCCTTACCCTTTATATTATTATAATATTTTCATTTGTTTTAATGAGCACTTTGAATGTTTTTGAGAATGAAGGTGAAAGATGATGAGGGTGGAGATGGAAGAAGAAGATGGGAAGGAGAGGAAAGAAAATGATAACAAATTTGACATTTTAACTTGTTTATAGACTACGGTAAGAGAAGATGGAGTGCAGGAAGAAATTTCCTGTAAAGAAATTCCTGGTCTCACCCTTATGAAAAATCATTTATCATGTAATGAGTCAATGTCCATGCCAGTGGTAATGATTTCTGGTATCCCAAATCTATTTACAATATTTTCTTCAATAAATTTACCATCTATTTGTTCCAAATTTTTAAAAGGAATGGTCCCAACCCATTGCTATTATTAAATACTTATGTCCTTTCAAAAAAGGAGGATGGATTTGTCCAATCAAATTTATTGTTCATCCTCAAAAGGGTTAAGACTTGATTATCATATGTAATTCTCTTCCAGGTACTTGTATAGGCATGGCTTTTAAATTTCTCGTAAGATTTTGCATACTGAATACAATCGTTTCAAATTCTTAGTCCATTTTATCATGTTCCAGTAATCACCCATCTATGCTGGATTAACACCGCAAAATACCTTCATTTTGCAGTTCTTTGGTCTGGCCATAGTAGACAACCATGGAAATTGAAGTGATCAAGAAGAAATAATTGAGATTTCATTCACTAAACAACATTGCTCCAAGAAAATTGACATTACAATAAATATAAGAAGATAGTTGAATTGAAGCTCACAAGAATTTCTCTATAGTCTGCTTAAGATCTTTACAAAACCAAGAGTTTTCATAGTTCCCCAATCAAACCATTATAAACTTACATGAGCTGGTCCCATTAAAAAGACCGGGAGTAAGCTCTTCTCTGTATCCTCTGAAAACTCTATACCTACCAAGGTTCAATAGACTCACTGTACAAACAATCTCTCCTACAAACCTCAAAGCCCTCAACACATTTAACCAATTAACTTCAAAACTCTAAAAGACATTTAGAAATGCAACCCGTTGCAACTCCCATATATAAACTCAGTTCTATAAGCTGTCTTTGTTGCAGTTATATTTTTGTATGCTTTGTTCACTGCAGAGATGTCACTGCCTACTCCTTTTGAGAGACTATTATCAACAATTGAAGAGCTCTGTAAGACAGCATCAAATTGTCCACATGCTGCTCCAATGAACCCTGAATTTCACATCATCAACAACCAATTTAGAAGTTAAATTTCAAAATGTGAAATAATGCGGACATGTATCAGAGAATTACCCAAGAACAAAGGAGAAGGTTTTCCTGGTCTTGATTTAAATTCAGGATGAAATTGAGCTCCGATGAAATATGGGTGGTTAGGTAGCTCAACAATCTGTAGCATAACAAAGCAAATAAGCACAGGATATGCACATAACAGTAATTCAAAAAGTGATATGAGACTGTTCATACCTCCATGCGTTGACCTGTTTCATCCTTCCCAGTAAAAGAAAGACCTGCATTTTCCAAACGAGATACCAATTCTGGGTTCACCTGCATTTGAAAAGATCATTTTCTGTTCTACTCAAATTTACAAGATAGTTTTATGCAACACTAATAGTAATAATACCTCATATCTATGCCGATGTCTCTCATCAATGAAGCTTTTGCAGCCATATCTAAGAAGGGTCAAAGGGTTAAAAACCTAATAAATCTCACGTTGGAGCCAAATAATGTAGCAAGTCATTTGTAGTGCAGTTCATACCATACACAAATTACTCTGATTCGTATTTCCTAGTGTAAGCACAGAAAATGTCTTAAAAATTGAATGCAGTGATAATGCTTACAGTTTTGCAGATTTGCATTCCTTGGTCTGGAAATATGTCCTCCTTGATCCAAGGCGCATGGTACCTCCCATTTGTGTTTTTGATCCCTGCAGAAAACAGTCCAAACAAAAATAAAAAATAAGAAACAGGACAGTTTCTTTAACCAATCTTCTGATCATTAGAGTGAGATAAACAAATGTAGACACCTCAGGCATAAATATGATGTATGGGCTTTTGGTATGGGGATCAAATTCAGTACTGTTAGCATCTTGAACACCAAGAACAGATCTTGCAAACTCTATGACAGCAATTTGCATTCCAAGACAAATGCCAAGGAATGGAATCCTGTTTTCGCGGGCATATCTGGCTGCAATAATCTTTCCTTGCACTCCTCTATCCCCAAACCCTCCTGGAACCAGCACACCATCTGCACCCTGAAGACAAAGATTAGTTAGATAATTAAAAATGAAGAAATTGACAATATAAGACTGGTTAATTTCATGACTGTGAGGGAAACCTTCAATAACTTCCACGCTGCCTTATATGCATCAGGATTCTGCAAAATTGAACAATAACACATAGTTGAAATTTCTAGTATGAACAATAATAAACAAAACATGCTTGTGATATAATGATTCATATTTGGTGTTACCTCTTTTGCAGTTGCACTTTCAAGGTTGGTTGCTGGAATCCAGTCTACAACAAGTTTCTTTTTACAATCAACAGAAGCATGCAGTAAGGCCTGAAGTCAATAATTAAAGGTACATCAATAACCTTATAAAAAATATATAAGTTTTATCAATCCAACAGTTGAGTTATAACTTTATATTATCTTAATTGTTTTAAGTATTAAGATAATCAAATTATTCACATTTTAATATATTTTAAAAACTATATATCAAATCAACTTTGATCAGTATGAATAAAGTATCAAATAACATGAGTGTGTGTGAAATGAGGATGGTTAACAAAAAGGGCATAAAATGGACATCATAAAGAAGACAGATAGGTACAATTATGCAGGGTGGGATGTTAAAAGAAACTAATGTCTTTTACTCTTTGAAAGATGTTGAAACTATAATACAGTAACACAACCATGAAGTTGAACTCCACCTTTAGCACGGAGAGGTAGGAATCTGAGAGGCATGTATATTTCCCCACTAAGGCTATACGAACCTGCCAATTAAAAGAAATAAATTTATAGCTATTGCCAAAAATCAAGGATAATATAGATCAGCTTTGGAATAGAAACCCACTGGTTCATGAAGCAAATCACTAGATTCAGCTCTGCAAGTCCATTCTTCTAAATTAGGCTCTTTAGTTACACTGTATATATTCAAAAAACTGCCACTTAGCTTTCTAGAAGAATAATAAAGGACTGAAATTTGAAACTTCTTTGCATCCATAAAAGCACTTTGAGTTTGTGAGACTAACCCATGAATGTTCAGCACTTTAAACATTGCTTCATGAGCCTTCTGATCCTATATAGGCCAGAAGAATATAATGTATAAGAAATGGTACCTACTGATGTAAGATGATTTGAGTTCAGTAGTTTTAGAGGAAAACTTACTCTTAAAAGCAAAGGGATGTGCCAGATGTTGGGAACATCATAAAGGGTAATAATGTTTTCCGCCTGTAAGTAAACATGAAGCTTCAGCAGAGAAAACTCTTGCAAAGCAGACACAATGATTTGAAGTCAAACATATTCATCAAAATACTTATTATCCTTTAAAACTCATACCGGAATTAGACAAAATTGAGAGAGTTTTCCCCTTGCATTTTCATCCAGTACCTGAAACAAGTGACTGTTATACCTTACAAAATTTTACAGTTAAGAACAGTTTGGATGTTCCTTATGTGCATCATAGTATGTGTCTGTCCCTACATTCAGATTTTCATGCAATCAAGCGGTTGGTGAACTGGAACTGTCGGATAAAAATCAGACGGCTCACATCTCATCTCAGTAAATTGAAGCATTACAGATGTGAGTCATCCGATCTTCATCTAACTTATTCCTGTTATCTGACTACATGAATTCGTCTGCACCAAATCCTATTTCATGTTCTTTGTTGCAGAGAGAGAGAGAGAGATTAACCATTGTACTGCGGCATGCTAAAATATGTGGAGTCAGCCCTTGGCCTCTCAGTGCACGAACACTGTGTTGGGTTGGTTTTGTTTTCTGAACAAAATAATAATAGTAATAAAGTAATTTCCCATGTTAGATGAAACTAAATCATTTTCTACACGGATCTAAAAGATGTGAGACATTACAAACCTGTTCACCAACAACATTTAAAACAGGAACAAGGCTGACATGAACTAAGCAAAAGTTTCCAGCACCTGCAAAATATATAGAATATTATTCATATATTTATATACACCTCACATTAATTATTTAACAAAAACAGAATCTGTGAACAAAAATGAAGTATCCTCACTCACCAACTCTGTATGAGAATTGTCCTAGTGCCTGAATAAATGGCATGGACTCGATATCTCCTGCATCCATCAACGTTATTATAAATGGAATGAATTAATTATTCACATAAAAGATGGAAACAATTATCCAACTGTGAAGAAGACTGAAGAATGTTTTCAGCACTGTACCTATGGTTCCACCCAATTCTATGACACATACATCAGCTGGACCGGTTTTTCCATCTACCGGTATGTGGGCCACCCTTTCAATCCAATCTTGAATGGCATCAGTGATATGAGGAACAACCTAAAGATGAAAACACCATCATCATCATCATCATCATCGTCGTCGTCATCATGGTGTTAATAACATAAGGACCAACATGAAAACCTTTGTTTATAAATAAATTATCATCACAGTAAAAACACAGTACAAATTGGTTAAACCAGACCTGAACAGTTTTTCCCAAATAGTCTCCTCTTCTCTCTCTGTTAATGACAGACTGTCATGAAAACCGGAAAAGAAAAGTAAAGTTAGGAAAAAAATTTGCAATGATCTTCAAAATCTGCGTCATAATCTAAGGAACCTGCCTGGTAAATCTTCCCAGTAGTTATGTTATTATCACGGGTCAACTTGATGTCCATAAAACGCTCATAGTTTCCAAGATCCAGGTCCACCTTACAACAGAAAGAGGGTAAAGTTTCATTATTTTCCAAGACACTACTTTTGAAAATTGTGAGGTTGGCACTGTTATTTTTGTCTTAGTTTTCCTTGAATTTACTTTCTTTTTTACGTTTTTGGGTTTACTTTCTGGGTTGTCCTTAACATGAAAACAATGGTGAATTAGTGAATCAGAGAAAGTTGTGTACCTCACCACCATCATCCAACACAAACACTTCTCCATGCTCAAAGGGGGACATTGTTCCCGCATCTGTGTTTAAGTAAGGATCTGAATGGCAGAGAAAAAAGTGAGACCAGAATTAGAATGCAACACCCCTTCAAAGTGGAAAACAAAGAGGGTTAACAGTCCATGCTTTAGATGAAAAACTTTTAAATAACCATCCATGAACACTGTTTCAACCACAATTACGGTTACATTTGTCTATAATCTTTTCTGCAATATCAACTGTCACTGCCGTAAATTTGAAACCTTACATGATTTGGGTCGTGTTTACACTCGGAAAAGAAAAAAAAAAAAAAAAAAAAAAAAAAAAAAAAAAAAAAACAAACAAAATTTCAAAAAAAAAAAAAAAAAAAAAAAAAAAAAAAAAAAAGGAACCTGAGAAGAAGACACCAAATTTTTGACAAGAAAACTGGGAGAGACTATTTAAAGTTTGGTGGATAAAAAAGCATGCATGCTTTATCCACTTTGCTTTTCCACAAAAAAACAAAAAACGAAGAAAATGAAGAAAAAGTTTACCAATTTTAATGGCAGTGACTCTAAGTCCACAAGCTTTGAGAAGCAAACCGATACTACTGGCAGTAACACCTTTGCCAAGACCACTAACAACTCCACCAGTCACCAGCACGTACTTCATTTTCTGAATTGTGGGGTCTCTTTTTCCTTCCTGTTCCTCACTCTCTTCAATGAGAAACCAACCAAGCACTGAAAAAATGGTTTTTGCTTTTACACTGTGTGTAGCAGAAGCAGCCCAAGCAACACAGAATCTGTGTGTTGCAACGAAAATATGCAGAGTGAAAAAAGAAACAGAGTTTGAAGAAAGAGGAGGGAAAGTAGCAGGGAATGGTAACCAATGCTAATATTGGGTGCTTTATATACAAAAAAAGTATCTGCTTCTGATTCCAAGGATGAGACATGAAAGAGATGAGAGAGAGAAAATATAACGGAAAAACTTGACTCCAAAAATATAAATAAATAAATAAATTGCTGTTTTCAGTTTTTTTAATGAAAAGATTTATGTTTTTAAGTTTGTTGCATAGGCGTGAAATATTAAGGTAATCATTCTACCCATAATTAATCCACATATAAATAAATTGTCTTTCTACTAATTAAATAAACTTAATAATAGTAATTTTTAAAATGTACATTTAACATAATTTTTATTTGATTGATAATATTGCTTGAAACTTCAACTGTATAAGAAATATATTTTTGAGGGAATTGACCTCAGGTCAAGTTTTAACCCCACAAAGTTATTTTGTTCCTTTACGTATTATTATTTTTTTTTTCTGACAGATAATATATTAAGGAATAAAATTATGTGGAATTTAGGACAACATATCATATAATATACTTGAAATAATTTATCTATTTTAGTACCATACACCTTAAAAAAACAATATTTACATAATATTTATTAAGAAAGAAATATAGGTGAAATTTGAGGACCTGAAATAATTTGGGGACAACCTATGTATTGCTTCAATATGTGACGTGTGTTTCTGTGTATATAATATGAACAGCTTTTCCCGTTACAATAAATTGTTGAAGCAACAAAACTGTAGTAGAACAAAGGAAAAGAAAATGGAAATTCCAAACTTTTTAATTAATCTTAAGAATCTAAATTTTAGAATATAAGCACTTTTGATAATTTCAAGCTCACTTTTAATAATTTTACAAAATTACGGCTAACGATATAAGGAATTAATGTCGAAGGTTTGCTTTGATTTAGGACTGAAAATAAATTTAATATAAGCAACAATTTAAAAGAAATCTTAGTTTTTGTTGACATAATATTTCATTTTCAATTCTTTACAAATTGTTCGTATCGATAGTCTTAAAGTTAGGAGAGTTTCACATCTAATCTGAGAGTGATCTTCAGAACAAGCATAAGCTAAATTTTAACATGGCACGTATCATAAACTTATTTAATAGTTCTTAAGAGGACGATTATCAAAATGAGGAAATTTAAGGTGTTTATACGAAAATAGGTGAATTTTAAAAGTTTTGTTGTAGAATAAGTTATGAAAAAAAAAATAAAGAAATTGTATTCATATAGATAATTTTGATTGAATTTTTTTATATTCACAATTTTTAATTTTTTTAATGAATTTTAGTTATTTATTCTTTAATGAAATCGTATTTTTTATTTATGACTTTACATTTTTAAATAGATATTGTAGGTGTGATGACTTTTATTTTTATTTCAGTGAAGACTATCTATATTATTTAAATTAAATAATAATTTGTATTTATTTTAATTTTTGTTGAATATTATTTCCTTAATTTTTTAAAATGAAAAAATATATATAATCTAATAACAAAAGTCATATTGTGTGAAAAATTAAATTATTCTCAAAAGAAAATAATATTGTGTAAAAGTTTTAAAAAACTTTGCCATAGACAAAAATCATAACATAAAAAAAATATAAGTCATCACGCCACACCTAATAATACAATCAAAAAAGTTAAAAATTGTACTTCAGTGTACTACTTCTATTTAAAAAAAAAGTTGCGTAAGAAACTAAAATATATATTATAAAAATTAATGAAAACAATATATATTTATTTATGGATTAAGTACTTTTTTTTACATGTAAAACACATTTTTCAACCAATATTAAAATGAGAATATATCAAATGATATAAATAATTCAGATATTTGCATGAAACATGTTTATACTTTTTGTAAATTTAACAAATTTTATGTAATTGGATTAAATGGATTACATTCACTTATTTTTAAAGTTTAAGGACCAAAATTTATCAAAATTTCGATTTCGAATTTCGGACAGACACACATTCTAATTTTACATCAAAGTTCAAAGACTAAAATCATACTTAACTTCTTTACGATGATAAAAAATAATAAAATTATTATTATTATTATTATTATTATTATAGTTATGAGAATAAAAAATGTTATGTGTATGTTATTTTTTAATGATAATATAAAATAATAAAATTATTATTATAATGAAATTAAATATAGAAATTTTTCATAATAGTTTTTATTGATTTTATAGATAATTTTATAATTAAAGAAATGTTCAACTTAAAAAAATAAAACTAATAAGATAAATGTAGCAAATAAATACAGACAAAACAAAGAAGGTTAAAGTATAATTTTAATGAACGAAATAGTGGATGAAAGTATATTTTTAAAAATTATCAACATTAAAGTTTTATATTAATTACATAATTTTATATTTTTCGATATGTAAAGATAAGTAATAATTAAGTACTAACGAGAATATTACATAAAAAATACAAAATTTTAATATTTAATAAACTAGAAAATTTAAAGAGATTTAATTAAAATTATGTCTTGAAATGTTTTAAAGCACAAAAAGTGTTTCAAAGATGGGGTTGAAGTGAGTGACGAAACAAGTTGATAATATATATTTGATTAAAATAGAATTATTTAATTAAAATAAAAATAGGTCACATCATCGTGTCAGCTCCAAGTCATTGAAGAAATTAGGAGGAAGAAAAAGAAAGGTAAGAATCCTGGGACACACTCGCTAACACGGTTGGCGTGGGGGCGGCACCAAGCATGAACCCGGTTGGTAGGCCAAACATTTTTCCAACATTTTTCTTTTTATCATTCTAATAAATTCAATTATTAAATCTTATTAAATTATTTTTTCAAAAAAAAGGAAAACAGAATTTTGAAGACATACCTTTTTACATGCTTATATTTATGAATAAATTTATGGGTATTTCACACGTTTTTTAAATAGGCACATTTATTTAAGGGTGTTGTTTCTTCTTAATTCATATTAACCGAGGTAAAACGCATACCATGTTTAAGATTTAACGTGGTGTATCAATTATTATGTGATCTAGATTATGTAAATCAAATTACAAATCGAATCCAATCATGATATTTAAATTATTATAAAATAAAAAAAATATTGTGTCTTAATTATAATTTTTTGGTTTAATGATGAATGATGAATTCAATAAATAAATGGGGAGTCTCAAATCTAATTTTTTGTCTGATCATAGCCACGCCATCTATTATCCATACAATTAATACTAATAATTATTTTCTCTTTCTAATCTGTTGTAAGAGAAAATATCAATTAAAAATTATAATTTTGTTTCACTTTATATAATTTCATTGTTTTTTTTTTATTTTTGTATAGGATAACGTTTGTTTAAATTAATTTTTTGGAATTAAATTAATTTTTTTTATCAGCAAAAATTAAATTAGTAAACCATGTTTAAATTTATGCTTTCGACTACTATTTATTATTTTTATTGAAATTAAGATAATTTTATTTTTATTTGTATAAATACCCATAAATAATACTAATCCGTAAATAACTATCATAGGGGTTTTTTTACGGGTAGGCGAAAATAAATTTGTTTACATGAAGAACAGATAACGGCAATTCCCATTTTCACCCCTACTTTAGGTAATAGTATTATTTTAAAAATTTTATTTTTCTTTTAGATTCTAATATTGCGTGTTGGTGACACTAAAAAGACCAATGATGGAGATTAATTAAAGTTGCCGACACCAAAACGGCTAATTTTTTTTTAATGCAAATTTCAAATTTTAATATTTTTAATTAATATCGTGAATTATTGGATAAGTTATTATTTGTAATGAAGAGACTATGATCAAATTTCGTGTTGAAGAATGCAAGCTGTCATTATACTATATTGGAATACACGTAACATTTTGTATTTGTTTTTGGAACAATGACTAAATTGCCTTTTTATCTTCTTTAATTCCTTATTTGAGATTTTAATCTCTTGTTTATTTTAGATTTTAGTTTTTAAATTTTCAACATATCTAATTTTGTATATATATTTTTAACTTTGTAAAATAACAGTTTATATATTTTTAATTTTATAAAATATGTTAGTACATATATACTAAATATTAACATATATTCACGTAATTTTATATTCACATTATTTATATTATTTTAATTTAAAAGTATACAAAAATATCTTCACTAAAATTACAAAAACATATATTAGAACATTTATCATGAGGACATTTCATTTTTAAGTTTGATCCTACATAAAATATTTTCAATAAATTTAATTATTCTAATAAACTTAATTACAAAAAAAAAAGTCAATAGATATAATCTGAATCATGACTTTTGTAGAGTGTATTTTATAAGGTAAGGGGAGCTAAATTCCTTTCAGATTTTAAAGTCATAATGTTGGATTGATGAGTTGTTTGAAACATAACCATTGAAGTGTTATTTCTTTGTGCTAGGATTGTGATGTAAGACTATCCTGTCTCTGCTGGTATCAAACTTACATAGGGATGATAACTAGGTGGTGAGAGTCAAAGGAGATTTCACAAAATGAACGAAGATCATATTTAAGAAGTTAGTGAAGTTAACCTGTTTGTACTCGATGAGACATATGATATGTACCACACTTGAGTTATTGTTGGATAAAAGGAGGAGAGAGGGTCAAAATAACATGTGCAAAGTCTCACGAGTCCATTCAATATACTAGTTCTCCGAAAGCAAGAGTTTTAAGAAAAGAAATTTCTATGTAGGATGATTCTTGGACTTTAATTAACTGCCTTTAATTAATGTTTTGGATGAAAATTATGATATCTTTCAATAATAAATTATTTTTGTAATATTTAGCTCACTCTTGCATCTTTGTATATTTTGTTTCTCTTATCCTTTCGATGATGGTATATTATGTATATACGAGAGCAGATTTAAGAGCGAATGAAGATAGTAACAATAGAGCTGGGACTATCCGGAAAAGTAGTATATGAATGAGTTAGATGATATGTGTTTGTTTTGTTTTTATTTTTATTTTTTAAAATGTATTAAGCTTTTAGTTCTATTTTGAAGTACATGAGCTATGTTCCCATACTTTGAAATACTATGTTATTGAGTTAAGAATTAAATTGTAACTTGGTTATTAATGAGTTATAATCTTAATTATAATTATCAAAAGAATGAATAAGAAAATAGGATTGTTACACTTTGCATTTGATTTAGTTTCATTTGAAGGAACGATTTTTTATTTTAAATTTGATTCAAATCAAATATTAATTTCGATAATCACATGTGTTTCAGTTTTAAAGAAGTTTTACACATTGAATTATAGTAATGATAATTGCTGAATTAAAATTACAAACAGTGAAATCCTTATTCAAAAAGAAGTTTTATTTTTTTAAATAAGTTTATTTTGCAAAACAAAAATTAAATTACATATATATACAATATGATTCTTATAACAAAATTATGTTTTGTAAATTTCAATAATGATAAAATTATCCTCACATATGGATAATTGTGTAATTTGTGCACTCTAATTATTATATTCAACTAAAGCTTCTCAAATGATTTCAAGATTTCAACTAACAAAGATATTGGAATAAAAAAAAGTATATTCAATATTCTCACACGATTTAGGGAGTTAAAAGGGGGTTTAAATATACATTTTCCTATATATAATTACAACAATACAAAATTACATAAAAGAATAAGAAAAATATAAGCTACCAAAAGTTTAACTAAAATTAATATATATATATATATATATATATATATATATATATATATATGTCAAACATAATTTCAAAAGAGTTTATTCATATCGAATATGTGATTTTTTTAAAATATTATTATTAATAATGTTAGATAAATGAGGAGATAAAACAATCTCATAAGTTACTAGTCGTACTCTCTCTGCAAGATCTAATAAGGTCCAACAAATTTAGGAGAAAACCTTTTAGACCGGATTTGTCTTTCCACACCAGTGGTTGGAGCTACCCTTAGGAAAACATGATCCCCAACTTCAAACTCAAACGATCATCTCCTTTGATCTGCATATGACTTTTGGCTACTATGTGAGGCTCTCATTCTATCATCTTAACCTTCTATGTTGTTTGCCTTCAAACCTTTGAATCAACCAACACAGCCTCCCCATCTTGATACCAACAAAATGGTGTTCTAAATCTCCTTCCATATAATTGATAATGTTAATTTTTATCATTATCTTAGTCATATTTTATTAACAGAATAAACTCTTATTTAGCTTTTAACCTTGTTATTATTCAATTTTATCTTGCTTTTGTAAATAATTATATTTTGGGTTACACTTACTAATTATACCACTAATCCCCATTTTTGTGTCTAATTTAATGACAACAAACTTTTCTTCCAACCCAAGACATGCATGCGTTGTGTGCCAGCGACAGCGTCAGACACCAATTTACAAGTTCGGGCACTAGCAGGTCAGAGAGTCCAGTCCATTCCAAGGTTAGCCAATGTCGAGAGCCAGTTACAAGTGTTGAGCGCCACTTATGCTGACATAGCAAATTTGCACTCTTTCTACATAGTTGCTCGGAGGAAAGGCATCTCGGTGGTTGGAGACACGAAAACACTCTTTGGAAAAGCTTGAAGGTCTACTAGGTCTTGTGGGAACCATACCTTCTTCCTCTTTGTATCTCCTTCTTCTTTAATTTCTCCATTTGTAAGCTTGGGTTCTCCATGACAATGGAGAGCTAAATCCATTTTGTTGGATGTAGATGTAACCACTAAACTCTCTTGTATTTTGCAAATGCTTTGAATATGTATATATATATATATATATATATATATATATATATATGTCTCTTCTATTAAATACTAATATTCTTGTTTCTTTGCTTAATGCTTTCTTGGTTCGATCACCCATATCTTGATACTTGAAACCAGATACCTAATGGATCTTATGTCTAGGAATGAAGTTTAACCCAATTGTTGTCTAGAACCTTAGTTCATAAAGCGAGTTTGTTTATTAAGTATTCAAAGGATTGACTCTTAATAAGGAAATCTAGCCTCATTCTTCTAAGGGATTAGGGTTCAAGTAGACTTGTGGGTTAACATTAGTATATTAATGGAAAGGGTGTGAGTTTTTATATGTATGAGAGTGAAATCGATGAAGTCTAAGCTCAACAATACCATTCCATATCATTTCTTGTCTTTCCCACCGTCCAAGCGTTTTAATTATTAAAGTTCTTCTTTACTTGTTTATGACAAATTTACTTTATTGAACATAATCCCTTGGAAAACGATATTTAGATCTTATCGGTTATTACTTGCACGGTTTGGTACGCTTGCCAAAGTGTTAATAGTAATGCCTCCTATGACGCCATTCAACACATACACACACATACGCACAAACACACATACCCACATACACTCACACGCATAAACACATACACACACACACACACTCACATTGTACATATAACTTAGTTCACTTTTCATCACATAGATTTCACCCAGTTAATATATATCTCAACCATTTATATCTAACAACCCATTTGGTTTATTCTCATGTTAACAACCATCAACATTTCATTAAAATAGACAATTGACACTAATTTTGAAAGATTGTTGTATATTGAATTAAACTCAAAGTTTTGCATCTATCATATGATTTATCATTCCACCTAGTCACATATCAAGAATTAAGTCCTCCTCATATGACATGATAAACTTGTTCACTGCATCAAGACTACTATGGTGAACTTTGAAATTTAAAAAGATGAGTAGGTTTGTTAGAATATTAGAGAAAATATAAAAAAGATAAAGGAATAGTTTTTAGAAAAATGTTATTTTTTATAAACTTTGTATTTTATAGTGAGATATCCAAACTCAACTTATAGAATATCACTTTTACTCTTAACTATTTTCTAGGTGTTATATATAACATTCAATATTTTGTAATTATAATAAAATTCAAATTTAATTCAAAATATTTTTCCTCATACAATTATTTATTTTTGAAATAATAGAAAAAAAAAGGGGGAAATCCCGTCAATCTTGCAAAAGAAACAACACTAAATCAATTAAATCATACTCATCAAAAGATTAACAAGGTTAAAGGATAACAATTTTCAACTGAGAAAATTTATGAAACTTGAAAACACTCACATACAAAGCCAAAACAAATTAAAAGAAAAAAAAAATTGTAGTTTAAATCAAAATATGATAACTTAAAAATATTCTATAATTAGTCACCTTCTAGTTAGTGGAATTTATTTGCGAAAAAGGATTAAAAATCATTCTAAAAAATTAGAAAGAGAAGAAAGGTAAAAGATGAGTAAACATAATAAAATGAAAAAGGAGAAAGAATAAAAGAAAAAAAAAAAAAACCTATGGCCATTGCCATAACTATCCCACGAGGTACTTACACTATCAAACGCTATTAAAATACCTATATAGTTGTTAGCACCGACTCGGAAATTCCATCTCACGAACCAAACAATTCTTGTTATGAAATATATCCTTCACTGCATTATTGAAGATACAACTGAAAAAAATAAAACAACTTCCACGTTAAACATTTTTTTAATGAAAGTTTTTAAATAATTCATCATTTTGATTAATTGTTCCTTAAGATTTAACCATGATATAGATTGCCTTTTTATCTCTCCTACCAATGTTTCAAACTTTTTGTAACTTATTATAAGTTTTTGTGTATATTTGAAAAGAGATTGTGAGCTCATATATACAGTTATATATATAAAGTGGCTATATTATACTTAATTAATTATCCCTACATATAGTCAAATATTTTGTTCCCAAAAAATTGTAGATAACTTTTAATGCATAAGTATTTTCTTGTGAAATAATCAATTATAATAGAAAAATTATTTTCAGAAATTCTTAGAATAACAAAATGTGATTAATTATTACTTAAGTGTAAGGTTTTTCTAAAAAAGTAATCTTTCAAACAAATATATATATGAGAGTCAAATATCAATGTGGTATCGCGATGAACCAAATTTATAGACAAACAAACACAATAATAAATGTTCTAACTTGGAAAGCAGACAGACGTTATAAACTGTTGTGTGAATTTTATAATATTGCATAGAAGTTTTAATTACTCAAATGTTTAATCCCTTAAAAGTTTGATTTGAAATTATATGCAAGATGACCCACTTAATATTAAAATATTAGTACCAAAATTTGACAAAAATCAAATAACTTTTAAATTTTGGATTAAATATATTTTTAGTCTTTAAAGTTGGACTTAAAATTAAAATTCATCATTGTCTAAAATTTTTATATATTTTTGTTTCAAGACTTTAAAAATTAATGAATATAATATTTTCATACACTAAAAATGTATTTAATCCTTAAATTTTTAAATAATAACATTAGTCTTATACTTTAATCCATAAATAAATAAATTAATTAATTAATAAACATATATTATCGAATAGTTGAAAACGATTCTAATATCTTTAAACTATGATCAAAATAATTCAATGAAAGCAATGAAGATATATTTTAACTCCAACACATGATTAATAACTAAAACTAAATATAATAACAAGTCGAAATTCAAGATAAAAGAATATAGTAATGTGTAAGTCATAACTATAGAGCTACAATCTATTATGATCAATCTATAGAGCGAAGATTTGGAAGGAAGAATGAATAATGGTTCTTCGTTCATCATAAGAGATTTACGGGGAAAGATACGTATTTTACGTACAATATTGGGTTGTGATATAAGCTTATAAGTATATATTAAAATTGCATTACTCGAAATTTAGGTTAAGTTTGATTTACTTATTGATTTAAGTTAAAAAAATTGTAATCGCAAGTAAAAACTTTTTAAATGAAGCTTGAGACATTTTTTAATCCCTCCTTCAAAGTTCTCTTGATCTTAATGTTGTTTATCTTTAACTTAAAAAAATGATTTATTTACTATTTCAAAAAAATTATATTTTAAGATTTGCCCATCCTTTTGAAATACGAGCTCATTATATGATTAGTGAAGTTAACATATCTTCCTTGCAATATACTCTAGGTGAAAAATAACTCTCTCACTCGTGGATCAAAGAAAGTGTACGACATTTCAAAGCTTATTCTATTTTTTATTTATGGACTTTTATGTCTTGCCTTTTTATATATATGTGAAAAAAAAAACTCCTATTATAAACAATATATGTTTTATTCCCACTAATAAAAGATCTATTTTAATTTATTCATTCATTCTTATAAAATAAGATAATTTGTCCCATTGTTTAAAAAGTTACTCATCTCATATTTGATGAACCACATTAGGTAATAATTTATTCTATCTTATTTTCAAAGGCAATATACTACCTAATCCACACTTTATAGATGAGTATTAGTCAAACATAACTTTCATATATTAAAATTTTCTAGAAAGGTATAAAATAGTTAATCTATTTGAAACCATCTTATAGAAGAACACAAGAAATAATATTTTTTGAAGTGATGAACAAAAGAAATAATTTAGAAAAAAAATTGAAAAAAAGAAAGAAAAGAGATTTAGAGAAAGATAAGATAAGGTTTTTTATGAAGAAAAAAAATGTGTGAAGAATTGAATTGAATGAAAAGGAAGTGTGGATGGTTAGAGTATCTGGGAAGTTTGGTGTGGAAGAAAAGGATATTCTTCGGTGTGGCTAATGGGATTCACAAAAAGAGGAGTAATTGATTTGGCTTCTTTTCCGAAAGTTCTTGAAAGCAATTAAAAAATAGAGAAAAGAAAAGGATAATAAAAAAAAAAAGTAATTGGGGAAATGAATCGTGAAAATTTGGTCAAACCTTTGAACAGAAAAGGACCTCAGATATCGATAAGTCAAGCAACCCACGAAACAAAGAATCCTTCAACCGAAAGCAAACCACCTAACGACCAACCAACTGACTACATATAAAATGCGTCACATAATCATGTCTTTTTTTTATGTTTTTTTTTTTACAAAAATAAATTTCTCTCCAAAAATATATTAATTAATAAAACTTAATTAAATAATCTGTTCATTTCGTTGTAAAAAAAAATTGTTGAAATTTTTTAGCAAAATTAACCTCGACTTACTTTTTACTACAAAGTACAATTTTTATACACTTATCTTTTGCACTATTCTTTTATTTGCTTAGAAAGACAAACTCAAAAAGTATAGACTTCGAGAGATCGCTGGAAAGGAAAATTACAAAAAAAAAAAAAAAAATTAAAAAAAAAATTTTTTTTATTTTTAAATTTTATTTTAAAAAATAAAAATTAATAAAAATAAAAAAAAAAAAAAAAAAAAAAAAAAAAAAAAAAAAAATTAGCAGAAAGATTGTCTTTAGTTTTAATTTTTGTTTTCTAAATTTAAATTTGTTTAAACTCTAAAAACTAAAAAAAAAAAAGATAAATAAACACTAAATTTGATAGATAAAATCAATGTAAAATCTATTCTTAAATCTTAAATTCCAAACCTTAAAAAACTCATTTTTCTTCCTCAAATTTAATAGTCGGTGACTAAAATCACATTTTTTCAAACAATTTTGAAAGGACTAAAACAAATTAAATTTGGGGGTTGTGGGTGGGCTAAGTCAGTATCGTCCCGAATTTTAGGAACTAATAACTAAACCATTATTGTCTCTTACCTAAAATAGAAAAAAAAAGCATATTACACTATTTATCTCTAACTTTGTGTACTTATGCAAAATGTCCATCACAATTTTAATTGTGAACATTACCAATTTTTTTTTTTTAATTTATGAACATTTTACTTTTCCGAAAAGTGACTTTTTATTTTGTAACGGTGTGATCAAATGGAGACAATGAGGTTGTTGTTATAGTCCAAGCTAGAATATGCATTTTATTTAAAATAATAATAAATAGATTTAAAAAAAAAGTTAAAAACGTGGTGTGTTAAAAAAGAGCATAGATATTATGTTAAAAGGTTGTTTTTTTCTTCTTTCCTATGGGTGGAAATATTGTCCTTTGACCTTGATATATGTCACCATAAAAAAGATGTTGTAAATTTCTTGTTCTTCCTATTTAAGATTGTTAAGTGGAAGGAGAAGAGAATGAAGGAAAATTTAATGTTATTGTGGGGTTTATCTCTTATTGTTCAGAAGATAAGTGCATCAAATAATCATCACTTCAAATATTAGCCTCAAAACAAAAGAAAAAACTCTTTCAATAAACAAATATTCTAAAAATTCTTTCATTTCTTTTTACAAGAAGCAAGATGACCATATACAATCATACATATGCCAAAATTAAATTAAAATACAAAAGTAAAATTTCAAAATTGAAGTTTAAATTTTGGATCTAGAAAGATTCTAGTTGGTCATAAATTTTAGGAATGTGTCTATCCATTTTAGAATAGAAGTCAACTTCACATTTGGAAAGACTTGTAAAAGAAGAACAAAATTAATATGTTATAACAAGATCAAATATCAATGTTTTTTTTTTTTTTTATTTTGAATTTCATAAAAAAAAAATTCATAGAAAAAATTATTTATAACAAAAATAAATATTTACGGTTCCTTTTCAAATTTTCTTAAAATAGAAATAATCTCATGTTTAAAAGTAAGAGTATTTCAAAAACATTTCTTAATTTTTATAAAAATTTGTTAAAGGTATTATTCTTAATTTAAAATGTTTCATATAGTTTGTTCGATACTTCAAAAAGTTAGAATTTAGAGGTTCTAATGTTTCATGAGATACTTTGATATCTTTATTTAAATATTTATTATTTTTCTCAATCATACAGAGATAATTTTTCAAACCTAAAGGAACAATAAGGAAAGACAAATCAAGATCATGATGAATTAAAGAATGCAAACATTGTCTTAGCAATAACTCTTTTTTATGATGTGAAAACTTCTTCAACCTTTAAAAACAAATTTTCTTTTTAGATTCTATACCCTTTTCTTTGTAATTTTTTTTCTATTTTTTTATTTTCATTTTCGTATGGTCTTTATGTACTTCTTTTCTTGAGAGAAAAATTTCAACGTGTATTTTTCTTTCATGTTTATAAAATAAATTATTAATAAGAATATCATTAAACATGACTCTTAAGCTTTGTTTGAATTTGAGGGAGTAAAAGATGATAGATTTAAAGAAAAAGAGAATGAAGACTGAGGTTGTTTTTATTAAGAAAAAAATAATTTGAATCATAGTCATTCCATGTATAAAAACAGTATTTCTTTGAAAACAAACACAACAATAGTGTTTAATAAAAACGTAGTGATGGAAAGTGAAAAAATAATAGTGAAAAAAATGTATTTAGTTTATTTTTGTAATTATAGTAATACCTTTAAATTAATATATATAATAGAAAATAACTTAATGCTCTAATTATAACCGCACGGTTACAAATAAAGAGAACACTAACTCTAATATAGAAATGTAAATTTATATAAAGGACACTTAAATAATTTTAGTCATGCTACCTTGTCTTTCTACACTTCACATGGTTGAAAGGTGCATGACACATGTGAACTACAATAATAAGACTTACATTTTAATTTCTTTAGAGAAAAGCAACATTTATGTCTATAATCCATCATCTTCATTCCATACCCTCCTAAGGGTGCACCATACTAGCAAATACAAGCTTAAAAAAATAGAATAAGTTACAAGCTACCGTAATATTATCTTTTTCCTCGGTTAAAACGGTACATTGAACTAAGTTCAAAATATTATGAGACAATTTTATCCATATTCGAAGTAGACATTATAATATTGAAAGAACATTTCCTTAGTATTAGAGAACCGAGAAGGACGCACATCTAATGTATCAGTTATGGTATCCATGCTAAATGTTGGTAGCTATGTTGAAAGTCTCATATTGATTAGAGATAATACGATTTCATAACATATATGTGAGTACAAATTTCATCTTACAAGTCGATTTTGTGAAATTGAATTAGACTCCACTTCTTAATATGATATCAGAGTCATGATTAGAATCTAAGTAAATTTAATATATGTTGAATCTATTGTTTCACCTATTGTATATTAGATCTTCGATATATGAGTAGAGATGTCCTATCTTATAAATCTACATCAACTAAATTATAATACAAAGAGATGGAGTTTAGTTTACCGAACGGAACTGATTCGATTGATTTAGATTTAAAGAATTAATAAGTTGAATTGGATTAAAATGGTTTTCACTTACTACTTTTTTTATAAAAAAATCAATTAATTAATTTTAAAGTTTGATGTGTTAGTTTAAGCAAATAAAGACCAATCAAGTTAGTGCCCCGCCGTTGTCGGGTAGGTAATTTGCATTCAAGCTGCAAGGAAACATAGAGTCGGCATAAATGCTGACTCTAAAGCATGTTAGTTGAAGCCTTTGGAACACAGAATTTAGAAAACAAAATCTTATTTATTAAATTTCCCTAATAATTTTATAATTCTTAATCAGTTTAAAACAATAATAATTTTGATTTAAAATGTGTTGTTTGCTTCCCAGGCGTAGACATTACTATAAAATTTGTCCCATATTTTTAGCAGCAGCAGTTGAAGGAACTGTGATCATAGTGAAAAGCAGACCTAACTTGCATGTTCAACAAAAATATAAAATTAGAGACCTCAAATCTATGAATTGGTGATATGTCAATCATCCACATGGTTCAATCTTTAAATAATAACACAATCAGAATCAACATTTAAGAAATATATATTATTTGCAAAACTTTTTTTTATTTATATTTGTCACGGGTATCACTCACCCATTAGGTCAAATAGATTACCTTATTTTATGTACATAATGAGAATTGAATTTGGATATTTTTTTATAAAATTAGTTATCCTCACAACATATAGCTTAATTAAGATTTAGAGATTAATTAATATCTCACTCAAAGCCAGAATGACGACTGAAAATATGCTCACCTTAACATGTAACACACTAGTAATTTAGAAGATGATTAGTTATATATGTGACAAATATAAGTCCCACATACATTAAAAACAAAAATAGTTAAATATTATAGTTTAGGGTCCTTTAAATGTAAAGATACTTCTTGATCGAATACCGGTTGGAATCTAAGTACGAGTCTAAGTTACACATTGAGTAAAAATGAAAAAGTTGAGCATCATATAAGGACGAAGACACATAAACCTATTGTCTTAAGGTTTTGGATTAAGAGTAATATCAATTTCTTATGTGTGGGTTAGACTTGTGTCTCATTGGAATTGTATTTCCTAGATGAACTTCTCTCGAAAAATCCAATAGTAATATCAGAATCTAGTTCGTATAGTGACCGACTTAAATAATGTTCTGTACCGATTGATAAATGTATAATATAAGAAAGATTTTATAAAAAATAATATTAATTATTATTTTATTGTATGATAATTATATTGAAGTGACCTCTTAAAAGTGATCTATGCCCTTATGTTTGTATTAAACTAAGTGTAACACTTAACAACAATAGAACATGTCTTGATTCGTATAACATGGTGGACCATTAGGTCTAAGTCATGTCCTTATTAAAAGCAAAGGCAGAATTACAATATTTTTGTGAGGCATGCCCCTTTTTGACTTCTTTGGCTTAAGAATATATTCTTTTAACTCATAATTTCGGAATAATTTTTCTGTCATATGATTCTCCCTTAGAATAATTTTCATGGCTCACATCACATATCAATTTAGTATGTATTTGGTATCAAGTCTCTTTTGAATATCATTTTTACATCGACTAAGCACAAGAAATTGTGCTGTGGCTTCCAAATTAAGTGCATCATATGCTATCAAATACACATTCAAATATATTATTAAGGTATTTAAAAACTAATTATTTCTTACTAAATTGGCTCAAGATTCTAATTGTTTGAGCAAATTAGTCAAAGACAGTGGCGCAATTATCTGCGGAACCAAACTTACGTAGATGCTTAATATACATTTTTATACTATGATACTAAATAAACGTGCAAAAATTTATAAAAATGCTCACATATTTAATCTAGTTTCTCTACTAAAATCTATTTGATCTATTTTGGGGTAGTGTTGGTTATTAAAGGAAAATATTGTTTGGGACCACCCTTGCTGACATAATGATTATAGTTTTGTCATAGATATAAAGTACTTCAAATCTTGGGGAGAAGTTTTACAAATAATCAAGATTTTCAGATTCACTATAAAATATAAGTAATATATATATATATATATATATATATATATATATATATATATATATATATATATATATATATATAATTAATGGGACCTGTATATAATATTATATAATACCATTTTTTCTTTTTCTAAATTTGTAATTTGATTTTATTAGGATAAAGTACAGTAGACATTTGTTTAAGTCTGTATCCCGCCTAAATTCATATTTGGAAAGAAAAAATTATTAGATCACTAATTTTGTGATTTTATTTTTAAAAAAATCATTTAAAGTTATTTGACCACTATTTTTGATTCGTTCACATGTGATTGTTGTAAAATGTGACAAATGGTGAAAAACTATGGATGACAAATAAACTCGTCCCGTGGGTATTGCTCGAAATTGTCTTCGTTTTGACGAAAAATCCCCATAATGACTGGGTATGGGTATGGGTATGGGTATGGGGAATCCTTGACCTTTTCAATTGGGTATGAGGATGTGTATGTGGTCTTGGAAGTCCCATATCAACTAGAGATAAGATATTTCATACTATATAAGTTGGGTGCAAACCTCACCTTAAAAGTCAATTTTATGGGGTTGAATTAGGCTTAAAGTTCATTTCTAACATGGGATTGTACATATCTGTCGCGTCCTCGTCCCCATATCAGTGATAATACCTATCTTTGCCATATTTTTGTCCCCGTTTAAATTATTAAAATATTCATAGTCAATTAAGTAAACTTTTATATAATATATACATATATATTACTACAGACTTTCTACTTTATATTTCTTCTAATTGTTTGGTTTGTCATAAAATTCATTCACATCTCCAATATACTTTTCATCTTATCACGACCTTTATGCAATTATGTTTATGTTCAAATGATGTATGTAAATTAAATATTTTTCATATTTCACATTTCAATATTTCTATTCCTTTTTAATATTTTTGTTTATTGTATATTGTCCTCTCACATGAGAATGTTTAAAAATTTCAATTCAAGTGTTCAATAGTATAATAAACCTTTCATATATTAGGTAATATAAAAAATTTATTTCCTTTACTCTATTATTATTAATTTATGTTTTATTTGAAGAACAATTTTGTTTCCAGCTAAAACAACTTTTGTTATTTCTCAACCTATGTTGATCTTTGAAAAGTTTTCTTAAATCTCTAAGGTATTTTTCATATTATCTATCCTTAATTATACATTTGTTTTCCTTTGTGTGATTTCATTCAATAGTCTCTCAAATTGTTTCTAAGACACACATTTGATAATTTTTTTTAATATTTTTATTTGTTGATTATTTTTATCATGTAAAATACTATTTTGATATATTTTATATAATTTTTTTCTAATTCATTATCACACTGTAATTTTATCACTATAATTGTATAAATAAATTTTATTTACTATAATATAAAATTTAATGTAATTACCATGAATTTCTTTTTATCACTATCTAACATATATTAAAGTTCTAAAGATACAAGATCTGTGTTAAAATTTTATTATTATTAGTTTAATCTTTGTTCTATTGCGTGATTTTGATTAAGTAATATATTATAACTTTTGTTAGTGTGTAGAAAAAGAGTTTCATTAGAATTTTAAAAAAATGAAGTAAACATACCTTTAAAATATATTTTAATTTGAATATTTATTTTTCTTTTATATTTTTTTCAAAATATTTTTAAATTTTATCAAATAGATTTTATTCATATTTGCAAATTTAATAAATGTTTTGATTCTCATGAGATTTTATTTGGTATTCTAATTTGAAATGTATACAATTATAATTTTTTTCTAAATATTTGATATCGAAGAAACAACCCCCTCTTAATATTGAATATTTGAAAATAGTATGTTTCCTGTACTATATTCTTTTTATTTTATAAAAATTAATTAATTAATATTGAAACATTAATAAAGCGGGTACAGGTATGAGTACAAGTATATATCTGTTACCCGATGAGTATGGAGATGAGACAAAAGTTTAATACTCGTTGGGTATGGGGATGAAGATGAATTTTTTCGATTGGGATTGGTATAAGATAGTGAAACTCGTCCTCGTTCTGTCCCGTTGTCATCCCTATATGAAGAACGCACTTTGAGCTTGATGTTTGATTTAACTAACTTGATGAGAAAAAAAAGGAATAATTCAACTTACTCATATTGGCATCAAGGTTAGTAAAAATTTCTAATGATTTGAAGATAACATCGTGTTAGTCAACTTAAACTTAGTTCAGATTAGTTTCAACTTCACTATCATCGAATTCAGTAGCAAGATCCTATAAGTCGACCTCATTTATGGTTTGTTCGATCTCTTACAGGGTTTATTATATGACTAATTGTTGAGAATATTTACTTAATGTCTTTTATATTTAAATTAGTTTAAAAAAAATATTTATATTTTTAAAAATATATTTCAATTTTAGAAATTAGTTATTGTTTTAGAGTTAAGAAATCAAGATTTACATAATATTTTATACTATGTTAAATTTTATTATATAATATATCTATATATATAGTAAATGACAAAATAAAATAATAAATTCCTTCATATAACATATCTCTTATATTTATCACATATTTCATATCTAATATTTTCATAACTCCTAAAAATTCCCAACACCCATAATATTTCATACTAAAATTATATGACTCTTAAAATCCCGTAAGTCTGCATCAAAGTCCTCATATCAATATGGAGACTTAAGCAAATGTAAACTATAGTTACTAAACTGTAGTTACTATTCCATTCTTTTCGCTTCCAATTTGTCAATTAAACCTATATTTTCTATTCTCAATCTTTTTTAACTCTCTCTAGATAAGGTTAGACATCATGAACTGACATTCATTTATGCTAACACCCCAAAGTTCATCATTCATTTGTCATCACATAAAATTTATTAAACAAATAAAATAAAATAAAAGAACACAAAGCATGGGAGGATCACACCAACCCATGATAAAAATTACACTTTATGAAACATAGATAGATTATACTTATTATGAAAAAAAAAATGCAAATAAATCATGGAGGTAAAACATTAAACCACATGTATGGTTCTCTATAAATTAAAACTAAATTAGCTAAGTTATCGATACAATGATTTTTTTTATGAAAAATATGAGAAACTTGAACTACATATGCTTACAAAAATACAAGCACCGACGTCATCTCACTAAGATTACAAGGAATCACTTATTGATAAAACCATGATACACTAAAAAATATTCACTTTCCAACCAAAGCCTTTGAAAGTCCTCCTCCAAGCATGTTCCAATGCATAAATAACCTCGAAAATTTAGCATAAATATAAGTTTGTACCTGTACAAAATTTAAAAAACTACTGACGTATTCACGCTAACTTCCTCTAAAAAATACCAACACATAAAACTAAATTAGAACATTCACTAAGTACACCATGGATATTCACCTTAAGCCAGTTTTCATTTATCCATCAATTTGTTATTAAAAGAAAAATAAATGAATTAAATTGTGAGTCAGAAACTAAAATAATTAAAAGAGAAGAGTTGATTGGTGAGATAGAAAGAAATATGAATTATAAAAATTAAATAATAAAATATTTAGATAAAATTAAAAAGATATTATAAAAATTTAATAAAATAATTTTTTTAATAAATACATAACTAAAATCCAAATTCAGTTGAATAAAATTTCTTTTATATATTTTAGGTTTTTTAACTTTCAGTGAAAATTAAAATTACTCCTTCATTGAAATTGTGACCCAATTTAATCATCCAACCCAACTTTAGAAATGCATGATTTAATCATTTTATTTTAGTTTTGTTAGGTTTATTTGATATTTTAAGCGTGTTTCATGATAATATTTGAGTTGTTTATCCCGTTTGACACATTTTCACTTCAATATTAGTTGAGAAACACGTTTAAAACGTCAAATAAACTTAATAAAATTTTATTAAAATGACAGAATTCAATGCATGTCTAAAGTTGAGAAACCAGATTAGATAGTGTTTTGAGGTGAGACTAATTTCAATTTTCATTTAAGGTTAAGAGACAAAAACATATTTAACTCTTTAAAAAAGTATGCTCTAAGTGTTGTGATTTTATTTACATGTAAAATATATAACTTTTAAATTTTTCTCCAACTTTTTTATTTAATTTAATTTCTTAAAATTTCCTTTAGTATAATTATTTCACAGAAACCTATAACTCTTCAGTGTGGTGCAATCACCTTATTTAACTTTTATCGTTCAATATCTTTTACATTAAGTAAATTGACAAAATAATTTAAAATATATTATAAAAACCTACAATTTTATAAATTTGATTATATTATTTATTAATTACTCAAATTCTTTTTAAAAATTTCAGAAAATTATAAATATAAATGTGAAAATGCGTATGTTTTTGTGATATATATATATATATATATATATATATATATATATATATATAATGAATTAGTTTTTTAGATAGAATAAATTTAAATTCTATTTATAAACAGTATTAATGGATATATTAGTAATTAACTTTAATTCTATCATCATTTTATATAATAAAAAATCTTATTTTTTATTAAGTGAGATTACCACTTAATTTTAAAACACTATTAATTATGCTAACTACAATTCCTACATGTAGGACTCCTGATGCAAGAATGAAGTGTGACATCCAATCAATATTAGTGTTTCTTTGGTAAGTTATGTGTTTATTCTTTTTATATGTTTCATAACTTTATAGTCTAATCAAATTGTGTATAAACCAGTAAAATGAAATAACTCTCTCAAACCTAATTATTCGTAAACGATAACATATCAGATTATCATTTCAAGAACTCACACAAAAATATTATTATCAAACACTTCATGGGTATCATAAAATGTGACTACCATTGACATCATGGAGAGTTATATCTTAACTATTATTGCGCTAAGCTACTTTAAGATTGAGTATTATGAATAATTATAAATCAAACATTTTTTTTTAATTATTTCATTCTCCACATAGAAACCAGTTCAAACACATTGTCCACTTGCATAAACTACTTGGATTTTGAATTTGACGAGTTTGTATACCTACCTATTGAGTGCATAAATAGAGAAAAAGAACAAGAATAATAAGGAAAATTCCAAGAGCAATAAAAAAGGAAAGTGATAGAAGAAATCGTTTTAACTCATAAATATAGTTTTCTAATTTCTTTATTTTCTATTTTTTGGACTAATAAATTGTAAGATTTATTGTAGTTCTAGTTGCAAATAGTAATTGTAGTTTAGGTTGTAATTAATAAGCTTTAGTTAAATATCCAATCGAATTCAAATGAGATCATCAAAGTTCAATCAAAGATATAAAAATAAATAAAACAAGTGCGACATAAACATGAAATGTGTAATATAAGTGTGCAAAACATGAGATTAATCTTGATCATTGAACTAGATCTATGTATTTTTTTTTTCTTCATTTTTTTTTTCTTTTTGATCCATAGCAAGCATAGGAGGCTTGTGAATAGCCAACACCTCTCGTATAAAATTACTTGACATGTATGAAGATTTGAAAGAGTTTGAAACACTTTTGTGAAAGTGATGTTCTTCTTAGTCTTATCTTAGTTTCTTAGAAGTCAAAGTGGTGTTTTTTCATTACACATATTTTGGAGAAAGTTTCGCAACATCAATAGACTTGTCCACTTTCATATATATATATATATATATAGAGAGAGAGAGAGAGAGAGAGAGAGAGAGAGAGATTGATGAAACGTTAAGAAGACAGAAACCCTAGAATTTGCAAAAGTGAATGTAGAGAAGTATGGAAAATGGGGAAATGAGAAATTGATAAAACAAGAAAGATTTGGTTTTGTCCTGAAAGATATGCTACCATGTGTGTGTTCTGAAGATAACTGCCATCACGTGAAGAACAGAACAATCTGATCTGACTAAAGCTTCTTCCATTACCGTATACTAATATTCTTTTTTTTTTGGTCTCAAGTTTTTTTTACTTTCATTGTGGTGGACATTAATTAAAATGGATGCAATGAAAGACCAACATTACGGAACAGAAAAGAGGCATTATAGTTGCTGTTACTAAATATAATTTATTACTCTCAGTTTGACCACGACAGTGTTCCCCCACCATGAGTGCAGACAAAAGTGGCATTTATTAGGGCTTTGTTTGGTGTATCATCATCTGCATCTGCATGTGCTCCAGACAAACTATCCACAATAAACCATAGCCCATAGGCATTAGTAGGTAGCTACTCATGAATAAAATCAACAACAAAACAACAAACTTATTCTAGTGAAAATCAATTCCTCACTCTTCCCATTCTACCACTTCATCATTTAGCTTTAGGGTTAAACTAATTTTACAGGTAATTAACAAATCAAATGCTACATTTATGCTTTAGAAAATCTCGTTCAATTAGAAATAATATCAATTCATAATATATAAATAAGTTCAAATTTTATCTTACAAGTCGGTTGAATTTTGTTTAAACTTTACCTTTTAACATGATATCAAAATCATGAGTTAGAATATATTGGAGTGAAGTTTGTTGTCGAATTAGAGTCTATCATAGTAAAATTCATTGTTTGTTAAGTTTATTGTTCTATTCGTTATCGGATCACTATGAGATCATTTATTCATGTCTAGTTTCACACACATAATATTATGAGAAGTGTGTTAAAAGTCTCACATTGACTATATAAATAAATACAAATCTTATATTATAAATTAATTTTGTAAGATTGAGTTAGACTTATATTTTATATATTAACTAACATGACGTGTAAGCCATTTTAAACAGTTGAACGGAAGAAAAGGCAGGAAGAAGAGAGAAATTTAGTGGTGGTTGAAATTGAGTTAATAAAGAATGCGGTTTGGAGTACAAGAATTCCTTAAATGAGTTGCAATTACGATGATGTTGTAAATAAGATTTTAGAAAGAGAAAAAAATGTGTGAGCTTACGTGTGGATGAGAAGGAAGAAGAGAAAGCATGAGGTGAGAGGGACCACATAGCACAAACCCACATGGTGTGCCATGGAGTACAAGAGAGAGAGAGAGTGTGCATAAAATCTTGAACTGTGAAATAAGGGTTAGGTATGGTAGTTAGAAAGTCCAATATCACGCTCTTCTTCCCCAATGGGACCATTATGCAATGCAACAACTTTCTTCTCTCCTTTCTTTCCCCTTTTAAACATTCATCAAATCCAATAATTATCAAAACAACCCCTTCTAACCCTAAGTTATTCACACCATCAAAACTTTTTCTTCTTTTTCATGTTCCCAAGGTAATAGTGTTCAACAAATGAGGCTAAACAATTCTGTAATAGGGTGAAATGATTATGGTAGATCAGATATCGAAAGATGGCGAAAGGTAACTGAATTTTCTGAATTTATACACGCACAACGCACATACCCAAACAGTGTGTGTGAGAAAATACTTTTCTTTTTTTACATTTTTAAGAGAATTTGGGAGATTTTAATTGGGTTTCCGGCATGCTAACGTGGCATGCAGGCATGAATTAAATGGGAAAAGAAAAAACGTGAAAAGGGGGCTTTCATAGGATTGAAAAATGGAGAACAAACACGTGGCGCTACGTGGGAATGAAAGCTACAACTAATGTGCTGTGTTGTATCTGACAAGGAAAACCACCCATTCAACTCCTTGTCTTGTTAATTCTATACAATAATATTTTTTTAGGAAAAATTATTATATTATTATTTATCATAAAAACATTCAAAATTTTATTAATTTTGTTCCCATCTGAGCCAAATCCGTCTCATAGTATAATTAAGAATAACAACCACGTTTTCAAAATTATTATATGCTTTGGAGTGTGAAATTTTGTCATGATTTTATCTTAAAAGACATCTCGAAATGTAAAAATAAAAAAAATAATATTTACAATATGTTTAACTTGACTCTTAAACAATATAAAACTTATTGAATTTAAAGAAATAAATTTTATATTATATCCCAAAATCTTACAAGATTTTTGAGTGTTCAAATCCAGAACATGTGTGTGGTGCATACATGTGTTCGTTGGTCAAATCTTTTACCCAAAATTATTGACTTTATAAGTAGCCACTTGACATCAACTTTATTTCAAGAAATTTGTCCTTGTGGAGTTTTTCTATGTGATCCTGTATTAAATAAGGTTATCCAATGTCATGAATACATGTAACAGCCACACTTGTCAGTTGAGTTGTTTTTTTATTTAAGAAAAAAAAATGAAAAGTTATTAAAAACCCATATGCTAACAAAAACTGAACTAATGGTACACAGTTTTTTATTTAAAATATATATAATAATATTTATGGAGTGAAATTTTGTAGACTTATGTTACCGTTACCGTTGATTGTTGTGTGCGTGTTACACCTTTATTGTTCCATTGTTTAATGAATTATTTTGGCATGTTTGGGTTATTTGGATTGTGGACCACTCGATTAGTGTTTGTGCTGTGGGCTTTTCAAACTCAATCCAGAACAAAATTCATAAAAATATGTTAATCTTTGATTTAGGTGAAAAGCTAATTTATCCTTTTAATTCCTCTAAATATTAAAATGCTACTCTCTATCTTCATTGCAATTTTATATGATATTTTAAGTTTCAAACGCTATTCAAAGCCACGTAATTTAGTTCTCAATACAAAACTATTTACTCTTAATATGTTACCAAATCACAATGTCATTGTTAGTTTAACAAATTTTGACTCCCGTAAATTGTGTTGCATTAACATCAATCAAAAGTAAACTATAAAATTTTTGCATGGACACATTCTTTTAGGGGATTTTAACAAAAAAAGACGTATTTAAACAGATAAAAATAAAAAATATTATAGAATAATTACAATAATAGAAAATAACATGTTTATAAAAACACATACAAAACTTCATGATGATATCAGATATGATATTAACGATATCATGTAATGTTAATGTTTTGAACATAGTAAAAATAAAAATTAAAAAGACGAAAACATTTATTTTTAAAAGTACTTTGATATCTTTGATAAACTTTTTTTTAACAAACTTTTTTTGAGCCATAGTAAATTTTTTTTTAAGTCACATCAATTTTTTTCATCTAAGGTGTTACCATGTCGATATTATTAAAAGTTAAAAAAATTTATTAGAAATATATATTTTTTCTTTTTAAATTTCAATACAATCACGTATACTAAAAAAATTAGACAACGGTTTTTACCACTCGTGAAATAAGGAATACCAAGGCAAGTAATATAATTTCCTTCTGTCCATCTAATACACTAGTTTATCAATAATTAAGTGTTTTAAATATTTACTTAAATGTATTTTGCTGAATCTGTAACTATTACTCCGTCTCTGTTTCCTAGATATTAACCTTTCTAGAATTACTAAATATAATATATTAAAATCATTTAAAAATAATGTTAAATAATTGATTTATAAATGATTTTCACCATGAAATGATAAGTATATTTTTTATTTATGTAAAAAAGTTAAAGTTGAAATATGTGTTATTATTAAAGTAATTAAAAAAAAATGCGGAGTGATGGATGATGAGAGCACAGAAATGCGGTGGTGACACCTGAAAAAGTGGAGGTCCCAAAGCAAAGGAGGAAGCAACACGGAACTCGAGGCAAGGACAAGGTCACGGTTATTGTCGGTTATGGCAGTTTGCCACGTAACACCCACATGCTCCTCTTATTACCCGTGGGCCCAACCCACCCCAGGCCCACTAGCCCCACCGACAAATCTCTTTTCTTTTTCTTTAGTCAAATGTAACGTTACGTCTCTTCTCCCAGGCCCCACTTTTCCACTTATTCTATACCTAAATACTCTCTCATTCTCTCATTGCATTGCATGCATAAATATCTCTCTCTCATCTCATATATATATAACCATGTTTCAACAATTTTTGCATAAAGGAATACATTTATATTTGCTTTCTACAAATTTTTAATAAGCTTTTCATTTTTATACATCAAATAAATTTATTTTATCGCTTTTTTTTCCTTCAAGAAAATTCATGATCCATGGTTTATGCTTTTCTAAGTTTCATACAAAATTGTAAGACTTTTGTCTTGTTTTTGTTTCTTCTTTTTACTCATGTAAATATGGTGAGTGAACTTATACTTTCTCTAATTTAGGTTTAGACATTTACTAATGTGATTATTAATTTTAAGTTTATAATAATGTCAGATAGATCTTTTAGGTTGAGCTTAGTGAACCAAAATGTTTTAGTTGGAGAAATAATATGTTTCGATATATCACTTTACTAATTAATATATATATATATATATATATATATATATATATATATATATATATAATAAATAGAGGG
>Ga0214542_1003006_pt1 | contig 34819 bp, 17 predicted proteins | sample CNSS1metaG_FD_160096 | JGI IMG/M metagenome (GOLD analysis project Ga0214542, IMG submission 160096) | Root nodule microbial communities from cowpea collected in UCLA plant growth center, Los Angeles, California, USA - CNSS1 | ecosystem: Host-associated > Plants > Roots > Nodule | place: USA...
TATAAATGAAAATATACAATGTTATGAATGTTATATAAGATGTTATGAATTGTAACCATATTTGTTTTCAATAAGTAAATGATGTTAAAGTTATATATTAAATTTGAGATTCACGATGGAGATATCACGACTCTAATGTAATTGAAATCACATATAAATAGATAATCAAATAATATGAAAAGTAGAAGAGATATTTTAAGTAAAAAAAAAAAGACATATAAAGTGATAACCATATAGCAGTTAAATATTTATTACTAAAAAATAAAATGAAAAAAAGTACAGTTATACACCCGAGAAACCCCCACCAACTAAACTGTCCACTTATTATATAACCCACCAACTATTGGCAGTTATCTGATTCGCTAATCCTATTTTTAATAACTAAAAAATTAAGTTCAAAAGAGTTGAACCAGTGGCATTTCAAAAGAAAATTTGTCTTTTATGTCGATTACTTTTTACTCTGATTCCCGATGCCACATTGCACTTGGACAAAACATAATACTATATTAGCATCTTCCTCGTCAAACAAACAAAAAATTTGTTGATCACATTAGTATAGTACTGTGATGTTTTACACTTTGAAGTGAAGTGCGGCGTAAGAACCATAAGACTTGGGCTGCTCTTATCCATAAACATGTTTCTTCGAGTTCATGATTCTAGTTAGCATTCACAACCCAGTAATTTTTTCTGATTTTATTTTTATTTAATTTCTGTGTTTTCTTCTGTTTAAGACTGAAAAATGAAACTAAGTCCAAGGGAGATCGAGAAACTAGACCTTCACAATGCTGGCTACCTTGCACAGAAGCGTCTTGCTCGTGGTTTAAGACTCAATTATGTTGAAACTGTGGCTCTCATAGCAACACAGGTTTGCTTCTGTTCCTCTTTGGTGTAAATTTTCAACCCTTTTAATTTTTCTTCTCTTTTTTTTTTTTTTTTTTTTTTTTTTTTTTTTAATTCCAAGTTAAAATATGGGTTATCTGTTACACAGTTTCTCTTTTTTTTCTATCTGCTGAAAATCCTTTAGAAATTATTTTAATTTGTTTGTATGGTACTATATCTTTTGTGTGTTGCATAGATTTTGGAATTTGTTCGTGATGGTGAGAAGAGTGTTGCACAGTTAATGTCCATTGGGAGAGAACTTCTGGGAAGGTACTGTGTTAATTTTTCATTTTCTGGTGTTTTATTTTTGTTTTGCACTTGCTGGATTATAGTTTTTTCTCTTTAAATACCCTAGAAAAGAAACTGGGAACCGTTTTTTTATTTTAGAACAGACCTAAATTTATCTCATACTTTAACAGGAAACAAGTTCTTCCAGCTGTTCGACATCTCGTGGAAAGTGTTCAGGTATGTGTCATTGTGGCAACGTAGTTATACCGTACAAAACACTTTCCCAAATGGTTTTGTGCATATTGCATGAAGTTAGATAATCATTCAATTTGTTACTACAAGAGGTCTTCAACGTTTCCTGCGAAGAATAATAATTTTAAAATAATTTTTCATTTTCAAAAAAACTATTTTTATGGCCCCTTTAACCTCTATTTTGGATATTAAATCTTGAAAAGGATATAGCTCAATTTTTGTTATAAATTATGTTGTCTCACCAAGAATTTGTCACATGTTATTGGCATCCTGTTTTTAAGTGAAATTCAATGTAGGTTGAAGCCACCTTTCGTGATGGGACTAAGTTAGTGACCATTCATGACCCAATCGCTTGCGAGAATGGAAACCTTGAACTAGCATTGTTTGGTTCTTTTCTTCCGGGTATGTCTCTACTTTGTAGTCAAACGTAAATGATTTCAAACTTTTTTGGATAATCTTTCCCTAAAAAAGAAACTTGCTTAAAATCTTAATGTATATCTCTATGTTGGAAGTCCCGTATCAACTCATATTTAAGTGGACGCAAATCTCATTAAGTCGATTTTGTGGAATTGAGTTAGATTTAAAGTTTACTTCTTAACATGATATCAGAGTCATTATTTATAACCTATCCTAGTGAGTTATATATCCATAGTGAAACAATGTTCAGATTGAAATTTTGCGATCTTCTATCATGTGGTTTCAGAATTTTTGAAGTTCACATACAGAAGCACAAATTGTAAATTGAAGCCTCTAACTAACATTTGTATTTCTCTTGTGTGGAAACTGTGTTTACAGTACCTTCACTTGACAAGTTTACAGAGAACGAAGAAGATCATAGAATTCCAGGACAAATAGTATTTAGAGGTGAAAATCTGATTCTTAACCCTGGAAGGCGTGCAATAATTCTTAGAGTTATCAACAATGGAGACAGGCCAATTCAGGTGTTTGCCTATGTGTTGCACCTAGCAGCACCTTATCATTTTTTTTTTCTTTTGCTTTAAAATGATTAATTCATTTTTTCCATATAACATAGTAAAATTACTTGTTTTAAATATTCCAGCTAATCTATTAGCTGATTCCTTTTCCTACATAAAAACAAGTTAAAAATAGCAACCATTTCACAACACTTCTGAAAATTTCAGGTTGGAAGCCACTATCATTTTATTGAAGTAAATCCTTACTTGACCTTTGATCGAAGGAAAGCGTATGGCATGCGCCTCAACATAGCCGCTGGGAATGCCACACGCTTTGAGGTGAAATTCTACTTTGTTGATCCCAGTTTTCAAATTTACCAGAGTAATTTCTAATGTGTAGTTCATTGAGTTTTTGCATTATAATCAATTATTATATTACAAATGATTAATTGAAAAATATTTAATCTTTCAGCCAGGGGAATGTAAAAGTGTTGTACTTGTCAGCATTGGAGGTAGCAAAGTCATCAGAGGAGGTAATAACATTGCTGATGGTCCAGTTAATGATTCCAATTGCATTGCAGCCATGGAGGCTGTGACCACAAGGGGATTTGGGCACGTAGAAGAGGAAAATGCTAGGTTTAAGATATTTTTTTTTTAAGTGGTTATTATATAACTTCTCTTAAATGTGTTACAATTCCATGTCTGAGAAGATTTCTCACCAGAATATGAACTTCTCAGGGAAGGTGTTACTGGAGAAGACTATTCATTAACTACAGTTATACTTCGAGAGGAATATGCCAACAAGTATGGTCCTACAAGTGGTGACAAAATCCGTCTCGGTGATACCGATTTGTTTGCTGAAATTGAAAGAGATTTTGTTGTGTATGGTGATGAATGTGTTTTTGGAGGTGGAAAAGTCATAAGAGATGGAATGGGTCAATCATGTGGTCATTTACCTAAGGATTCCTTGGATACTGTCATAACAAATGCTGTGATCATTGATTATACTGGAATTATCAAAGCAGATATTGGTATTAAAAATGGATTGATTTTCTCAATTGGAAAAGCAGGAAATCCAGACATTATGAATGATGTATCTCATAATATGATAATTGGGGTAAGTTCCCTTCTAGATATCAAAATGAATTCCTTTCTCATTATCGTGATACCACTTACAATTTACAAAACACCCCTCATATCTAGGCTAATACTGAAGTTATTGCTGGAGAGGGCTTGATTTTGACACCTGGGGCTATAGATTGTCATGTTCATTTTATATGCCCTCAGTTAGTAGATGATGCCGTAACAAGTGGTAAGTTTCAAAACTTGAAGCAATTTATTCTGAGAGTGTGCAGTAAACATTTAATGCATTGCATTCATGAAAGTTTTGCAATTTGTTCGAGACAATTTGGTTGTGATTATGCCACATTTTTATGCATTAAAACTTCAGTAACAACCAAATTTCTTATTTTACAAACACACTTCTTGATTCAGTCCTTTTCTGCATTGTATATAGGTATCACAACATTAGTGGGAGGAGGAACAGGACCCGCTGATGGAACACGTGCTACGACATGTACACCAGCTCCAAATCAGATGAAAATGATGCTACAATCAACAGATGACATGCCTTTAAACTTTGGTTTCACTGGAAAAGTCTGTTATTTTTCTTTCTGTTTTATTCATATATATATATAATGCTTGTTCTGAGTTTTTTGTTTGTCTATGTAGAAAATTTTGATGTATGTATGAAGTTAATTAAATCCTCCATTTATTTCTTCAGGGGAACAGTGCCAAACCTGATGAACTGCATCACATAATCAGCGCTGGAGCTATGGGATTGAAGCTGCACGAGGATTGGGGAACTACACCAGCTGCAATAGACACTTGTTTGTCTGTTGCAGAACAATATGATATCCAGGCACAAATTTCTTTGACTTAGTTACTTATTTAATTGTGTTATTTGTTTTTGATTTTGATCATGAACTTGTATTATAACAGGTTAACATACACACTGACACCTTAAATGAATCTGGTTTTGTGGAACATACTATTGCTGCATTTAAAGGAAGAACTATTCATGCTTATCACAGGTATGTGTTAACTTAAAGATATTTTTGGATATGCTTACCAGTCTAAGTTGGCTGATTCTGGATTTTCCTCGAACATTTTATTGGCAGTGAAGGTGCAGGTGGTGGCCATGCTCCAGATATCATAAAAGTATGTGGTGTGAAGAATGTTCTGCCATCTTCGACAAATCCAACGCGCCCTTATACGTCTAATACCATAGATGAGCATCATGATATGTTGGTATGAAATAAATCACAGATCTAATAGTGTATTCGTTCCTTAATTTACACTCATGATGATGATGTATACAGATGGTGTGCCATCATCTTGATAAGGATATTCCAGAAGATGTAGCTTTTGCAGATTCAAGAATAAGGGCTGAAACAATTGCTGCTGAAGATATTTTGCATGATATGGGCGCAATTAGCATTATATCTTCTGATTCACAGGCTATGGGTCGAATTGGAGAGGTCATTCCTTAACTTAGTTGTGCTCATTAATTATGAAAAATGAAACAGAATGATTGTTGATGATGGCAAATTAAATCCAGTAAACGAGTGAAAGTTCTCTCAATTTGGTTTCAGGTCTCTGTTACTGTTTTTGTGCAGAAAGTGTCTGTGGAACAATGCACTCGTTTCTTACAGTTGTTAATATGACACCCCTGAATTTTCACAGTATATTCATAAAATAGATAAATCATACTGTTGAATCATTTTGTTGCTTAGGTGATATGCAGAACTTGGCAAACTGCGGATAAAATGAAGTCACATAGAGGACCACTGCAACCTGGTGAACAGAATGACAACGTTCGGATCAAACGTTACATTGCAAAGTACACTATAAACCCAGCTATAGCAAATGGTTTCTCGCAATATGTTGGTTCAGTTGAGGTATGATGTTTGAATGCATAGTGCTTTATCGATTTGAACATGAATTTTCCAAGAAAACTGATAGCTTTCTATTGTGCATCTAAATACTACACTCTTTTTTTGTTCTCATAGTTATCTACATCAAATTGTTATATCAACTTGGCTATGCTATAAACCTGATCCTTATAATAGTATTATTATCATCTTGCCCCTCATTTAGGTCCAGTTTTGCAGGTGGGAAAGTTAGCTGATCTTGTACTATGGAAGCCGTCATTTTTTGGAGCAAAACCAGAAATGGTGATCAAAGGTGGTGAGGTTGCATATTCTAACATGGGTGACCCAAATGCAAGCATTCCAACACCTGAACCAGTAATATAAATCACACTTCTGTAAAGTTATAAAAAAGTTAATTTTATCAATCTATAAATAGAAGTTCTTCAACTAAACTAGGAAACAAACTGTTGTAGGTGTTTATGAGACCTATGTTTGGTGCATTTGGCAAGGCTGGTAGTGCACACTCCATTGCTTTTGTGAACAAGGCAAGTATCACCCCCCTCTTTCTCTTTCATGGATTTGTGCATAAACAACATGAGACCTATGCGGGTTTGTTTCGTTTCTCTTCAAAATTCACATCACATGTTGTTCTGTCACACGCAGGTAGCTTTGGCCAATGGGGTAAAAGCTTTGTATGGACTTAACAAGAGAGTGGAAGCTGTGGAAAATGTAAGGAAACTCACCAAGCTCGACATGAAACTGAATAATGCTCTTCCAGAAATCACTGTGGATCCCGAAACATACACAGTTACAGCAGATGGAGAGGTTCTCACCTGCACTGCAGCCAAGACTATTCCTCTTTCAAGAAATTACTTCCTCTTTTAAACTCAAAGTGCGTGTGCAATCCACAATTTTATTCAAAGAACCATTAAGTAAGCATGAACATTATCATGCTGATAGATATTCAAAATCAATAAATTTTTTTGGTTCTTTCACTTTAGGTGCATGATTGCATCTAGAACTTTCATTTGGGACAGGCGAAAATATTTTTTAATTATTTGATCGGACAAATTACTGTGTCCCTACAAACTCATAACCAATGGCATGATTTTAGTAAATTATTATTTTAAGTCTGAAATGACTAAAACCAGCACTTGTGGTTATTTTAATGCTCACTCTTGCAAAGAGAAAATGGTGTGTTGGTTTTTATGGAGGAGCACATTCGATTTGCGGTACCATTTGTCAAAAATCCAAATTTTAAGGTTATTGTTGAGCTTATTAGTAAAACTAACTTTATCAACACAATCAAAATGTTCAGTGTTGTTCATGCTTGAAATGTCCCGCCGGGGGAGGGAGCGGTGGTATTGATGTTTTAACTTATACGAGGTTTAGATTCCATTATTTTTATTTTCGATTGTTTGAGGTTTCTACACTTGTTCAAGTGGTTGAAATAATTACTTGTTTCCATGAATAATTATTTTTGATTGTTTGAGGTTTAGATTCCATTATTTTTTATTTGTTTCGTTTATTTGAAAATTTAATAAAATTTTATTCAATTTAGTTTGTGTTTTGAGAAACTTCTATACTTGGTATGGATAGTCATTTTGGTCAGTTTTGACCATTGACCCCCTAAAAATGAGATATGTGGGTTGGTCCACTTTAGTAGGATAGGTAGAATAGTCTCTGAATCCATATGTTAACTTCTTTTAATTTTTGTGTTTCTATAATTATATATATATATATATATATATATATATATATATATATATATATATAACACATCAAATTTTTGTTATGTTTTTAATTGATTAATATGATGATATAATTTAAAATAACTTTTTTTTACATGTTAAATTATTTTATTGTAATTAATAATTGAATTTGAAATTCTAAACGTTAATAATTTAATTTAAAATATTATTATATATTTGTATTATTTAAATAATATGATATGAAAAATTAATCTTTTGAATTATTTTTTTAATTTAAAAAAAGTTGATAGACCAAAGTAAATTAGTGGGTTAAAAATATCAATATGACCTATCAAATTTTGGGTGAATTGATATTGGACCGTGAATCAAAATACACTTTACCATTCCTAATTCTCGGACTTAAAAAAAGGAGGAAAACTCATTTCATAAAAGAAATTTGGAATCAAAATTTGTAGTCTAAATTTAGGAACTAGAAATAAAATTAAATAATAACAATGCATTAAAATATAGTAATCGATTTTATAAAAGTTAATAACATGTTATTTTATTTTAAAAAATGATTATTAAATCAATTTAGTGTAAATCTTATTATTTAAAGGTGTTCAGCTTTAAAAGAAATAAAATGTATTAATGAGACACTCCTCACCATAATTCTAAATTCTGTTATTAGACTTTCTTAACAAATCCCCCAGTGAATAAATAAAAATGTCATTTCAAAATCAAAATACAAAAAGGTTTTATAGTCTTACATACCTGGTTACTTTTATTCATTCAATCATAAATTGTTACTCATTCAACTTGTAACAAATTATTGTAGAATTTAATAACTTTTTTTGTTAAAGAATGTCAGAAAACTATTAAACAAGTTTGGAAAACGGTGTAATCAACTTTTCTCTACATTTTGGTTACCCTTCTCCAATTTACAAAGCAGCGAAAACCGAAAAGGGGTAAACACGTGGTCTTGTGAGAAAGGAGTAAGGTAGTCAAATTGCTTGGCTCTATAGCTTCCATAACATGTTTGATACAATGTCTGAATCATAGAAAATCTGAGTGTTGTGTGTTGACAATGTTTCATTGGAAACTTGGTAGCTCAATTGTCTTTTACTTTCATTTTCAGTGCTGTTACAAGTACCCTCGTGATTCAAATAATGACGTGAACTGTTTCGTTTAATGTCGTGATTATTATGATGATAGCTTGTGGTAGTAGTGAGGTTTTTACTTTAGCTTGTTCATGATTCTTCTGCTATTCTTTTTCCAGATTACTTTTAAGCCTTGAGTCTTGTTGTTCTTGGAGAACAATTGAGCCCGGCTTTTAAATTGTAGTGTCATGGGGTTTCTAAGGCTTATAAGACGGTATGCTTACCCCTTTAGGGACAAAACTCGAATTAGACTTTACGCACTTCAGCATATGCAAAGGAGAGGATTCTCAAAGGAGGGAGTTCCTAATGGCAATGATGTGGTGCATCCAGTTCTGATCATTGGCGCTGGACCTGTGGGTCTTGTTCTCTCTATTCTTCTCACAAAATTAGGTAGACTCTATATGGTAAAGGCATTCCTATTGATTGATACAACTGCATGTTTTGGATTCTATTGTCGTAAATCTGACATTAAAGTGCGTGTTAGGAAACTGTTCTTGTTCATGTATTTTTTTCGTTTAAATCCACTTTTGATCCCTGTAGTCTTATGAATATGCAGTTTTTGTCCTTATAAAATTTTAATTGCAGATTTGATTCTTGAGTTTTTAAAAATTATGCAATTTCAGCGCATTGTATATATTTTATCTAATTGCTTACATGAAATACTTACATGTTTGTATGTGATAGTAGTATCGACTACTTATTTACATAAGATATTAATAGTAGGTTTGACAATTAGCTCCAATACATGTTAATCCTCTGTTTATACAATTACTCCTATGCTTTAATTCAAGTTGATATTTGCTCATGATTTTTGTATCTCTTTTTTCTTATAGGTGTTAATTGCACAGTTTTGGAGAGAAACAAGGCATTTTCTAAACATCCTCAAGCACACTTTATCAACAATCGATCCATGGAGGTTAAAAATTTCTCTGATAAATTATTTTATTTCCAAAAGAGCATTGTGATTTACTTTGATCAGTGGTGCAATTTTAGATATTCCGCAAAATTGATGGCCTTGTTGAAGAGATTCAAAGGTCTCAACCACCAGTAGATTTATGGAGGAAATTTATATATTGTACTTCCCTCTCTGGTTCAATTCTTGGATCTGTAGATCACATTCAACCTCAAGGTGCTATTCCATAGTTTATGAGAGTCGATTTCTGGTGTCATAGCAATAGGGAGATATATATTTTCAGTATAGTTTTGATAATGTGGCATTCAAAATATGCGGTATATCAACAAACAGACTGCATGATTTGTTCATTTTTGTCAATATTGAGCTTTAGAATATTCATATATCTTTTACTTGTTATCAGATCTTGAGCATGTTGTCAGCCCAGTCTCCGTTTCACACTTCTCACAGTACAAGCTAACTATGTTACTATTCAAGCAACTTCAAAATCTAGGCTTTCAAATATGTACACCTGAAAGCTTGGAAGGGAATGAACAGTCTTGTGAACAGAAAATAATGATGGGCCACGAGTGTGTATCCATTGATGCCAGTGATGATTTTATAACAGTAACTGCGTCTTCTGTCATTAAGGGGAAGCGTGTAGAACAGAATATTCACTGTAACATCCTTATTGGCACAGATGGTGCAGGTAGTACTGTAAGAAAGCTTGTAGGAATAGAAATGAGAGGTGAGAAGGACTTGCAAAAACTTGTCAGTGTCCATTTCTTTAGCAGAGACCTTGGCCAGTTTTTGCTTGAGGAAAATCCTGGTATGCTTTTTTTTATCTTCAACACTGAAGCTATCGGGGTCCTTGTTGCGCATGATCTCAGGCAAGGGGAATTTGTATTGCAGGTATGTTATGCTTTATTTCTGACAGAATCTGTACTTCTCATATCGTTAATGATCAAAATGTAAATACAAGTAAGAGTGTGATGATGAATGTTGAGCTTGTCTCTCATTTCTACAGCACATGCCCCAACTACTGATCCCCTGTCTCTCATTGAACGCTCGTCAATATTACATTTTATGATCCCTTGGCCTGGGGGACACCATTGCACAATTTGCAGGGCAATTCTGTTGTCTGCCTTTGCAAGTGCTTGATTTCATTCAGGCAGAAATTGATTTCCCATATAGATTACTTGAAAATCCGGATTGCTCTTTCTTTCCCACATTTCATTTCTGAATATAGCTTGTTGCTCAAGGTTGAATCTATCCAGAATGTGAAACACAATATCTGCTGTAGACCGCTGGGCATTACAGCAGCACTGATACAATCCCACATGACAGTTGTTCTTTTTTTTTTTTCATCAATCGTGGCTCTCCCAGCAACAAAAGAACAGGTGGCAAGGGTTTTCAAGCCCTGCCTCACAAACAGGACAGATAGCAGGACACTTGACGTCTTTATCTTTAAGGCCCATGCGGGTAGGGATAACATTCCTGGATAGTCTCCAGAGAAACACCTTGCTCCTAGGTGGTATTTTCATATCCCAAATAGTCATCCAATTCCCATCCACTTGCAGATGAGTGGCTTCAACCCTTTTTCCTGGAACAGGTTATATGCGCTCTTAACAATGTAATTTCCATCGTTCTCCCAAGCCCAATCCTTGCATCCTCCCTGACCAACTTGTACAGTGTGTGTTCAACACATCCTTTCTTTTCATCTTTGTCAAACAGAACTTGTATCACATTTTCATCCAATACTTTCTGCTCCCTGTTCATAATGTCTTTGACAATTAAGTATTCACTATCTTGGAGTGGATCATCAAGCCTTCCCAAGCCTATCCTCATCCTCACCCACGGTTCAGCCCAAACCTTTATGTTAGATTCATCCCCAATCTTCCATCTATAGCCTTCACTAAGATCCACCCGTGAGATATGGATATTGTGCCATATGGGTATGATAGGCTTTATAGTAATTGTAAAAATGTCACTATTGTTTTCAACTGATTTATTGTGAATCAAATATATGATTCAAATTATATGATTGCAGATACCCTTTTATCCACCTCAGCAAACAATTGAGGATTTCAGTCCAAAGGTATCATTCACCCATCAAAGATGGTTTATACCCTTTTTTCAATAAATTTGTCATAATCATAATATAATAGATAAAATTTCTGTCTTGACATTAAAATTTAGAATTTGTAGGAGGACAGCAATATGTTGTAGTATGCATATAAAGTAAAAAACTAACATGCATGATATTATTCATTCCTTTTGATATGATTAAGCATAAGACGTTTATCTAAGTAATATTTGATTTATAGTAGGCATGTGAGAAATTGATCAGCAAACTTGTTGGTCGAGAGTTTGGAGATGTAGATGTAATAGATATAAAACCATGGATCATGCATGCTGAAGTTGCTGAGAGGTTTATATGTAGAGGCAACCGTATATTACTTGCCGGTGATGCCGCTCATCGTTTTCCTCCTGCTGGTGGATTTGGTTAGTTGCTTTATCTTCATTGCAGATAGTAGATGTCTAATGGTATAAGTAAAAGTAATCTGTATTAATATTACCTTTGGTCCATGCAAAATGGGGCAGAATCTGAACTTTTCCTGTTTTTTTCTTAGGAGCATGATAGTGTCACATCAAGAGACAGATTCATGTTTCATTTGCAGAACTTGCTTGTATCTTTTTCTTTGAATTTAGGCTTATGGCTTAACTCAAACCCATCAAAGTACAAAACTGCTTTATAAGGTGATGAGTGTTCATGCTTTCTGAGCTCTACTTAAGTCATATGTCTAGTTATAGAGGCCAGGTAGGAGTGACCACAGTTAAGGCAAATTCCTAACACCTTCCTTATGCCTTTGGCTTAAAAGGGTAGGGATATAGCTTAACTAGTATTATAAGGCTTGGATAACTTTCATCTTACAAGCAGGTTTTGTGAAATTAAATTAGACTCTAAGTTCAAATTGTAAGACTTTCTTTTTATGGGCATGGTGTTGTCATTTTTCCATATTTCACAATGTTTTTAAAATTAGAGATTGTCATGTGCCCTTCTAAAAACATACCTTAATTTTTGGTATAAATATTTAATAATTCTCCAAATTTAGAAATGAAAAATTGACCCTTCTCTTTACCATACAAACTCCTCCACCCTCAAATACACCTAAGGAAAAGAAGAGGAATCCAATCCAATATGGGAAAGGAAATCAATAATTGAAAAGTTGAATAATAAACATGCTGTAAATATCTAGTGTCTCAAGTGAATACTAGTTAGATGTGTGCTATTGGGGCTTCAACGAAGCTAAGACATATCCATGTACTCAGGATGAATTAACCACATGATATGTACTTGTTTAAAGTCAGTATGTGGATATTTTTTATAATGTTTGTTTCAAAAAATATTTGTAGCAGTAGTCCTGTATATTATTTTTAAAGTTACTGAATAAAGTACACTAGCAAATATGTGGTTAACCATAACAAGTGGCATATCACAGCTTTTGGATTCAAACTCTTTTTTGTTGATGCAGTTTAGATGAAGCAATTTGACATAGTATATTGATGTGATATGCCAGGAATGAATACAGGCATTCAGGATGCTCATAATCTTGCCTGGAAAATTGCTTCTGTGATTAAGGGTATTGCCCCAACTTCAATGTTAAATACCTATGAAATCGAACGTAAACCGGTAGTGCTTTTATCTCCTGTTACATTTTTTTGAATGTGTATAATTTTTTACGTTAGATAAACTGATTGAAATTGGTTGCTGTCTATTATTGCCAGATTGCTTTATTCAATACAAGATTAAGTCTAGAAAACTATAAAGCTGCCATGTCTGTTCCTGCTGCACTTGGTCTTGATCCAACTATTGCAAATACAGGTACTTATAATCACCGTATGTAATGATTTTCTGTTGTTTTCTTCATCATCAATCTGTTAATCTTACAAAGAACGATGCTCAACACTTCCATTGCTAATGAACTGAAATTTAACTGTTTGTCCTCATTTAATTGCAGTACATCAATTTATTGTTAATGGGATTGGTTCCATCTTACCATCCGGACTTCAGAAGGTAGCTTTGGATGGAATTTTTGGAATCGGTCGTGCACAGGTCTCAGAATTTGTCCTAAATGAAAGTAACCCTCTTGGATCCTCAAGGTTGGCTAAGCTAAAACATATATTTGAAGAAGGAAAAAGCCTTCAACTTCAGTTCCCTGCTGAAGATCTTGGTTTTAGGTATCACTGTGAATAATTAGTTTCCACATTTTGTATTATTGAGCTATATACCTCTATTCACATATTCCTCTAACTCTATCTGTTCATTTATTTATAAGGTTTTGTTCATATTAGTCAGTTGGATCAATTTTATTATTAGAGAATCATTTATAAAATATCCATTTGATGGACGTATAACTCAGCTGTTGAACTTAGGTACCTACAAGGAGCACTTGTGCCTGAGAGTAATGACATTGAGGGTCCCCCAGAAGTACTAACAGGGCGTCGGAGGGACTACACCCCTTCAGCCCAGCCAGGATCAAGATTGCCTCATATGTTTGTGAAAGTAAACCCGTTATGTGAGGTTTGTGGCACTGTCTACATATATTATCCATGACTATTCATCCTAATGTAAATGATTAGAGAGTTCTTTTGTCTTCCTTCCAGTAGACATTATTATTTACTTTTATTTAAAAACTAATTATTAGTAATTTTCACCTTAAATAAACTATTTTTTGCCTCCCTTAAAATTTTGAATTTTCATTTTATAGTTATTCAGATTTAGCTACTGGATGTTTACTGATTAAAACGCCAAGTTTCTTCTTTTGTTAAAGTGTAAGGATGTTTTGTAGGAGACTATTTCTACACTGGATCTTGTGTCAGGGGATAAAGTTGAATTCGTTCTCATCATCGCACCTGTGGAGGAATCTTATCATCTAGCTCGTGAAGCATTCAAGGTGGCTGAGGAACAAGAAATTTCTCTGAAAGTGTGTATTTTTTGGTCTACCGATTCTGTTGAAGGACTTGAGAAAGGAAGTGAAACATCATTATCACCTTGGAAGAATTATGCAGATGTTATTGAAGCTCAGTCATCCACTTCAAATTGGTGGGATATGTGTAACATGACGAGCAGAGGGGCGATTTTAGTTAGACCTGATGAACATATTGCCTGGCGTACAAGTTCAGGACTTGCTGAGGATCCTAGAGTGGAAATGCAGAGGGTTTTTGCTGCAATACTGGGAGAACACAGTTAAAATAAACAAATACACAAGATGATTTTTTGCTGGGGATCCTAGAGCAAAATGCAGAGGGTTTTTTCTGCTACACTGGGAGTGCACTGTTAAAATAAACAGATACACAGATTATTTGTATTGATTCTTTTAACAATACTTTTCTTTTTAAAGTTATTCAACTGTTTATGGTCATGGCCACACGTTCTAGCAACTTTCCAAGGGTTAGAAGCATACATTTGGCCGTTCAGTTCCTCTGATCTTCAATGGTAGGAGCCTAATTTGAAGTGTCTCTCTTTAAAATTTATATCCCTGCACAGGATACGGTGTATTTTATGGAATTTTCGTTGAATGCTACCATTACTCGTGGTTTTTCCTTGATGGCCATATGACGCTGCTACCAGGAATAAGAGAATGACTACAAATTACCGTTTCATTCATTGGGTTGAAAACCGTTTCATATTTTATTTTCTGATTTATACGATTCTAATAACATCTGGTGTGTGTCAAGCGATGTTTAGATGACAGTGCAAAAACCTCTTCCCAAAAGCAACATTCTTGCGTGCTTGAAGATGAACATAACTGTTTCTTCCTGCACCTTCATAATTACACATCATTGAAGTAATTTTTGGCCTTTGGACAATGAATTTCGAAATCCAGACTTTGGGTTACACTATTAAAAAGTCATTTTTTTTAATTTTAAAATTTAATTTTGAATTGTACAATTTAGAAATGGTAAAAATTAAATTTTATTGAGGCAATTAGAAATATCAGAAATGATGGGGGCACTGTAACCTTACCAAAAGCAACATTCTTGCGTGCTTTAAGATGAACATAACTGTTTCTTCCTGCACCTTCATAATTACACATAATTGAAGTAATTTTTGGCTTTTGGACAATGAATTTCGAAATCCAGACTTTGGGTTAACTATTAAAAAGTCATTTTTTTACTTTTAAAAAATAATTTTGGATTGTACAATTTAGAAATGGTAAAAATGAAATTTTATTGACGCAATTAGAAATATTAGAAATGATGGGGGCACTGTAACCAAAAGCCAAATTGGGATTCATTTCCAGAAAAAAATAAAAAAAATAAAAACCATCATGTGGGAAGGTAATTCGTGAGCATTGTGAAAGTTATTCCAAACACAAATACAGTAAATTGATAGCGTAAATAGGTTGAAAGAACGTCATATTCACAAGTCATAACCAATGAGACTACTTTTGACTGAGGAAAGAAAAAAAGCATTTGTAATATCACAAGAGTTGTATATAACCAGGATAACAGCAAGAAAATGACTTAAAGTAATGCTTACAGATAAATCCATTCCAAAAATTCTTAAAACTGAACAGGCTAAGAAGCATATATTAGGGTTAAGAAATGATCCCATAAGACATACTTCCATTCTATCAAAGTGTAATCAATACAATTCAATTTATCGTCACTGTTGAAATGACAATAAGATTAAGTGATTGCGGGCTGGGATAAGAATGAAGGAGCACATGTCAGACTTTATCTGAGGGAACAAGGCTCTAGAAGACACTGGTGTTTTTGATTCCTATACAAGGGTCCTCTGGGGATGTCAACAACAAATCCTCAACTTCAGGTACTAGCCATGGTTATTACATAACCAATACCTGATGTTATGATTCCAAGTATTCCACCAGCAACAACCTGCAGTAAGTATTGAGAATATTAAAAAAGAAAACCAACAATTAAAGAGTCCCAAAGAAATGAATATCAACTCAATTTAAACCTTCGGATCATGGAAACCATTAATTTAAAAGACTGGACTACCTACTTGACCTTCCTTTTTGTTTCAAAATAAATTATAAAATATATAACAAATTTAAAGTACTTGCCTTATCTGCTAATGATTTTATAAATTGGATTGTCTAATATTCAGAGAGATGAGAGAGTGAGATTCAGTGAGATAAGTGGAACTGAAAATAATTCAAACCAAAAGTATTGCAGAGCGTGTCCAAATTGTGTACCAAAGAGAAGGCCACAATCTTGTAATGACTATTTTTTTGTAATAACTTGAAACCATAGTTTTGGCACATTCTTATCTCTGTATGGTGTGATTCGTCATTCACTTATACTACTATATCAGATATTTTGAGTATAATAGAATCCTGATGGTACTGAAATAGCGTATTAAAAACAAGGAAAACCTCAGCCCTTAACATTTCAAAAAAAGTATAATATAAAATGATAAAACATAGATTCAGATGTTCATAAAAGACAAAAATTAACACGATCATAACCTAATTTTTTTAAGCAATCGCAGTTATATATTGAGTAAATAACATGGTGTACGCTAATTATTATTTAATAAAAACAATTGCGGAAAAGTGAATAACTTTTACTTATCCAAATTGATACAAAGGGGAATAATAAATAGCAAGAGGACATTAATTCTGTACACTAATCTAAGCATGAATATCAGAGAAGTATCTCACTGAATATAAGGAAAGATTCTTTCCATAAAGATAATCTAAAAACAAAGAAATAAAATCAGATCCTAATTACACCAAATCAAATTATGAGTATGATTGATTTCCGTATATCAAAGTTATGATTCTGATTCTTTCCTTGACTATTATTAACACTCTCCCTTAAACTGGGTGGTAGAAATCTATCATTCCTAGATTGGAACTGATGCTTCCATAAGTATTTCTTGAGAGAGCTTTAGTCAGAATACATCCTGTTCGGTTGCATGATGGAACCTGCTCAATACTTAAATTGCTTCCAAGGACAGTATGACTCAGATTGAATTAAGTTTGGCTACTGGTGCAAAAGTCTCTTCATATACCAGTTCATATGATTAGGTGATTCACTTGGCTTCCAAATCGAGCCTTATTCCCAAAGTAAACCTTTCAATTGTCATCAGGTGCAGCTACTAGTTTTGAAACAGTTGTAATTGTTGGTTTCAAGATAACTGTTGTTTCTATAATTTCTACATTTGAAATGGCTATTGGTTCCATAAGCTCCGTATTTCTGGTATTTGTTGGTGGTGTTTTTGTTGGTGTTGCATCAAGGGCATGTTCAACCGTCTCAAATCCAAAGAGTTGGAGTTCTTCCAGTTCATTTGAAATCAATGCCTTCTCCCTTGAATTTCAACTTTGAGATAATAAGGTTGATCCCCAAAGAAAGTCACATCCATATAGTTGTAAAACTTTAGCGTTGAGGGAAAGTAGCACCTGTATCCATTATGTTAAGTGAATAATCAAGGAAAACACATTTGATGGATTTTGGTTAAAGTTTGTTGCAGTGAGGGCTTATGTCGTGAACAAAGGCTGAGCATCCAAATAAGCTTAATAGAATGGAGGAGAAAATCCTACTAGTTGGAAAGAAGGTCTAGAGTTTGGAGTGAAGGGTGCTAAAGTTCCAAAATATGCGAAGACATTCTATTTGTGAGGTAGGTTTCAGTAAGGACAGTTCCTCCCCAAAATTGTTTTAGAACATTTGTAGCCAACATAAGTGATATGGGTACTTCCAAAATGTGTCTATTTTTTATCTGCAACCCCTTTTCCCAACCATATCTACACTAGAGCTTTGGAGTATAACTCTATGTGTCTTAAAAGTAGGAACTCAACATTGACTGATAATATTCAAATTACCTTTATAATGGTTTGGAATTCGTTTGTACCATGCTATGAAAATATTCAAATATCGACCATACCTTTGACTTCTCATTCATAAGGAATACCCAAGTAACTATTATTGGCCAACAATGATTGTAACAAACAATTTGGTGCCAGTAACGTTGCTGATTCAGGATGGTTCCCATACATCAACATGAATTATGGAAAATGAATGAGAGGGTTTATATGGTTAGGGTAAATAGGTGTTGCGTATATGCTTAGATAACTGGCGTTCACATTGAAACTCCTCAGATTTTTATTAAATAATGAGGGAAACATTTTCCAAATACACAAAGGGTGGCTTAGACAATAGTGCCATAACATTATAGAATTTTCATTACTCTGAGAAATTGCAGACGTTGGTTTTGGGTTCACTTTCAGAGTCGTCAACCCATAGGTGATAATGTCATGCACACTCTTTACTATTGTCAATCATCTTCCTTGACTCAAAAATCTAAAATTCATACTTGTTAGGAAATAATTTAGCAACACATCTCAAATCTTTCATAAGTTTGCTAATAGAGAGCAAATTGCTGTCCAATTTAGGTACACAAAGTACTGAGTCTAAAGTGTATATTCTTTAAAATAATTACTTCCTCTACCCAGAACTTTTAAAAGGGTACCATCAGCAATTCAAATTGTGGAGTTATCATGACAAGGTGTAATTTTCAAACACAAATATGTCTCCAGTCATGTGATCTAAGGCTTCTAAGTCTATGATCCATGATTTTTATTTTCCTTTGCTAGTGCTTAAAGCATGCAAAGAGTAACTTTTCACCATTACAGGAGAAATTTTTACAAAGTTTTTATTGTTCTTTGCTTAATGAAGATGCTCCAGGGTGTTCTTTTGCATCTTAATGATTATAGGCTCTTGCATTACCTCTGTTGTCCTGGTTTTAGAACACTTTTGCATCCGAAGGTTTCCCATAAATGTCTCAACAATTGTCCTTGGTGTGACCACTTTTCTTGCAACCATCGCACCAAGGACAATTCTTCTTGTGTATTGGACGATAATGGCTTGCATCTTGCTGCCATTTCTGAACTTTTAGGGAATGGGATTGGAATAGATTCTCCCAACATGATATTTCTTCTCTTCTCACTTCTTAGAATATTTCCTTGTCCTTTGCAAGTGGCTTGATTCCCAGAATCATTCCACGTACTTCATCATGATCCTTATTAAGCCCCCAATAAACAATTATAGATTCTATCCTTCTCCACCAGTACTCTATACTTATTTTTCTCATCCACTTAGTTCCACTCATTTTCTTCATATATATCCAGTTTCTGCCAATGTCAACTGAGAGAAACTCAAGGACTGAAAATTCACCTTGTTGCAACTCATGAAGTAGGCTTTTAATTCCTTCAATGGCTGGGTCACCAATGAGACTGGAGATGGTTCAAATCGAGCTCTGATACTATTCAGAGAAGTGAATATTTTTCCTTATTCAAATTAATTCAAAGAGGAGTAATAAATAGGGAGAGGAAGTTAATACTCTACATTAATGTAGGCTTAAATATCAAGGAAAAATCTGCCTAAATATCAGAGAAGAATCCCATTGAATATCTATCTGGAAAGATTCTTTCTTATAAAGCTAATCTAAAGATAGAAAGAAATAAAATCAGATCCTAATTACACCAGATCAAAGTACATTTCCGATTGATTTCCATTGATTAAATCTACGATTCTGATGCTTTCCTTACATATCAACAAAAGACTTCATAGTATGAATAAAAATCCCTTATGTTTATACTAAACAGCTTTCCAAAGAATAATGTCATTCTATCAAGAGTGTAAACAAGCAAATGACACTAAATTCCTTTGACCAAGATCCATAAAATAATCATGACAGGCGAACAAATAAAAAATGGTGAACCTGAGGGGGTGTATGCCCAAGTGGTTCCCGGAGTGGTCTGCTTTCAGCTAGAGGATGTTCAGCAGGAAGTTCAAACACGATTTGGTTCAAAATCTGGAAAAATTCAACCATTTAAACTCGGTAAAAGAAACAAATGGAAACCAACCAAACAAAAATTAAAACATCTCTTTTGCTGGAATCACAGGCAAATAGAAAAGGCTTTGTGGCATTTCGACTCTCACGTTTGGCATGAAAGAAATACATGTGACAGAATATGGTGCACACAAGTAAAACAAGGAAAAGAGTGTACCTCTGCCTGGCGTCCAGCTTGCAATCTTACACCAGTAGCATCATACATCACCTGCCAGTAATATCCCATATCAGAAACTCGCTCAACCATAAGCTAGTCATTAACAATTAGTTTCTTGCTGTGTAATCTAGTCAATGTATAGGACATCAAATCCTTTCTTAAAGTGACTATGTTTGAACATTCAAGGGCGAGTGGAATGAAAGGAAAGAAAGTTATCACTTCGCTATTTTTATATTCTATGGTGGAACATAAAAAATATCCAACTCATGCCCTCCTCTTAATTGAAATGGGAAATTAGAGGACAATTGAACGGCATGGAATGGAATGTATTGCACCAATTCCATTCCATTTGACCCTATTGTCTACCAATCCAAACGTGAATCATGCAAACCACACTTACATGTCCACTTCCTAAGAGCAGAGAGATAAAAGAAAAATAATAGATTGAATCTCCATTATAACATCACACTTTGAAAAGAAGAATGAAATATCCATAGAATGATTGATTTGAAGAACTAGGACATACAATACAAGCTAGAACCAAAGCAGTCGCAAAAAGAGGTCCTCCAAAGCCTTCATGGAACCCTATTGCCGCGGCAAGAGCAGCGACAGTAGCTGAATGGGAAGAAGGCATTCCGCCAGATCCAACAAGTTGCTTCGGATCCCATCTTTTTTCCTTATACCTACATATTAACCATGATCATAACAATAAGAAAAAAAAATTATCATTATTATTAACCCTCAATTAAACGCATCATTAGCCAAATAGCTGCAATTCAACTGTTATAATTTAATTCTTCCAAAGAGATTCATAATTCACACATCATTGACCAACCAGAAACTGAAATCATTTTTTTTTCTAAACTATTGTATTCGACACTGGATTCGTGAAATACGATAGAAAAAATGGAAAAACAAAACGAACGAACCAGGTAGTGAAAAACTTGATGGCTTGTGCGAGGGCGAAAGCAACAATGGCGGAAACGAGAGGGTAATTGTGCATTATTGACGACGTCGTAATTGACACCTCAACCATCTCCCTTCTCTCTGCTTATTTGTCAAATTGTTTTTGTTTATAAATAAACAAATTAATTGCAGTTTTTCCTTTTTCTCCTTTGAGAAATGTTACATGCAAACGCAAGCAGAAACAGGAATTGAATATGCTCCGAATTCTGAATTGTTTATTTTCTTAGCTCAGCTCAGCTTTCTCAACTGAATATGCTTCCCTTGTTCGATTACGTTAAGAATAGGCCCTCCAATGCTATGCATTTAATTCTCTCTCTCTTTCTTTTTTTCTTTATGATTTTCTTCTTGCAAGTACTTTTCCGCAACGCAACTTATTCTGCTTTGACCCAAAATTTGGAATTTGGAAATTCATATAATGGAAAGTTCTTGGAAAAGAAGACACACATGCCACCAAATGTCATCTAGAAAATATTGACGAAATAGTTTCAACGAAAAGAAAAATTCGTTATCTTTCTCTTATGGCAAGTTGCTAGTTGCTACCTACCTTCAATATGAAAAATAATAAATTATATTCCGCACTGCTTAATTACGACACTATTAAGCACGACGGATAAATAACATACAATACAATGTTCGTGTGCAAATTGGTATTTTATTTTATAAAAATGTTGACAAATATCCTGTGAACATTAAACTTTAGAGTGTTTATGGGATAATATTATCAATGTATTTCTGCTGTGATTTTCAATACATAAACTATAATTTTTGACAATTTTTATTTATAAATGTTTTCACTAGCTTGTATTACCCCTTGTTTCCTTTTATGGATATTCTATTTGTAAAAAAATGTGAATGAAGATGACATGTTTGTTATTTTTAATGGATTTTTGGGTAAATGATGGAGAGAATTGAAGTGAGGGATGTGAGATTTTTTTTTCCTTTAAGACAAGTAGATGAATATTTTTTTTTTACTCTCATCTTTTATTTCTTTGATGTGGTTTAATGTGAGTAATTGATTATTTCAAAGAAAAAGATAATGATACATTAATCAATGACCCACACTAAACTATGAAGATAGTAAAGATCTGGAATAAAAAATGATAGTCATGATAACATTATCTCTTATTGAATTTATATAATGACCTTTGATTTTTTTTTTGAATTTACAACTCTTTATACACAATACCTAATACTCATAATAACAAAAATAAAACTAATACCAATAAAATAATAATAATAATAATAAGTTTAATGATAATAATAATAAAATATAAAATATCTAAAAATAATATTAATGGAGAAAATGATACAATATTTAAATATAATACTAATAAAAATCATGATGACAAAAATAATTAATTAATAATAGTACTGTTTATACTATAATCCAATATTTAATTAAGATTATTTTAATCATTCATGTTCTATTTTAAATTAATTACACCAATTATTAGTTTTATATAAAAAATTCATCCAAATTTTTTTAAAACTAATTTTAACTAACTACATCTTGTATTTTATTCATTTTAATCTTAAAGACAAATATCTAATCTTACCACTAAATTTATTAAAATATCTTTCTGTCAGGTCTATCAAATCATTCGCAAACTTTATCTTCAAATTCATTTATTCACTCTCCTCCAAATCAGTTTTATACACTCATATTTGTATTTGCTATGTGAACTAGCTAAGACGTTATACCCAATATTAAGATTATCTATTATATAAAAATATTAAAAGAAATTAAATGTTTTTGTTTTAAAATAATTTATAAATTTAATTACTGTGTTTAATAATTTCTAACATTTGATCTAATTTTAGGGGCACAATAGCATATCCCCCCTCCCCCCTCTTTCATTTATTCATTTTTAATATATTCATTCTCAAAATAAGTTATGTGATAAATTGTGTAACTGTCAAATGCTACTATTCTGTCGGGTAGAGAGGTGCATGAAAAAACAAATACACGAATGGATCTCAATCTATCTTCATGTGGTGACAGAGTGTCGTGTCACTGACAAACCTGCACGTGAAGTTTTGTTCACTCACTTGAGTCAGAAAGAATAGGAATTGACAAGCAACAATGTAACAATGAATATGAATGCTTCTACTTCACACTTGCTTTGATGGATCACTAGTTGAGATGAAAATAACAAACAAGAATGCAGCAAGTGGAGGGGGCACATCATCATAGTCCTCCAGAATGCCTTTTAGCTTATGGCCTACCAACAAAAATAAGGAGGGAAAAAAATAACTTTACAATTATGTCAAACACAACTTGGCATTTGTTACAAAATATATTAGAACCAGCACAAACCAATTGGCAGTGGTTATTATCCCAAACAGCCTCCAACCTAAAACCATAAATGCACAAGCACTTGGTTTATCTCCCATGTGTGGCCAAAAGGAAGTGCAGAAATGCTGCCATGAATTGAAGGCACAATTTTGACATTGTCCTCTCACATTATGATGCAATTGCACTTTGATTCCAGCTTCGGGGGCTTCATACTGTCTACTTTGTTAGGAAGCCCAACATTGTGTGTGAAAGACTCGCCAATATTTTCATCATTCTCAGCCTTGCCAGAATGAGTTTTGACATCAGTTTCCACCCTCCTCTGCTTGATCTTGGTCTTCTGGGATCTTGAAGTGCGTTTGCTGACAGCGCGGCTGCGACTATTTCTATCAGAATTGAATTTTCCCAAAAAGGTCACAGTCGGTTCAGAACCCTCAAATGGGTTGGAACATTCCTTTTCCATTGCTAATGTCGCAGCCTGATATGCAAGATCGTGCACAATGGAACTGCAAAAAAGGATTGTGTCTGTTGCCTCTTCAAGTGTCAAGCTCCTAGTATTGCCTGCACCTTGACACTCCACTGTAACTGTTGATCCCTCTGGCATAAAGCATTGAAGAACTATTAGATATTGGACGACACATACAAATATTTTTCCTAAGAAAGTTTCATCTGATAAAATATATTGCAGGCACCATGTACACAGAGAGGAAGAATATCTTAAGCGATAGAAAACTAAAAAGGCGTTCTTTGCTCCATGAATTTCATACAAGTTAAGGTTCCCCCAACAATGAAAATATAAATTCAGCTACGTTGCCGGTGAATCCTCAGTAAAATGACCTTAAATTAAAATTGCAAGCTGTTTTCAAAAAGTAGCCAGAAAGACCACAGAAAGCCTTACTCTTGACCGAGAAGTTGGAAACTAGGCTAATAAAACTGCCTGTAAAGTGCCCAGAACACATGAATGAGTATCAGAATACAAAGTGCAAAAAATACACCACTCACTTTACATTGCACAAAATGAATCAACATTTCCAAAAATCATAACTATCTGTTCGAGACAAAGCAGATTAACTGACATTAGATTGTTATTCTGCATATTTTAATATCTCAGAAAATTGCTCAAAATTTATGCTATGTATGGCGTCCTCATAAACAAGTTCAAAGAGAAGCGTGAGAAGTTATTATTCTTATCTCAGTTAGTTATCAGTAAATGTAATACTATCTTTCATTTGAAACTTTAATACAGTAGATGTAGATATCATACCAAAGCCATGGGACTCGGAGACATTGACCTCTGAAACAGAAGTGGGACAGGAATCACTGGAAGGATTTTGAGCAGAAGGTTCCCTAAAGTCATCAGCCCTCTTTGACAGGTCACCATTAACCATGTCAACCATATTCTCACAACAGTTTTCTCCTTCTATTTCTGCTTCTGTAATAGGGGGACAGTTGGTTGTGACCAAAGCCTCCAATTCATTAACATCGGAATTCTGTACATCATGTTTCTCTTGACTGGATAATTCTGGAGTCTTGGCTGATGTTTCTGTGTCTGAGACATCCTTGGCATTATTTGGACAATCATCAACATTTTCATGTGGCACACAATCCCCATGATTTGGAATTGATGTGACTAGATTGTCATCAGACTGGACAGCAGTAGCCTGACTTAATAATTCTGAGCTGCAACCATTATTCAATCTAGTACTATCATCACATTCAACTTCATCTTCCTCAACAGCTAAATCTATGGAAGAAGCATCAATTATCTCTGACATTGTGTTTGCCAAAGCTGGCATTTCTTGAAAAACTTGAGATACCTCCTCTACAAAACCATATTCTGTACTGCCTGTCTCTTGAGTTGCAAGACCTAACTCATGGCGAGAATGGTTTGAAGTTCCAGAAAAGGATGAAGCAGTGCTTGGAGGCTTGTTTCTCAAGTCATATCCACCATCCACATCGAGTTTCCTGCCACTCAACTGCCTTTGCACACGAAAGTCTGTTTGCCTAGTTGAGCCAAGATCAATTGAGGATGAGGCAGAATAACTACCGGGTCTTGTGCTTCTAAAACTGCTTACACTGTCTCTAGCAAGAGACAGATCATCGTAAGATATGGTTGTGGCAGTAAAACTCCTGCTCTGAACAACAGGCCCTTTATTGTTGCTAGTCCTTTTCAGCAATAGAGAAATGCCAGTGCCTTCTGTGGGGCCCACATTCAAATTAGGGCGATCACTTGAGTGATGCTTATCCCCAAATCCATTATTAGGCTTATTGTAATCAACTCCTGATTGGTTAATCTCTAGCTGGTTGCCAGATGTCTGTCTGCCTCCCTCCCCCAAAGAATTTGGAAGAGAATTGTTTTGTGAGTGATCCTGCTTTAGTTCACTGCAAGAAGTTTGACTTTCCTCAGCATCCTGCTCACCATAGGGAAACCTTAAGTTAACCACGTTAGTCTCTTCAGGCAGTTCCAATTGGTTTGCTTCAGATAATGTTTTTTCTTCTTTAGGAATGTTGGCTGCAATCAATGGAGTGTCTTCAGATACTGCCAAAGTTGTCTCTGGGAAGAAGACTCGCAACAATGAGGTTTTCCTGCTGCATTCTGGACACAGCCCAATATTCTTCTCAGGATTATTAGTGACCTCATAACGACAACCACAATAAGAACAGCGAGCAGAATTTTCAAAACTATCAGTATCAGAAATGCCGCCTCTAACCCGTGAAATTTCTGAACTTTCATTAACTCTAGTGTCAATGTGAATGTGGGATATAGAATCCGCAAATTCAATTGGAACTAAAACAGTCTTTGGGTCTGTGGTTTCATTTTGCATAACATGTACTGATTCCCTTTTAATCTCTTGCTCAATTTTTGCATTTAATGCATCAACCTTATCAAAGACAAACACTTCATGCATATCAGGATATAGTATCTTATCAGCTTCACTTGTCATATCATCTTGATTATGTTCACTCCCTTCCGTGTCCAGTGCAAAGGTTGTACCTTGATCAGAGCTCGCATTGCTGCTTGTTGTAACAGATGAATTCCTGGATACAAGGGAACGATGTGCAGAATTTGCTTTTCCAGCATAAAAGGTTGTACTCGGAACACTGGATAGAAGTGGCCTGAACATGTTCTGAGGAGTTTTTCTATCCTGCATAGCATTTTAACGGTAACTAACAAAATTGAGTATTTTTTATTAAATTTGACTATTAATCATGGCAATAGATAATTGAGAGAGTTGCACAAATAAAAGACCCAATAGAAATCCAGATTTCCGTGGTTAATGTTAACCAAGTGTTGACTTTGCTACAAGGATCAGCAGAGGTTTCAGAGTGTCAACCAACAGAAAAAACCCTGATATAATGATTATGCTTGGTGCAAATATGTTATTTCGTATGCATATCCTCAAACAAGATAGAAGATAACTTAATAAGAAGCCATTACTTTGGAATACTTGTGTAATCAAATATAATTTAAAAATATATGCAGATAGCACATGCACGCACTAGAAATCAAGCATAGAAAGCACAGGTAAAAATGTAAATATTTTGAAGATTGGCAGTCCCAAAAGAAAGTTGAATCAGACAACTTTCGATGTTGTGCATAGGAGGGTGGAGACAGAGGGTCGGCAGAAACATGGGGAAAATGCTTTAAAAGGAACTAAATCTCAAATTTGATGAAAATTAAACACACTTCACGATTCCGGTTAACCAATGCTGTTAAATAGCAATCCCATAATCCCCATGGTGGAATGTCATGGCGGACATTTTGCCAATAACCATAGGCAATTTGTGAAGTGAGACCAGCTATGGCATTTCCATGCCGTCATTGGCAGCAATGGCATGTTTATATGGAGGAATTTTGGCCTTCTGCCACATTCCACCATCTGCCATTTATAACACTGACAAACCAAGGAAGTTGTTTTAAGTGATAAAATGAAAAAATACCATTTGCCTGATAACTGAATCGAATGATCTTTTAGGAGCTGAACTTGGGGACATAATCCTGGCTGATTTCTTGGAGATGGTAGGATTTTTGTTGGTTGAAAATGAAGCACCCCTTCTTGAACTTAATCTGTCTACACTACCTACTGTGATGGATTGCAGAGAGTCTAGATCATCATCTCCAGATGATGCAATGGAACCTTTGCTGCGTGTGCTCAATTGGTCTCTATCATGACTCTGAAAAGAGCTACTACTCCTAGAAGCAGTTGGAGACATTGATTGCCTATTGAATTTGGAGGCAGAGTCCCTGCCATTTCTGGATGCTGGAGATGAACCTCTCACATATGATGCTGGTCGATCAGCCAATGATGTACGAAGATTGGGAGGAACTTCAGAAGAAAAGCCAGGAATATTAGTTTGCCAAGCCCTTATCTTTGGTGATGCAGAGTTTCCACGATTTGTCTTCACTGGGGAAGTTCCCCTAACTCCTGATGAGACAACAGAACCACTGGAGCCGGTGCTTATCCTACGGGGAGTATAAGTGGAATGCTTGGAAGCAGGTGTCATGGGCTTACTTGGAGGTGGAGATGGTCTTCTCGTTGGAGTGGCATATCGCACATTTGGGGATGGACTGGAATTTGGCACTGATGAAGGCCTTCCCCTCGATTGCAATGTATTCGCTCCTGATCGAGGGGATGGACTTAAGCGATTTGGACTTGCACTGCCCCTACTGCTTCTGTGACTTTTATCCATCTAAAACAGGAGGGCATTGAACATATGATGAATGATCAGTATATAAGCACAGTTACATTTTTTGAGATGAAAAAAATTCGGAGGACTTTTTCCCTTAAAGACACAACCATGATCGAATATAACAATATAAATGCATTCAAGCTCACCGTAGAAGATCTTGATATGGAAATGGGTTTACTCTGAGGCCTTCCTCTGCTTCCAAAACTAGTCAGTGATGTCTCATCATCTAACGAAGGAAACAGTGGTGTGTCTGGGGGCGTTAATAACCTTCAAAATGAATGGTACAGACATGACATCAGTGAGGTAAATGGTGATGATCAGAAATAAACTGATTCACAACAAAGTCTCAAGCTTTGTAATCAAGAAACTTGAATAACTAACAGCAAGAACTACAGGTAACTGGATACAGTCAGAATCAGAATTTTATATTCTGAGCACATTAAACAATGAAATCTACTAGTAAAGCTAAAACATGAAAAATGACCCACCAGTCGTAATCGTTCTTGTCACCATCATTAAGCAACTCGCTGCTTTCTCCTCGGCCATGAATGGAGATTCCAAGATTAACATCAGAAATATGTTTCAACTTTGTAGCTGTATAACCCCAGAAAAAAAAAATGCATGAATGTTAGCCAAAAGCAGCAACCAAAAATAGAAACATTCTCTTCGTATGATGTAAGTAAAGAAAATTACAGAATGAGTCCTCCAAATCATCGGTCAGCTGAAGCAGAAAGCTCTCCTTCTCTTTGGATTGCATTTCATTGAACAAAGTAAGATCATCATCCTTCTCCCGTAAGAGCAATCCACTCTCAAGACTGCGCCCACGTTTGTGACCATCAGCTCTTGGCTCTCTCCCTGGAGAGAATCTCAATGCTGGGGAAGGTGGCATCTCCACTACCAAATACAGTGTCACATAAGTGTCACCCCAAGCTCTCCACACAAGCCAAAACAATAAACCTTCTACACCCCAACGAGCAACCCATAATTAAGCTCAAGCCTACGACAAATTTAAGCACCAACCATCAATTCAGCGAGAAAAGAATTACCCACTTACAATATTCTCTTGGTTCATTAGATTAGATTAGTAGCACCCCTAAATACCCAATACACATTGCCATCAGAGTCAAGACGAATGAAAGCAAATTCGGCACATTAAAATAGTGACTCGTGGCAACAACTGTACCATTAAAATGCAATGCCTCCTCGGCATTCATTCAATCAATTCATATGCAGCAAATATCCAAAATCAAATTGACCCAGAAACCCTAAAACATTTCCCAGTCACAGATCCCAATTGTGGGGTTCAGAGTTAAAAAGGAACCTAATTGAAACCCAAAATTCAAGCTTGGGACCCACCAAGCCGCCATTGAAGTTGAAAGCAAGGTAGTAAAATTGAGCACTGTAATGAGTAACAGTAGTGGCAGTTGAGCTTGACTTACCAAATTTCCAAGCCAAAATTGCTTGCAAAAGAGTGTGGAATGTGGAAGAGTGCGCTTAAGATCCCAAGTTCGAAGATAAAACAGAGCTTAAATGTCAATTACAATGCGACGAATGTTGTATTAGACACTCGGATCTATAGCATTCATGGCCATGTCCAAGCGACCAAAGTACAGATCGAAAACTAGAATGATCCAACGGTTGCAACAAACGCCATCAAAGTGAAAATAAAAATAAAATTTTGATCCATTATTCTCTCCCCCTGCCAAATTCTTTAACTCTCCCTGTTAAAAAACACTCACAATTATAGAGTGGAAGAATAATACCCAAAACCTTTGTTTTTGTTGTCCTTGGATTTCGCTGCTTCCCTCAACAGCAAGCATCCAAGTTCTTTCTCTACCCCTTTTCCTTTTCTTTTTAGTTTTCTTTAATCCTTTTTCGTTAAACAAAGATACTTCCCAAATCAAGTTAGATACGTGACTAATATAAACCGTATAAACTTAGGAATTTAATCAAATACACCATTTTTACTTAGGCAACTAAATACATGTAATTATATATGTTAGCATAGTTAGCGTTGCTAACTGTTGTAATCATTATTTTAAGAGTTTCATCCAGATTCTTTTATTTTCTAATAATTGTTTCGGGAAAAATGGCTCATAGAGATCAAAGTATGACGGTGATGACAGTGTTGTGATCAATTTGGTTTATTTTTTTCACCCACACATAAGAGTCAAACAATCAAATTAAGAATGATTTAGAGAAGAAATAGGATCAAAGGGAAATAGTCAAAAAGAACACACTTTGTTTTTTTGAGTCGATTAAAATACCTGGAATTTGTTGGTATAAAAGTTAGTTAACTAGTTAGAACAACGTGTGTTTGCATACTTAGAATTTGGTAGGAAAGTTTATAAAACAGTTGAAATAAGATGTTATCGCGCGACAAAAAAAAAAGTTACTTCACACTTACTGTGTCACAAAAATCAATATATAGAACCCTAATCTGACTATGTTTAAACACAGTTTAATGTCATTTTAATCGAAATTGCGTTTTTCATCTACTTTTATGTCGGTACATGAAACAAATCAATAATAATAATTAGCATTCATATGAGAAAAAAAATCTACAAAATTAAACAACTCGAGTACTATACCAATATTTAATATTCTCTTTCACAGCAAGAAATGGGAGAGAAATATTCATACATGAAAGTTTATTTTGCAGTCGTTAGTTACATTTATCATATTCAAAACATCTTTTGGCAAATACTATATATATAAATATATATTACATAATTGTAAGCAACAACTAAACATTAAGGACAATATCAGCTGGATCAGTCCAATTAATATTAATGTGCCAACATTCGTTAGTTGTAATAACAATTAAACAACAAAAGATAGTAAAACAAAAACTAGAGACTATAATAACATGAAGCATAATTTGGCAATATAATATTACTGAACTTATCATACTGTGTTGACTCAAGATAAAATAATATCTGAGGAACATATAAAAAAAAAACACGTCTTTTATATTTTATTTTGGATTATACTATATAAAATGTGAGCCGAAACAAACTAAACTAACCAATCATTACATGCATGGTTTTTTTAAGCATATAATTTTATTTTCTAACTATAATATTGCTATGGAGAAGTAATATAATTTATCCATTAACATATGAAACAAAAATAAAGGTTTTTTTTTGGTATATATCAATTAACATTATAAAAAGTTAGAAAATATTTTTAAAACTTTATATGAAATAATCTATTAAAAAAGAAAAATAATTACTTTTAACTCCCAAACAAGTCTATGTTAATTATTATTGTATTATGATATCTTAGATATACTGACATCTCAATAGTTATTACATACAAAAATTATTACAAAAACAAAAGGTGAGGATCACAACAAACAATGATAAAAAACATGAAAAAATAATAGTTATTATGAAAAATATTATAAACAACTATATATATACAAATTACTTATACTACTCCTGTGAATAAATTATCTACATAATTAAGAAACTTTAAACTTTACATGTATCTTATTAGTAATACCATAAATACAAGCAACACGTAATTTAATATAATTGGCCATAACAGCAGATAAAATAAACCAATCAATCAAAGACATTTAAACATACAAAAGTCGTTCACCCAATTGTATGAAATTAAAATAAAATATATTGATTATTATTTTGGAAAATAGCATGCAATTTTTTTAGTGAATTGTATGAAAATATCTTCATGTTCAAGTTGCTTTGTGCTCTGGCTCAACAGTGACGTGTAGAAAGAACCATTTCCTCACGTAGAGAGATGTAGAGTAGATGAAAGGTATTGTTGATACACTTTTTGGTGTGTTTCGTGATATTCATTATTTGTTTGCTGGCAATGGGTAACAATTATGATTACAAGTAAGCTTAAGGGTAGTTTTACAATATGAAGAATTGGATAAAGTGCATTTAAAGTAGGTTGGATAGGATTATCAAGTAATTTTCAAAACCATCATTAAGTGTCTCTCTTCCTTTTACTCTATGATTAGTTTTTATAAAGTTATCTTTTTTTTTTTTTTTTTTTCTTTTTCTTCTTATCTTATTATTATTCTTATTTTATTTTTATTTTTATTTTTGTTTTTAAATTTTATTTTTTTTAATTTTGTTTTTAATTATATTTTGTTTTTTTTTTTTTTTTATTATTATTTTTTATAAAATTATTTTTTTTTTTTTTTTTTTTGCTTATCAATTTTACACCAATGCCACTGATTTAATTTTCATAATAAAATGAATTTTAATAAAATCTAACAACACATTCCTTTCAAGTTAAAGTCTATTTAAAACAAAATATAGTTTTATTAATTGTTAACATTTTTTTATTAAGTAGGGCGTTAGTTAAAGAATGTAAAATTATTAAATATGTTTTTATTTATTAAACTTTGATATAAAATTAAAATTTCTTTATATCCTAAATTTTGATTGGATTTGCTTTATAGTTTATAACAATAAATACATATAACTATTCTAACATAAGTGAGTTAAATTTTTTAGATATATCAAATTGTATTTCAGATTAATGTTTGAGATTATTATAACATTTAACATGTTTTAACTCAAATGTTAATCTGAAATATTATTTAACACGTAAAAATATTTATTACTCTTTTGTTATCTTTGTTTATTTTTTAAATTTAGAAAGTAATACTTATCAAAATTGGACTTATAGATAAATTTTAATTTCACTTCAAGTTTTCTAAAGTAACATGTAACTTATTTGATATTATAGAAGATGTTTTAAGCATGTATTTAGTGTAGAATATGATATTTGATATTGAAAAATGATATTTTAATCCATTTTTTTTATCCACTTTTAATCTATTATTTCAATCACTATTATATCATTTTTTTTTAGTGATATGATGTGATGATCTAATAGTGATTGAAGTGATGAGTTAAAAGTGAATAAAAAAAAATGAGTTAAAATATTGTTTGATATTATAGAGGATAGAACATGACCCTTATATTTTATTTTTCTCTGAGAACATAGGAGGATGAGTACCTGAAACTAATAAAAGATTATTTTCATAGGACACTGTTTTTTTTTTTGTTTTTTTTGTTAGAAATTAAAATAATAGAGTGGTATGCGAAGGATGTGAAACGTTGCATTGATGTCTGCTATATGTTCCAAATCTGAAAACAAAATTTGGAATCTGTCGTTATACAGTGGCTGCACATAACAAGCAATAAGACTTGGAATTGATTACAATGAAGTTTGGGACAAATTATTGAATTCCACACCAAATTCAATAAATGCTACATTGACAGATTTTTGGCACGTTCAAAACCCCCAGAATCTGAAAATGGATGAAAAAAAAAAAAGAAAAAACACATGCGTAAAAATGGAAACTGAGAAACTGTATTAAATGTGTGGTGAATGTTACTTACTCTATTGGATTGTTATGGAGTGAGGTAATAAATAACCATGAGTGAGAATAGTTGTGGAATAATAAATCGAATTTATTATTCTAATTGTTATATTTACCGTTTAACTTATATAGTTGGACAGGGATTATATATGTTCTAAGTTAATTTAGATGGTTTATTTAAATTATAAGTTTATATTCAGTGTCAACCTTAAAAAAATAACTTTAATTTTAGTTTTGGATTAATGTAATAAATATACTAAATTTTATGTTAGGTCTTAGTTTTGTTTATTCACTATAAGAAAAAGTCAGTTAAATAGTTTAAGTTCATATAAACAATAAATATTATTATTTTCAAAATAGAAAAAAAAAACAGTTAAATTAGTGTGAGTCAAAGATCTAAATTATCAACTTTTGTTTTTCCAAAAACAAGGACAAGATCAAATCAAGTTACTAGCAGAACAACATGTTCCAATTATCAATTGGGACAAACCAATGTATCACTTCCAACCAGAATACTTGTAAATTTAAGAACTGTTATTGCAGTTGAAAAACACATAATCATGATTTTAACTATTTCCAATCAGTGAGAGGAAGCACATACGATAATGAATCAAAAAACTAAAGCTCCACCAAAAAGTTAGAACTATCACAGTCAGTGGAATAATGATGATGGGTTTGTCAAATAATCAAGTGACATGTCCTAATTAGTTGATTTGAAGTTAAAATTGCTCTAAACTAGAATAGTATTTTATATAATGCCCAAATGGTGTTAAACGATAAATCAATTGTAGCAGGAAAGTTTGAGAGTAGATAGATTTTTGTGGGACAGTGTGGGAAAAAGTTAGAAGAACAACATAGTTATCATTGACCTGACTCATACGTGTTGTAGGGAACTTAAAAGGCTACGTGCCAATGATTCAAACGCTTTCATTTTGTTTAAATTAAAAACGATAAGGTAATTCTTCTTTCTCAGTGAATTTTAGAATTAATTTATTTTAAAATTTTAAATTAATTTAGTTTAGAATTTCTTTAAATACGTTAATTTAATTTTTTAATCAAAATTTATTAAATTTATTTGATATTTTAAGCACGTTTTATAATAATATTTGATTTAACATTAAAATAAAAATATGTCAAATAGTATAAACAACTCAAAGACAATCCTGAAATACATACAAAATATCAAATAAACCTAATAATATTGAATTAAAAATACTAAATTCACGTATTTCGAGACATGAATAACTAAATTAGTCTAAAATTTCAAAATTGACTAATTACAAAATTCACTGAACGTTAAGGGACCAAAAACATATTTAATCTCATTAAAAAATAAGAATGTACAAAATAAATATAATTTTAAAATTGCTTATTTAATAAGTATTAAAAAATTCTTAAAAAAAACAAGTTTTTGTTTTTTTTTTTAATTTTGAGATTAAACACACCAGAAAAAAATCAACATGTTTATTTTAAAAATAAAAATAAAAAAAAAAACAATAAAAACCAGAA
>Ga0214542_1003007_pt1 | contig 34811 bp, 31 predicted proteins | sample CNSS1metaG_FD_160096 | JGI IMG/M metagenome (GOLD analysis project Ga0214542, IMG submission 160096) | Root nodule microbial communities from cowpea collected in UCLA plant growth center, Los Angeles, California, USA - CNSS1 | ecosystem: Host-associated > Plants > Roots > Nodule | place: USA...
GCCGGTGGGGGGGGGGGGGGGGGGGGGGGGGGGGGGGGCTCATCGCGGTTGATGAGGCTTCCGGACCCATTGGTGAGGCAGTAGCTGCCTTGTCTCTTAGAATGCAAAAATAATGAACAAATCCAACCGTGAAACAATATACAAGAAATGCAAACGCTTTATTGGTAATGTTGATGCCTCATTAAAACCTCCTCGACCAAAACCCTCCTTAAGGAAAAAAATTGAGGTAGGAAAGAGTACATCGTGTGAAACACAAAGAGCCTAACTATAATAAAATTTTAGCCGTGACGAATTCCAAGTCGCTGGTATAGGATTCCCAGATAGGTACTCTAGTCTGTATGCTCCCTTGCCAACGACCTCACGGATGCAAAACGGGCCTTCCAATTGGGGGAAAATTTTCCTGCATGCTTTCAGGCATCGCTAGCCATCCTCCAAACCAGATCCCCTTAATGGAATGAGCGATGCTTGACTTTGGAGTTATAGCGGCGTTGAGCCCGAGCCTTGGATGCTTCTTCTCGAATTTGGATACGATCTCTGAGCTCATGAAGTAAGTCTAGGTTGGTCAGCATGCTTTCCTTATTAAGGTTAACGTCAAACAACTGCCTTCTCAATGAAGTCTCACCAATTTCGACAGGGATCATTGTGTTGACCCCATATGTTAAACTGTATGGCGTTTCTTGGGTCGTGGATTGTGGTGTGCAGCGATAAGCCCACAAGACTTCCAATAGTTTGTCTGCCCAATTGCCTTTTGCGTCCCCTAGTCTCTTCTTCAATTCCTTCAGTATAACTTTGTTGGCGGCCTCTGCTTGCCCATTTGTCTGTGGATGCTCCATCGAACTAGTAACATGGCGAATGTGAAGTCCTTTGAAAAACTCGGCAAGTCCTTTATCGATAAACTGTTAGTCGTTATCTGTTACAATGTTCTTTGGGATGCCAAACCTGCAGACCATATTTCTCCAAACAAACTTTTGTACTTGCTGAGCTGTGATTGTAGCGAGAGGTTCCACTTTGATCCATTTGGTAAAATAATCCATTACTACTAACAGAAATTTGACCTGTCCCTTCCCAAGACTAAAAGGTCCTAAGATGTCCATACCCAACATAGCAAAGGGCCATGGAGATATAATGGCATGAAGTTCCTCTGGCTTCGTGTGTATGACATTGCCATGTTGATGGCATCGAACACATCGTCAAACATACTTGTCGCAATCTCCCTTAAGAGTGGGCCAATAGTACCCCGCTAGTAATATGCGGGATGCCATGGCTCGTGACCCTGAATGAAAACCGCAAATGCCCGTGTGCAACTCGTCCAGTAAATACTGAATTTGATTTTCTGCCACTCATTTTAAGAGAGGGTTGGAAAAACCCCACTTGTTCCCTCACAACGTGGTAATATCGCAACAGAAGGGGATCTTTCACCTAAAAATTGCCATCCATATGTCCAACTATTAGCTGTGAATTTGATTTGCACGTGAGTTTCTCGACACCCATGTTCGTTGCTTAGTGTAACCCAACAATCAACGCTTCGTACTCTACTTGATTGTTGGAAGTCTTGAATCCAAATTGTAAGGATTGTTCGAGGAGCAAATTATTCGGTCCTTGCAAGACTATACTAGCCCCTCCTCCTTTAGTGTTAGAGGAGCCGTCCACGAAAAGTATCCACATACTGTCGTTCAGCTCTAGTTGTCTGGTTAGTTCATTAACAAAATCATTTAGGCACTAGGCTTTGATCGCTCCCCGAGCTTCATAGCAAATATGAAACTGGGACAGCTCAACCGACCACCCCACCATTCGGCCTGCCAAATCGGGTCTCCTCAGCTTTGTGTATTGGGTAGTCGGTTTTAACTATTGCCTCGTATCTATGAAAGTATGGTCGTAATCTTTTGGTTGTGATCACTAATGCCAATGCCACCGTCTCAACGGTCTGGTAACGTAGCTCGACATCGTGCAAAACTCTACTTATGAAGTAGACGGGCTGTTGTTGTCCGTCGTGTTCCTAGACTATAACAATGCTTACTGTGTTATTGGAAATAGCCAAATACACTAAAAGTGGTTTACCTTTCTCGGGTTTGTTCAAGACTGGTGGCGAGGACAGGTATTCCTTCAAGTTAACAAACGCTCGCTCACAAGCTTAGTCCAACACAAACTTACAAGCTTTCTTCATCCGTTTGAGCACGGGTTGTTTTTTCTAGGCCAGCGTTGGCTTGAACCTTGATAGTGCCGCTAAACGCCCTACCAACCTCTATGTTTCTTTGATGTTCTATGGACTACGCATATTCAACACGACTTGGCACTTGTCTGGGTTGGCCTCAATACCCTGGTTTGTTAGCATGAAGCCTAGGAATTTCTCCCTTGTGACCCCAAACACACACTTTTCAGAATTTAGACGCATGTCGTACCTGTAAGACCCAAGAAATTTAATTAATTAAATAATTAATTAATGAACAAAATGCGGGTAGTGGGAGCCCTTATGACAATTAATGTTAGCTTTTATAACGTGGAAAAGTATTAGCTTAAGTGGTTAAGAGTATTTAGGCATGTTGAAAGGACTTGGGTTCAAGTCTAGTGTATGCCATTATGTGTTTTTTTTATTGTTTACCATTTTAATAATAATAAATTGCTTGATCATGATAAGTGATAATAAAATCCTAGATTTATAGGAATTATCATGAAACATGAATGGGTTGAATGGTTGGACATTGTCTTGATAATTAAGTTGTTGTGGGTTCGACCCTTGGCTAACATAATTTAGCCTTGACTTGTTTGTGTTTTATTATTATTATTATTATTTTGGGTTCTACTAGGTTAGGGAAAACCTATAAACACTAGTAGCCGAGAAACCAAAGAGGTATGGAATAATCAGTTAGAGTGTGAATTCACTTGTTAATGGTGTAAATTAATATTTTCGTTTTTGGTGAGTAAAGGACAATTATTAGTCTAATAATTGGGAGAGGAAGGAGTGTTAGGAAGGGGGAAGAGTGGATTTTCGTGTGGATTGTTGGAGAGAGTTTTGGAGGACACTAGAACGTGAGAAAGAAGAGTGTAGAGAGACTTTTCTGCAATGGTTAGAGAAAGACTTGGAGCTAGATCAATGGTGGTGCAAGAAGGACTCTAGGATTTCCAATTGGAGTAAGGAATACAAGGTTAGGGCAGCTACTCTATTTTTCATATTAAATTGTATGATTTATGTGGTATGTTGTATGATTGGGTGACTTTTTTGCATTGAAATTCTACTGGTTTTGAGTTTCTAGAAATTTTCAGAAACCGCCGGGCGCTGCTTTCATGCCGCCAGGCACCACTGATTTTCCTATTCTGCGCAGTTTTCATAAAACTGCATTTCCCGATTCGTTAACCGTCAGATTTAGGTGAAATTTTGGAAGGTTATTCACAACATGTTCTTTACTTTGAACGGTGGAGATTTGAATTAGATGCATGCAGAGGGAGATATACGTCACTCATGATTGGTTGTTTGAATTCCCTAATAGTATGATTACTAATGGATGATTAAGTGTGCTCAAGTGATGATATGGCCTTGATTGGTGAATGTATATATATAAACACAAAGATGTGTGATTGATGAGTATGTTTGTGGTAGTGCTTGTTGAGACATGTTGAATATATGAGCCTATATATGTTAGCTCGAATGTATGATGTTATAAGTGTACGAATAAAGCCACTATTGATGATATCACTATGATCGAGTGGTGCATGATCACGACGGGTTTTGGGAAAGTATGGGAACATGATAATCATACTTTAAATGTAATAGAATTGCAAGAGCATGCGAAGTAACTATATAGCTTTGATTGTGTCTTATGTGGGGTATGTGAATTGTAAGCATGCAAAGGGTAGGAAAAGGAGAAGGGGAAAATAAAGTGTGTGTTGGAATTGATTTAAGAGGTAAGTATATATGAATTATAAAAGAGAGGAATGTGTGCTTATACTTGAAAGATGCATATGTGTGTTGTGATGTTGGAATTTGGAATGTATGAATGTGTATGTTGATTTCTGGATGTTTGAGAATTGAATGGTTGAATTCTAGGAAAGGAATTAGAGTACCTAAAACTAGTAGTGTCACACTAGTGGTGTAGCGCCTGATGGTGTAGAGTGGACTGCCAGACGATAGTAGGAAACAAGGATGTCTTATGAGTTGTGGTGCCCAGCGGTGATGTGGAACAGCAAGGCGGTCTGTACTATCATTTCGCCTAGCGACGCTTAGGCTGCGCTAGGCGATGGTGTAGTGGCAGGGTGTGTTGTGATATGTTTTGCATGGCTTGTTGTGTTGGTCCTGGTCTGGGATATGCTTGATCTTGTCATGAGTGGGTAGGTTCATGACTGGTGATGAACACGTGATGATATGAGCGGGGAGGTTCATATCCTATTACTCTCGTGTGAGGATACGGGTGAGGTAGGTTCGTATGTTCCGTGCTCACACTTGAGAGATGTTGCGTGCGGGGAGGTACGTAGCTGGTGGATCACGTGCGTTGGACTACGGGCGGGTTGGTCCGTAGAGTTGGACTACGAGCGGGGAGGTTCGTAGTGTTGGACCACGAGCGGGCAGGTTCGTGGAAGCATTGGAATCCCTAAGATCAGCTTGAGTATGTACCTTGTGTAGCGTAGTGTGCTTTGCTTGTTTTCGTTATCATGTTGTGATATGAAACTTGGATTAGGGGATGCTGTGCCATGAGCGAGTAGGTTCATGGATGGTGGTGAACACGTGATGATATGAGCGGGGAGGTTCATATCCTATTACTCTCGTGTGGGGATACGAGCGAGGTAGGTTCGTATGTTCCGTGCTCACACTTGAGAGATGCTGCGTGCGGGGAGGTACGTATCTGGTGGATCACATGTGTTGAACTACGGGCGGGTAGGTCCGTAGAGCAGGATTACGAGCGGGGAGGTTCGTAGAGCAGGAGTACGAGCGGGGAGGTTCATAGAGGCAGGACCACGAGCGGGCAGGTTCGTGTGAGCATCATAAACCCTGAATCTGAGAATAACTATTTCTGTGTTGCGAAGGTTGAAAAGCTTTGGGGATTAAGGTCTTGGCCAAGAATGAACTAGAATAAAACAGATGGGTGTATCTTGTTTTTTTATTAACTTTTATGTTAACTGTTTATGAGCTCACCTTTTTTGCTTGTGTTTGGCGATGATCGTGTAATGCGTTACACGGGAGCAAATGATGTTGCAGGTGGTGCTGGTGAGGCATAAAATCGGAGAGAGTGTTAGCTGGGAAAAGCTTTTAGCGTTTTATCATTATTGTTTTTATGAACTTTGTAAACAATGTTTTACTGATTTGTGAATTTGGATGTTATATCGTAGTTTCATAAATTATGGATGTTTTTGGATAACTTTCGATTAATAAATGTTTTAAAATTTCCTGCGTTTTGGGAAGCGAAGTATAATAAATGAAGTTTTCATGATATATATTTTATTTTATTACTTAAATTAGTAATATTCGACCGGGATGTTACAGTTATGCTTGAATTCCTCGTCGTTGTTGGTGTACATTATGTTTCGCCATGCATACCAAAGGGTTTGCATGAGTTCTAAGATAAAATCTTGGAGGATAAGAAAATGTTTGCTTTTTGCTTTGAGAGGGGGAAGTTTTATTCGTGGTCCTCAGATTTTTTAAGATCTCCAAAATTTGATTCACTTGGTCTTTTAATTGCTTTATATCAGCCTTCATTGCTGCTTGATCCTTTTTCCAATCTTCCATGATTTTTTGGTTAGCACGAGTCCTGCAAGGGTGTCACAGTGGTTTTGCCATTATTTTCATTTTTTTATTTTTATATTAGAATATGAAGGGGAAAAAAATATTATTTTGTCGTTATTTTTCTGTTTTTATTTTTATCTTAGGATATGAAGAGGAAAAAAAATGAACGCAAAGTGACATGAAAATACAAGATGTTATAAACTTGAAAAACTACCTATATGCATGTGTAAGTGGATAAATATTAGACATTATGTAAGAAAACATGAGAATGCAAGATGCTAGTATGAATTTAGAAATTATGCCAATGCAAAGGCCACCCATATGAATGCATGGTAGACATTATGGAATGTGAAATGTGAAAGCAAGGTGTTATAAATATGAAAAGGTATGTACAAAGTATCATTCATGAATGAAGACAAAATGTGTAGTGCATGTTTATGCCTAAAGAGACACTTATTCACCTAATGCTGATGTAAATGTGACACACAAATGATTTGCATGACATGTGTAACGTCCTAGCCAAAAATTACTTATTTAAAATAAAATCAACTAAATATAATAATAACAACCTCATTTATTCTCAAAGTCTTTCCCAAAATGCGGGAAAATTTAAAATATTTAATACAACGCAATAAACCAAATAAAATCATAACGTTTAAGTAATACAACCATAAATAGTTATGAATCCAATACAAATAATCCATAAACATTCAAATAAAAATCTAGTGAAATTCCCATTGTGACTCCCCACTCCGTCTCTATGCATCCACATGCTCACCTGCATCAACCTCTGCTCCCATGTAACAAGTTACATGATCATCGCCAAACACATACAGATAGAGTGAGCTCATTTAAAGTGAACAAATGCAACATAACATAAATAAAACATCTTAAAAATATAATTCACGTTAGCATTCCCCATTTCGTAGTCTCTTGACTTTTAACCCTTATGATAACCGTCTCTTGATTCTACACCCTTTAGTGAGTTCACTGATCGATCCTTGTCGCACAAGTGTCTACTCGCCCTTCCGACTTCAGGCCACCACCTAGTAGTCCACACGCGAGAATGAATTTGCCACAGCCTCACACCGCGACACCAAGTGGAGTTCCTAAAACGAACAAAGTCCGTAGTTGTTCCCAGACTACCCAACTCTATCAGATACACTAAAGAGAGTAATCATTCGAAACCTCGTCGTACGAGCCACTATCTCGCACACTCCACTGGACTTCCTTAACCATCAGACTACAACCTAGAGTGACCACGTGTTACCCCAATACAAGTTACACTCATAACTGGCCCCCCACCCAAAGCATCGCATCAAAATACTCTTCCAAAGCCATGTAGAAATCCTCCTCTCGAACCAACTTTGCACTGAAAATCGCCTGGCGCGCCTTTCGCGTCGCTAAGCAGAACTTGGTTCCAAACCACCCGGCGGGCATCTCACACCGCTAGGCGCCAAGCGCCTTCTAACCCTCTTACCACATCTCTTTCGCTTGGCGGAATCCACCCTGCCGCTAGGCGCCACGCACGTACAGTGGCCACTGTCACTATTTTGGGGCTCTATCGCCTGGCGGCACGGGGCGAGCCGCCAGGCACCTTACCAGTAGCACAATGCTACTGGTTTTTGGCACATCGAATAGATCCCAAAGGACCCCAAACACACAGTACGCGAATTACAACTTTCTTACAAACATCCAGTCATAATAGTATGACTGAGTCCCAATGCACACATTCAATCATGCCATATTAATTGCCAATATTGCACATACACCTTAAAATAACACAAACAGTGAAGCATACAATCTAGAACACCTCCAAGTATCAATCTCATTCATCCAAACATATTTACAACAACTAAATTGCACATTCTACTTCACATTCATCATTTTTTTTCTAATTGCCCAATCCATAATCATCTAATCAACATCACATAGTGTCCTAATTATCGATTTCAATTAAATACAGTCCTTATCATGTTCAACATACAACCTTCTTTAGTTTAATGCATATCTCCCCATTATCACATACTCATACACAACTCATTTCATATCTTTTAGCACCTATAGTTCATTATCTCACCTGCAAAGTTTCCTTCTCACACTCTATGATCAATTACAAAATTTTACATACCATATTTCACTTAATTACATCCAAAAACCCAACGCGAGGAAAATCAGCGTGTCTGCCTGCATCTACGATGTCGGCTGGTGGTAATTCAGGTGCCGCCAGGCGGTGCACAACAATTCTAGGTTCTGCCCATATTTTTCTTGCACCAGTACGAATTCCCAGAACCCCTAATTATCGATTCAGGCAGGCAATTTATCATATTTTTCGTGTGCTATAAGACCTACACCTCTCATGCTTGTGCAATTACGATATAACTCTCATAAAACAACCAGTACACCAATCACATCAAAGGCATATTCTCAAATTCCCAACCCCCTCATATGAACCCTAATTTCTCAATTCACACTCTGATTCGCACCATTGTCATTAATTCACATATTATCAAACGATAACAGAAAAAAAAGGTTTCCAATTTGACACAAAAATCCACCTAATCATCATCAACCTCGCAATGTTCAAGAAAATTGAAGCAACTGGACGGGCTAGTTCGTGTTGCCTGGCGGCAACGTTTAGCCGCCAGGCAGCTCAAGGAAGAAACCCAGAAACTAGTTCCTGGAGCATGCGTCGCCTGACGGGTCATCCAACGTCGCTAGGTGGTTTTTGGAAAATTCTAGAAACACGAACAATGCATCACGTTTTTGGCAGAAATTGGGTTTCAAACGCATTTCAATTATTTCATAAACATCAAAACATATATAAAGCAAGTAGTACACCTCCTCTAATCTGGTATTAAAACTCCAATTGCCAAAACTTTGACTATCTTTTTATCCATAATCACCCCAAAATTCTGCACTTTTCTCTCTCTTTCTCTCTCACCAATGCCAAAATTTAATTTTAGCAAAAGAGAAAGTTATTTTGTTCATGCCAAGGCTCGAACTCACATCCACACCATTACCAAGCAATATGCACAACTATCAAGCCAATTCATGTTTCTTAATAATATTTATAAATCTAACAGTTTATACTATTTTATCACGCCCATCATATCATAAGAAAATATTAATAAAATTGAATAACACACAATTGGCATACATAGGACTTGACTCAAGTCCTCTCACACAATTAAGTACTCTCAACTACTTGAACTAATACTTTTCCACGTCATGAAAGTTAGCATTTAATGCCATAAAGGATTTCGCTAACAACATTTATTAAATAATTATTAATTTAATTATTTATATTTCGTGGCTCTTACAACATGCAATTAACTGATGCAATGAGATGCTCACCTTAAGAGGTACTTATTTACATGATATGTTACTAAAATTGTGATACACTAAAAAACATGCATGGAATATAATTATTTGATGTAATGAGGTGCTTGTCTACACCTCAAGAGGTGTATTTATTCATATGATGTGATGGTAAAATGGTCATGCACTCAATAAAAAAATAATAATGATATGCAACGTAAATGACATGCCTAAGTGAAATGTAAAATGCAATGGATGCTTGCACCTCAAAAGGTGTTTATTCATACAATATGCTGATACAAGCATGACGAATTTGAAAATTAATTATACGATATCATGAATGTGCATATATAAAACATGCTCCCATTGTGTCCTAACGATGCAGATAAAACTTATTTTCTGTCTATGGGCTTTTCAATTCTATAGGTAGCTCTAAATAATCTCACAGGCCTCTAGAGCTAAGTCAACCTCCAAACATAATTCACAACGACAGGCGACCTAATAGATGTTGCATGTCAAGAGGAAGCAAACTCTATATGAAGTCTTCACAGTAGCCAAGTAGATCCGAGATCTAACATGACAATCGTTGGACCTCCATTCCCTATCACTCACTCAGACTCGGGTATAAGGCCCCAATATCACAACAACAAAACTAGCCTACAAAGTGTAATGTGTGAAGGGAGCAACCTAAAAACTACCAAATCCCCCACTTGCAAAACAACTAGAAAACTTCCCAAGCAGATATAGACAAATATAGAAATTTTTATCTACGTTAGGGTTCAATAATTTCACAATATAATAAACCACGACATTAAAGTAGATATAAATCAAATAAAGCCAAATGAAGATAAATGTACATAAAGGAGAATAAAATAAAAAAGGGAAAACAAATATGTATAAAATATCTTGCATGCTTAATTAATTAGGATTGACTCTCTAGAATAGTCCCTAGTGGAGTCGTCATCTGTCGCAACCGAGGTCACGACGGGATGATGAAAAAAATTATTTTAAAATAACAGATGATTCGCCACCATAGTTTATTAAGTAAAACATAGAAAAACCTTAAAAAGAATAGTCTTCAAAACCAAGATTAGGTTCGGGAGTCGGTTACGTGTGAGGAAGGTATTAGCACCCCACAACGTCCATCCAAAGACGGTTCCTTTTAATTAAGTGTGGAAAATTAATGCAATTTTTAAAATATTTGGTTTCTCATAAAAAATCAAACATGCAAACAAATACCAAATATTAAAGAAAATATTATTAAAATTTTATTTGGGCCCGACAAGGATTGACCTTGTTCCTACGTATCTCCATTCGCAATGGAGAATCAGGGTTACGTAGTTCTTTAAAAACTATTTAGAAAAAAAAAATCTTAAAAATATTTTAAATTTTTGGGAGGTGAAGCCGACAAGGACTAGGCCTCGCTCCTATGTATTTCCATTCAAAATGGAAAATCAGGGATCACGTAGTTCTAAATAAAAGACTATGAAAAATGATTTTGAAAAGATTTTAATTTTGTTTGAAGGTGAACCCGACAAGGACTTGACCTTACTCCTACGTATTTCCATTCAAAATTAAAAATCAAGGATCACATAGTTCTAAATAAAAAACATTATTGTAAAAGATGTGATTTTTGGAAGGTGAACCCGACAAGGATTGACCTTTCTCCTACGTATCTCCAATCGAAATGGAGAATCAGGGATTACATAGTTCTAAAATAAAAAATTGTTTGAAAAAGATGGAAAGGGTTTGTAACCTCAAATTGTGTTAGAGAAGTTTTGTATGTTGTAAAAAGTAGTTATCAAGCAAGTCTGATACCCAAAAAGATAATTACAAAGTATAAAAACTAATGATTATCAAGCGAGTACGAGACTCAACATGATAATTAATGTTATGAAAAATAATGATTATCAAGCGAGTTTGAAACTCCACATGATAATTAACGTTATGAAAGTGATGGTTATCAAGCAAGTTCGAGACTCAAATGATAATTAAAGTTATGAAAATTAATTATTATTAAGCGAGTCTGAGACTCGACATAATAATTAAAGTTATGAAAAATAATAATTATCAAGTGAGTCTGAGACTCGACATGATATTATCAAATGAGTCTGAGACTCGACATGATAATTAAAGTTATGAAAAATTATTATCAAGCAAGTCCAGGACTCGACATGATAATTTAAATTATGAAAAATAATTATTATCAAGCAAGTCTAAGACTCAACATGGTAATTAAAGCTATAAAAAAAATGATGATTATCAAGTGAGTCCGAGACTCGACATGATAATTAAAATTATGAAAAATAATAATTATCAAGCAAGTTTTTGGGACTCAACATGATAATTACAATTATAAAAAATAATTATTATAAAGTCCGGAACTCGACATGATAATTTAAATTATGAAAAATAATCATTATCAAGCGAGTTTAAGACTCGACATGATAATTAAAATTATGAAAAAGTAACTATTTTCAATTTATTATTATTTTTATTATAAAACTCTTTTTTTTAATTCTTATTCTTAATCATTAGTTTTATGTTTTTTTTATCTTTTAAAGACTTATTTCCACTATAAAAATATTTTTCATATCTTTTTCTATTTTATTTACTTTTCTATTTTAAAAAAATGTTTAGTTATGTTATATTATATATTTAAATTAATTGTCTAAAAAATAAGAAAAATAAGATTATTATTACTAAAAAAATTATTTTATTTTATTTATTATTTAGTTTTGACATAATAAATTAATTTTTTTTATATTTAAAGAGTAAATTGAAAAATAATGTGAAGTTTTTATATATAGATATAAATCACTATAAAAGTAAATGTTAAAATTTTTTACAATTTTACTATAAATAATTTTTAGTTTTTCTACTTCAAAAGAATTGTTAAATTTATAAAAAAAAATCAAAACGAAAAATTATTAAATTGAAAAAAAAATCTTTACATAATAATGAGTGAAATACATAGTTTATTTTTATGATAATAAAAATAATAAAAATATTATTATTATAACATTGAATATAAATAAGTTTTATAATTTAATTACAAATAATTTTCATTTATATTTTTGGTAGTTTTATTTAAAAAGATAATTAATTTTAAAAAACATCAAAATGAAAAAAATATTTAAAATAAAAAATATAGTTATTTAAAGGTTAAATTATTAAAATAGTTTATTTTAATTTTAAAAACTTTTATTTGATAAATAAAATTGAAAAACAAATGTATAAAAAACAAGGTTTACAAAAGTATTTGAGGGATAGGGATAAAATTAAAAATGAAATATACACACGAGGGAATATCTTTATTAATAGCACAATGTCGATATACTAACATGACATCAAATATAAAATCTAAAACAAGGCACAAAATCCTTTTCTTAAAAGTATAGTCAACTGAATAAAATATGTATAAACAAATATCAATACGTAACAAAGTAATAGGAAATAAATCTTCTATCATAATACTTATCTTTTTAATTTAATATATTAAAAATAAAAAATTTTCATGATAAACCAAATGCACACCTATGTAAAATTAAAAGATATCGGTAGATAATTATATCTTTTCTTTCCATTATCATTTTTTATATTTTAATTTATCATATCATTGATATTTTTTTCATTTGGATAAACTATAATTTTGACCAGTTTTAAATTTATTATCCATTATTTATTTTTTCTAATTAGATCCCTATATTTTACAAAAAATTATTTTGATAAAATACTTAATTTTGCCTATGTTTATTTGCTTTATTTTGAATCAATTAAATTATAAATTTAAGAGATCACTTAAAATATAGAATTAATTCAAGTAATTTAAATATAAGAATGAACAGACGTAAAATTGTATTATGCAGATGGTATATTAGATTTAAAACATAAAAAATAAATTAAAAATAAAATAACTATTTATCATTTATACTAATACTTGGGTTTTCTTTATCCTTTTATTTGCTTATATCTTATTTATACTAATACAATTTTTATTTTTTTTGTCTTTATAGAAAAAGAGGACCAATAGTAATGTCCAAAACATTCCAAAATTGAGGAATAGGTTAACTTTTGGGAGTTCTTTGTCCATGGATAGGACATAGTGCGTTGGCTCAGTTACAACTTACTTTAAAGAATTTCGGGTCGGGTCCGGATTATAAAGACGGTGTGATTCGATAACCATCACAGGAGAAGGGCATCGGAAATAATAAATATGATGAGATTGGGTCAGTAACTGTAAGGAATTTTTTTTGCAATATAACCCAATCACCAAAAAATAAAAAATTAAAAAAATTCTGCAACCTGACGAACACAATAAAGGGAGCTACTCTTGCAGTTCCAAATCCTTTTTCTTTCTTTTCGAGTTTCCCTAATCAACATTTGCGCTGTGCTGAGTTCTACAACAATTGTTCATTGTAAGTTCTCCTTCCTCTCCTCTTTCGCAATCTCCTATTCTTCCATTTCTTCTTCAATTGCTTGTAACGTTTTCATTTTCATATTCGTTCGATGCTGGCTTCATCCGATTCAATCTTGGGTTTTTTCTTGGTCCATTCCACAATTTTTTAGGTAGTGGGATTTCCGAAACAATCAATTGTATAATGTTTTTAACTTTCGGTTTTATTTTTTCCTTTTTTCAATTGTGCTTATCTGAACCCTAATTTTAGTTTTGCTGTGAGGAGATTTTTTAATGCTACTTTCTGTCCTATCGGATTGGGGTACTTATCTGGTTTCTCAATTAATCTCGTGTTGTGTGTGATTGGAACCGACAGAACGATCATTCCAGAAAATACTTGTTGCAATTGGTTATTCTGCAGTTGTCATTGAAGACAACAATGCGGGGCTATGACAATGAAAGAGATGTAAGCATTCCTGACTTTGTAGGGTTTAAGTCAACATTTCCTATTTTACTATTATTTGTTCCGTTATTGCGGTCCCTTCTGTTTTTTGAGCTTTACTCAGCATCTTTTCCTTGATGATAATTCCTATTTGATGGAATCACAGGATTATGATGATTATTACGAAGACGAAGAAATGGAAGAGTATGAGGAGGAGGGTGAGGAAGAGTATGAAGAACAGGAAGAGGAGCCTAGGAAACCTTCAAAGGAAGAAATCGAGTACCTTGAGTTGAGGAAGAAGCTGAAAGAATCAATTAGAAAGCAGATGAAGAAGGAGGGTAGTGGTAGTAGTACATCGCGCCTGGATGCGACAGACCGAAGGAAAAACAAGCTTCCTTATGATAAGTGAGTCTTGCAACCATATTTTCACCAACAACTTTTTACATGAGTGCTTTGAGGAAGTCTCGAGCTAAAATATCCAATTTTGATTGGGGCTTTGGTTCAGGAATCCAAATTTTTGTTCTTTTTGTAAGTTCGATTGTACCTTCTCTCCTTAGCATTGCCCTGCGGGGTATGACGACCTTGATCTGATTGATAAAGTCGCTTGTTTATCATACAATCTATATTAAATCAGTTGTTTGAGGGATATAATCTCATTTTCTATTATTTGATTATTTTTTATGTTTATTTGTTTCCAACAACATTTGGAAGATTGTTTTTGTGTGCTGGGAGGCTAGTTATTGCCTAACCACCATTTTTTTTATTTATTTTTTACATCTGGATAGATGTTTTCATTATCTTATAAAAGTTAAGATGCTCAGTTGACTACACAATCCATAATCTTTTAACTGAGGATTTACTTTTTATATTGATTATGTGTAATCATTTTGTTGTGTAATAGGTCTGTGTTTAATCTTGCATAGTCTAATTTCTGTATATTTTTAAGATATCTGTTATTTTATTTATGCAATTTGTGATTTTGTGGCTCAAGGTGCTGTTACCTTTTTCTTTTGGTTTGTTTGTGTGATACTATTATTCATGCTCTTTATTGATGAACATTGAGAGTTTATTTGCATGCTGTTTGAATTTTGCTTCTTGAAATAGTGAAAATATTATCTCCTTGTTTGGTTGCAGTTATGGTTCCTTTTTTGGTCCATCACAACCAGTTATTGCACAGAGAGTTATCCAGGAGAGCAAGTCATTGCTGGAAAACCAGCATTTGGCATCTAAGGTTCCTAACCCACATCATGCTGTAAGTTTTTAGATCACTGTTTCAGTTTTCCTTCATAAAAAAAATTGTATGATATTATTGATCTTTATTTTGTGCTATTAAAATTCCTTTCTTTTTCAAAGGGATGTTTAACATTGTTAGAACTGACTATTTGGGATCTTATAGCAATTGGCACCTTATTCCCCATTTAGCAATGTGACAAGAAATTAAAAGAGGCTATAGAGCAACAAAAAATGTTGCATAAGAAACATGACCTGTCTATTGCTTAAATATTTTCCCTTTCCTGTTTTGCTTGCCCTCTTTTGAGTAGAGGAATACCTTAGTATGCTCTAGTGTTTTATGTGGTGGATTTATCAATGTAGTACCTTTTTACTTTAATGCCAAGCTTCTGATGCTTTACTCCTTATTGTGCTCTGGGAACCTCCCTTGGCAGTGATTCATGTAGTATAAGACTAAAGTGAAATCTGTAAAGCAGCCTGAAGCATCCCCAAAAATGATAGCGTAGCATATTAGTGACCAATGTACCGAACATAAGAAATACAAAGGAAATATAAGTTCTCAAAGTGGATAAGAGGTTGGCCTTGCCATTAAAGATCGATACACAGCTCCAGCTTGTACTTGTAAATCCACTAGTTGGCCTAATTCTTAGCTTAAGCATCAGGCTGGGGTATTACAACATATTTCATCCTATAAATAATATATTCAGTTTAACTATGACATTCAAAAGTGAATACTTATCTGAGTAGATATCCTGGAAAATGTGAGTTGCTATTATGACCAAAAGCATTATTGCCATGCCAAAAGTTTAAGTTGTGAGTAGAGGCTCATCTCATAAACATCTTGCATCAAATGTGCTCCCTTCCATAAACATTCGGATTGAATCTGATCCATAGAGAAATGTACCCTTGTGATCCGTTGGGCATATCATTTCATATCAAACTTGAGATACAAACTTGTACTTGCTCTGTTGCTGAGCAATATGGCAAAGAACACATATAACCTTGCCCAAAGCATAAGCTCACAGATGCAACTCATGACATATACAATGTTATCAAATTTTGGCCATGGCAGCACCATGGCAGAAACAGGTTGCGGTTTCCCAATCTGCCACCACAACATGGCTGAGGCAAAGCGGGTTTTCCATGGCGGCCTCTTTTCGAATGGTGGCTGGTGGTGGTGAAACGGTACTGGCGGAAAAAGAGAACTGAAGAAAGAGATAAGCAGTAGTAAAGTAACAAAGTGGAAGAGATAATGCAGCAACTGCGTTTGAGAAGAGATGAGCAGCGTGGGAGATGAGATAGACAGCGGCGGCGGCACACATAAACCCTGATTGCATCCTTCTATGTGTTTTATTAATGTTTAATACATAAGGTCAAAATTTGGGTCAGGCCAACTAACATTATTTAACCTAAACCCAGAAACCCTTCTCTTTTATTCTTTTACATGTTACCGCGGCCTTCCTCTTATTCTTTTACTAGTTACTGTTGCTGTAAAATATTGATTAAAACATCTCTTCTCTTATTCTTTTCACTTTGGCTTTAATTACTGCAACCAACAGCCACAACTGCCACCACTGTTTGCCCTGCTCGCCATTTGTCAGCCACCATCGCCTGCCTCCTGCCTCCACAGTCAGCCACTGTCACCTGCTGCCATTGTCAACTCTGTTTTTTATTTTCAATTATTTTGATTTTTTTCTACTTTTCTACTTTCACTATAATTATTTTTTAAAATTTATACTTTCCGCTATAACCCGTTATAATTTCCGTTATAACTTTATAAAGGATTTTTGGCTTGTCGATATTTTCCGTTATTCCGTTATTTGATATTGATAACACTGGACATATAGCACCCTGCATTGGGTACCCTTTCCCATTTTATCTGTTGGGTATGAGCTAGGGCATTAGGTTGAAACTTTTTTTTTTTTGTCGGCAAATGTTAGTTGTTAGTATTTGTTAGTAGGGAGAGTTGAACCTACCCTCCATTCGGAACCCACCAAATCAATCTTATAACTCCCACCCCCATCCAACTTTACCATAGATCTAATGTACCTTCCGACCCTTTAGCTTTGGGCATGTCAATTACACATTTAAACCCAACCAATTGCTCCGAAGTGTGGTAAATACATCTAAACTTTTAAATTTTAACATGATATGAAAGTGGAATGTTAGATTTTTGACATTTACTCTTGGAGAAGGGTTTGCCACTTCTTGGAAATTGGATTGCTTTTCCTCTTCGAGCTTATTTCCTCTTTTTGTTTTTTGGTTTCATACTTGTGATTGTAACTTGATTTATTATTTATTATTATTATTTTATTATAGGTAACATTAAATCCTAAAGCTTAAGAGGGGGAGTGTTAGAATATATTTAGATTATCTTATAATATTATTAGAACTTATTGTGGAGTGTATCAGTAATCTAATTGAAGAACCTTGTGAATTGTTTCTTTATTCTATTATATCTTCTGTTGTTCTCTCTCCTTAATTTAATTAGGTTGTTTTTCTTACTGTATGTAGATTTAGGCTTGTACCAGTTATACTAGCACTTGACCTAATGAATTTGTATGATTTGGTTGGGGCATTCTAACATATTACACCCAATCAATAATTTAGTTATTATAGTTAGTGCTGTGCTAGCTATCATAATATTAAAATGACTTTTTCTCAAATACTGCTAATATGCAGCAGTTAGGTGCTTTTTAGTTTATTTTTCTCCCTGGAGTATCTTATTGAGTGTTACTTCCTCTTAATGATATTGTTTGCAGAAGAAGCATCAGAATAAAGCACCTAGTGGGGTATCAAAGTCTACGTCTCATAATCTGCCACCCAAAGTCAGCGAGGTCTTGTCACTATCTTTGTTAAGATTTACACGTAACTTCGTGGCTTAGCCTCTATGCTCTAGGTGATGATTTTTCTTGTTTATGTACAGGTGCAAGTTAAAGCCCAGAAACTCAAGAATACTAGAGATTACTCATTTCTTTTATCTGATGATACGGAGCCTCCAGCAGCTTCTAAAGCTCCCCCACCTCAGAATATGCATATGCGAAATTCTGGTACATTGCTCTTGGCTATGTGTTTATATGGTGTTGAATGTTGGATTAAAACATGTTATTGTAATTAAGGAAACTTATACAGGATTTTTGCTGATGTTGAAGAGGGACGACCAGCTCAAGTTCCAGCACGGAGTAAACTGCCTCTAATAAACAATGGTAGTAAGCATGCTCGTGCAAGTCATGAGGAACGGAACCTAAGTTCTGTGGCTGGCCGTTTGCCTCCTAAAGCAGGATCTGGTTATAAGACTAGTTCAGCCAGTAAACCTAGTATGGCATCAGCTGATTCTAGAAAACAGCTTGGCAACAACAGTGGTAATGGACCAGGCCGGCCAGTTGGGTCAAATGGCACGTCTTCAAAGATGTCTGTTGGTAGCACTGGGAACAAGTCTTCAACACCTGGTGTAAAAAACCATGTCAATGGTATGCCAAAATCACTCCCTTTAAAGACTCATCCACCCGTTTCAAGGCAGAGTATGGAGCAAAAATTTCCAAGACAGAATGTGGAACACAGAAATCCTAGGCAGGGCATGGAACAAAGAAATCCTAGGCACATGGAACAGAGAATTCCAAGGCAGAGCATGGAACAAAGAATTCCAAGGCCGAGCAATGAACAAAGAATTCCGAGACAGAGTATGGATCAAAGAAATCCAAGACCGAGTTTGGATCAAAGAAATCCAAGGCCGAGTTTGGATCAAAGAAATTCAAGGCAGAGTATGGAACAAAGGAAAGACATACGAGAACTAAATAGACCTAAAATGATACCCAAACAACCTGTGGCATCATCAAAACCACAGGTGTGATGCTATATACTTTTTTTTACTTACACATCGGGCCCTTATATTGTGGATTTTTACCTTATATATATCTAAAGTGCTCACTCGTTTTGCAGATAAATAGGCCACTTAAACATAATTCAACGCATACTGCTTCACAAGATCATCGTCCCAAGCCTAAGGTTGGGAGACGGCCCTTTGAAGAGGAGGAGGATGAAATGGATATCAGTAACATGATCAGATCAATGTTTAAGTGAGATTTTTGTTTTCCTAATTGACATGCAGATAACGTTGAGTTTTTACAAATGATTATTCTGAGCCTCTAATAATCATTTGTTGGACCATTTGCAGCTACAATCCCAAGAAGTTTGTTGATGACGATGACGATGATGATATGGAGGCAGGCTTTGATGAAATCATGAGGGAAGAAAGGAGGAGGTTTGTTTCTTTCCGATTTAAATTGAACTATGTGATTTCTTAATATGTTCAGTCTTGATTTAGTTGTTCATTAAATTGAACTCAAGCTAATGCATAGTTTTTCTTTTCCTCATTGTACATTCAAAAGTTGGCCTTACATGACATTTAATGATGCTCACTTTCTTCCCATAGAACTAAATGCATGCGTCGAATACTTTGGTTTCCCTTTCATTTCACTACATAACTGTGTTACAAATCCTACGGTTGTCATTTATTCTTATGATTCCTGAATTACGTTTCTTCATAATAAGTAGTTTTTTGGGTTGTCGATGATTTTGTGTAATACACATGCAGTGCCAAAATTGCTAGAAAGGAGGATGAGGAGCAACTTAGGTTAATTGAGGAGGAAGAGGAAAGAGAGAGAAGAAGACGAATGTCGAAGTTAAAGAAACGGAAGCTTGGTGAGTAGCAGTTATAGTATTACCACCAAGACTATCGTTTGACTTCCAAAACATGTCATTGTTTTTGGTATAATGAATACTCCCTTTTTCCAAAGGGTAGTTGAATCATGGGATTAAATTATTCAATTCATCAAATGAGAAGATATAAAAATATTTGCCCTCACATTCAGCTTGTAGGGTTGCATTGTAAGCTTTACACATTGATTGACCGTCATTATACCCAATGGATTGATTGGAAAGTGAGAGATTGTTCAACATTGTGCGTCATTTATTATTCTGTTGCACTTCTTCTGAACAATTTAGATTGAATTACTGAGTGTTGGTAGCTACGCAAAGCTCATAATCTTCATGTTTTTTTTTGTACAAATATCACAATCAGGTCTGAAGTTTGGATTTTGTACCGACTTTAGAGGAATTAAAGACTTTGTTTTCTTCTTTAAAATTCAAACAAGGTCTGTCTTAACCTGTGGACTTTGTATTTGTTTGGATAGAAATAGAGTATAAGGAAATAGAAAGGGAAAAAAGTATAAGTTTGAATTTCATAGTTCTTTTTTTTTGTAAAAATAGAGAGGAACGTTCATGGTACAACTTTTAAAGTTATAATACTTTTAAAATAATTAATTTTAGATGAGAAAATACTATATTATATATAATTTTTTTTGAAGTGCAAACAATTGTTGAGGAATTCTTTCGTTTCTTTTTCTTTCTTATTGGTATATGCGGAGGAGGTCTTGGTGTGATTTTGAGCATCTTAGGTGTACAAAAAATGTTGTAGACCGCCCTGAGATTTAGTTATGAAAGTGGTCTAGTGTAAATTTCGAATTGTTTGGGTAATTTCTAAGAAGTACTTTTCACTGAATCTTATTATAACTGAGCAAAACACATTGTCTATTTAAGATTTACTTCGTATCTGATGCTTCTCTGTTGTCTAATATTATTTTGACCTTTCTAAATGTAACTAACGTTTTTTATTTTAAAAGCAATGACCAAAGTAGCTTTGATTTAGATGGTGGAATACTTTTGTGCCCAACCTAGATTGTTTTAGAAAACTCTCAAATAAATAATAAAAGAAATAACGCGAGAAAAGAAGTCTTCTCTGCTGGATTATTGCAAACTTTAGACATCACAAGGTGTGGAAAATGAAAGAAAAGATCTTAGTTGATGAGTAAAGAAGGGCAGAGTTTCAACAACAAAAGAAAAAGGTCTCGTGACCATGTTAAGAGATTGGAGGTTGAAAATTGGTTTGTTATCGTTCAAATAAATGGATTGAGCCCCCAAATGTGCTGACCTTTGGTGCTCTTATGGTCAGTTATAAGAATAATCAATATTAAGATAATGATATTTTGATCATGTTTATTAATTTTTAATGTATCATTCCAATCACTCTTATATCATTAAATCACACTACTAAGAAAATAAAAATAAATAATTGAAGGATGATTGAAATGGTGGATTGAAAGTGAGTTAAAAAAAATGAATTAAAATATCATTATGTTTAGTAATACATAAAATTCTATCTTTTTATCTATATTCTTGATAGGTGTGGACCAGGATTGGATTGTTAAAATTGAATATTCACATATATTATTTCATATAGTTTAAAACTAGTTATACTAAAATATTTAATTCACAAACGAGTCATCAAGTTGTTATGTGTATAATTAAGAACGATGTCTATTTATTAATTCTTATATGCTTACGGTATAATTCTAAATATTAGTTCTTACTCTATTTTAGTATTTTATTTTTTTATAACATTTTCTTTTATTTTTTGCAATAAATAAACAAAATCGTTAATCTTTAAGTTTTTTTAGTGTTTAACTTCATTAACAATCTTTCGCATTTAATTGTGAATCAAAATTGAGATGAAAAAGTTGTTAATGGTTTCATTGAAGTTTTTTTTTTCATTTTCTTACAAGCTAGCAAGAGGGCTAGCAAAGTAGTTTGAAGTTTTAAACCGGTTAATTTGTCCAAGTATGCATTGATACATCTAGTCTCTAGTTTAAATGTTGACACAAAGGAGGTTGTGAAAAGTAATTATAGAAGCAAGATAAAAATACCAGTTTCTTATGTACAAAAAGAAAGATATTTTTCTTGTTATGTTGTTAAATTGTCAATATGTAAAGTCAACATTGAAAAATATCGAAAGACATGTACCTTTTAAGACAATTACCTTCCAATACACTAGAAAAACTCACTTAATGCATGAAAATATTGTAGACTAAAATTTACTTTAAAGTTGTGCTAAGGTTGATGTTGAGAAGGAAATGAGGTTGAAGTTGAGAGTGAGAGTAAAGCTGAAGGTGATTTTGAGGCTGAGGTTAGGATTGATAGTGAGAAGAAGAATTAGACTAAGGTTCATGGTCAAAATGAGAATGGGGATCACGATGTTATAGTGAATGAGGTTGAGGTTAAGGTTGAGGCTGAGTCTATTTGGGCATGTAAATAAGTTTGAGTGGAAGTTATAAGTGATATGTGTGCTATGGCCAATTGCCATCAACCTATTTTCGGCAACTAAGAAAAATTGAGGACAAAGATAGTTGTAGTAGATAATTTAAAGTTCATTTACTTAATTTTAAATGGTTAAGTGGTAGGTTGGAGTTTTGTATACGAGAAAATTCAAATGTAAATGTTTTTAACATATGTAATAAATTTTTTAAGAAATGGAACACAATTAATAAAAAGTTTATGGTTAGAGGGTAATAACATTGGCATCAAAGCATGCACATGATTCATTTAAAGAGCAATATAAGAGAATGTATGATTATATACATAAGTTGTTGAGATCAAATCCTAAGTCAACAATGAAAGTCAAAGTTGAAGAAAATGATGGTATGACAATATTCAAGAAATTTTACATATGTTTGAAGACATGCAAAGATAGCTTTATGTCATGTCGGCTTATCATTGGATGTTTTTTTTTTTAAAGTCTATTATGGAGATGAAATGTTAATGTAGTGGGGAGGGATGATAATGACCAAATGTTGCTAGTTGCTTAGCTTTAACAAGGAATCATGGCCCTAATTCTTGGAATTATTGATTGAAGATTTGGAAGGTGTTGTAGTTTGTCTCATGCTCTTTTATATCTGACCATCAAAAGGTATGTACTGAATTTTGGTGTATTTTACATAGACTAATATGATGCTATAGTTATATGTTGCATCTAACATGTTTTGTTTTGAATTTGAAAAAGTTTATTGCCTACAATTAAGGACTTTTACTTGGAGCTAATCAACGATCTTTGCATTTGTCATTTGTGTTCAAATTTTGGGAAAAAAATTTAGGAAAATATCTTAAGAGTTTGATGCGATAAGCAATAACAAATACACGTCCACAAGCAAGGGAGAGAGAGATGAGGGGCATTAAAGAGGTTAATGTTAAGGCATTCAAAAGCCTCATAACAATTTTTCCAAGGCATGTCTTGCAAATTAAACAACTTCTTTTCATTGTTATTCTATTTAGACAACTTCTCATGTTTCATTGTCTTTGAAATAAGTTTTTGTCAAGATATAGTTTCACCTCAAACGTTATGTCTGGCACACTTGTAAACAATATGCATGAGACTTTGAACAATGCCCTTCTTAGTGCAAGAGCTAAACCCATAATAACGATGTTGGAGAAGATTATAGTTTACATCATTAAGAGATGGACAAACAAAATATTGAATACATAACTTCTTTTGAAGAATCCATCTGCCCAAATTTTGAAAACAAATTGCAAACGGAATCAGAGCAAATAAAGTTTTGGATAACAAGATGGTTATATATTTGCTTACATTTTATTTGGGACTGTCTCTATGTACTGATATGTGGCTTTTATATGTGTAACAATTGGTTTGCAAAATAATTGTTTGAGGTCAGACACATTACAATTATTGAGGATAAATTTGTGGTTAACTAAGATAAAAAAGGAGTGCAATTATAGAAAATGTATGATTAGTGGTAGTGTCTAATATGAAGTTTTTTAATTTGAATGGAGCTAACTACATCGTTCACTAGTTCAGAAAAACAACATATGGCGAAACATATAGCTCAATCATCTTCTAGTAAATGGTCAACATGTGTGGGAGATAACTTCATGCCCTAATATACCATCACTTATTAAAAAGAGATTGCTTAGAAGACAAAAAAAAAAAGGTTGAAACCTTGTGAATAAAAGAAGGATGCCACCTAATTAAAAAAAAAAAGTGTGGCATTTGCCAAAGGATTGACCACAATAGAAAACCGTGTCCACAACTCCCTCCACATGCCCCTCAATAAGAAAATCTTCTTAGCCATATAAGCCTTGTAAATGATGAATAGGAAGACTTATATATGAAAGTTATGATTGTCTTTATTTTACTGTCTTTTTTATGTTAAATTTCATATGTATTTTAAAGTACAATTTGATTATTCTAATGTATTTTGAAGTAAAATTTGGCTATTCATATGTACTTTGAAGTACAATGTTGTGATTTTGAAGTACAATTATATTATTAGCTCATAATTATTACATGGACTACATTTATGACAATTTGGATTTCTTTATCGTGTTTATAAGTCCAATTTTTCAATCATTTCCTTCATAACATACTACATGCAAATTGACCAGAAACCTTATGATCATTGCTTGTACTCAACATTACAAATACTATTTTAAGATTACATTACAAAATGCTCCATATCTTCATGAAACTTAACACAATCAAATTTATAACTTATGGAAATTTCAACAACTTGACATCATAATTATGTTAATTGTACCAAAAAAACAAACTATCACTAATAACTGTTGCACCCATTTTCTAGAAACTTTTACAGATTTCTCTACATTATATATCTTCTTTGTCTCATTATAATTGCATCATTTTATCACTAACATCTTTAATGCACCATTTGAAATAATTCCACCCCACCATAACACAAAATGAATAATTATTATTAACAAATCTTCACATGTTAGTGTTTGATAAAAAAAAGTGAGAGAAAGATAGAAGAGAAATACTTTATTGAAAGTATGAGAATGAGAGTTTGCACATCGATTTATTAGAAACTTATCCAATATATAGAGTACAATATCTCATGATATAAGAGAAAAAATAAAATCTAATATGTATTATCATAAAACAAAATATCTGATAATAATAAAAGAATAAAATAAATTATATCTTTGTCAATAGAATTAAAACCAGAAGATATATGATATTTTTATCACCTCCTCTCAAGGTGGACATGAAGATTAGGAAGGTCCAACTTGGAAGTAGCACTTTTGGAAAGCAGTGAGATGAAGGGAATCTTGAGATCTTGAGAACCTTGAGGAGCTTGAGAAACTTGAAAACCTTGAGAAGTTTGAGAACCTTGAAAAGTCTTAGAACCTTGAGAAGTTTGAGAATATTGAGAAGTTAGAACCTTGAGAAGTTTGAGAACCTTGAGAAGCTTGAGAAGCTTGAAAAAGTTAAAAACATTGAGAAATTCGAGAACTTTGAGATTTTTTTTTCATTGCTGATAATTGTTATCAACAAAAAAGAAATATGCAAACAAATGCATCGTTTTCTCCAAGATGAAGAAATAAAGGGTGAGGAGAAGCAAAATTCGCCATGGGTGAAACAATGAAAAGAAGGTGATGGAGGAAGGTGTTTTCCATCTAATACCATGTTAGTGTTTGATAAAACACAAGTGAGAGAAAGTTAGAAGAGAAATACTTTAGTGAAAGTGTGTGAATGAGAGTTTGCATACCAATTTATTAGAAACTTGTCCAATATATAGAGTACAATGTCCTTGATATAAGGGAAAAAAATATAAGACCTATTATGTATCATCATAAAATAGAATATCTGATAATAATAAAAGAGAATAAAATAAATGATATATCTATTAATAGAATTAAAACCAAAATATATATGATATATTTATCATCACAAAAAGAAGTTTATAACTCTAATGTTATAATTAGGACAATCCTAAAATTTTTTCTTACCATAACAATTCTAATTATTCTCAAAATTGCGACATTATCACAATTACAAATGAGTGTTACCCCTAAACCTCTCTTCCCACCACCGTGAAAGGAACTACATTGATTTTGCATCCTCAACACCATTAACACCATTATAACCACATGAGAAAGACGTTAGGAATTGAGACATAGATAAAAAAACATAGAAACAACATAGGACAAGAAGCAAAATAGAACAACTAGAAAAAGAAGAAAAAATAAGATGCAAATAACATAATAGGAGAAATGAAAAAAGAATAAATACAACAATCTCCATGAAAGGAACAACTTTGCCACATGTTCCTTTGCAATTCAAGTGCAATCATAAATAATGCCTTATGTGTCCATTCTAGCATTCTAAATCAGGACTACATAAACCACATTAACATTAATCAAACATGAAAAAACGGCTTTGAATCTTTATAAAAGAGTATAAAAATCATGTTGAATTAAAAATAAATATAAAAAACATTGAATCATTGTAAATATAAAATCCAAATATGGTATCGAGTTTTAAAATTTTTAAATAAAGTAGCAGATGAATAGTTTTATCACTATTACTTGTAATCTAATATCGAATTACCTTTTGAAAATTTTAAGAAATCATTTATTAATATATATAGAAAAAGAAATATGTATATTATGAAAAAATGGCAATAATTAATTAAAACACTTTCATGTCAAACACTTTTTGCAAGTCGCATCGTCTGAGTCCACAAAAGTTGGGAGTCATAGAATGAGAGCGAACCACACACGCGAGTGTTCCTATTTCCCATAATCTCATACTCAAAGTGCGTTCATGTTGGCCGCAATCTCTCTCTTTCAATATATGCATTTATTTATGAAGTGAGTGATTAATTGCTGAGTCAGGAAAGTGGGTGAGGTTGGATTTTGGTGATTCCACAAATCAACGTTTGAGCCACACTTTGTTTCGCTGGCTTTGTTACTTTGTCCTATTCCTATCCCAAACTTTCTTGTGGCTCTCTCCTCTCAGATTCAATTACCCATTTTTGTTTTTAACTCCCGAGATTCTCCGCCACCTGAACATTACCCATTTCATGCCTCACTCCCGTACTCCACTTTTCAATTAACCACACGATGCAAATTCTTCTGCACACACGATCCTGCTTTTGCTGATCCTTTCAGATTCTTTTAACTAACGAACTAACTTTCTGTCAATCAAAGGTGTTGGGTTTTATTCCCTTTTCACCCTGCGTTTCATCGGAGTCTCTGGGCACTTCTAGAGTACGGTAAGATTCAAGATTTAGGACAAATTCAGAAGTTAGTTTATTGAATCAATGAATGGTAATTGTAATTGTCATTCCTGATAGTACATGTATGCTCTTGCTTCATGTTGTTTGATTGAAAACTAGTGTATGTGAGTGTCGTTTCTTTCTTCCTTTTGTCCTTCTTTACGTTTATTTATCTGTAGTTACATGATTGCTGACACGTATTGTATTTTTATTCATGCTTTTGAAATACGCTAATTGGGTTTGGTAGAATTCCGCAAGAGCAATTACCACGCCATCTACTTTTGTTTTGTAATTTTGGTGTGGTGACAATGCAATCCTAAGTAACAAAAATTGCGACTGCAATTTAAAGCCAGAAGAGAGTGGAAGGTGTCATCTTTCACCTTTTAGTATCTGAACCAAATTACTCTTGTGAGCTTTCAGATTCTCTTCTCCTTTAATACTTCGGGGCATCAAGTCGGAAAAGGGCATGGACATGTATAGATTGTATGTTGAGGTGATATGAGCTATTGTATATGGCCTTAAATAAAGCTGGTGGAAGAAAATGATTGTTTTTTCTGTCTAACTAGCCCTCGTAATTTATTATCTGTCAAATGTGAGTGGATTTTCTCCTGCCAATTCTTTTATATTAATGAAGGTGAGAGCTCTGAAAACTTTCAACTCATTTGGTTTTCCATGTATATCATTGAACACGAACCTGAGACCCTGGTGTTGCATATATGAAATGTATCTCTCGGGATATCTTAAATCACTTTGCCTTTGCATTTCTAGTGTGATAAACTTGCATTGATGAAATAGCACACATAATTAATCAATAAGGTACATAGTATGGAAAGAACTCAATTTTTTACTTTTCCCTTAGCTAGTCCTATTCAAAAGGCAAAATATGGTGTATGTTTCTACTCTGAGTTCCCATCCTACACTTAATGCCATGTTTGGTTTAGGGATATAAATAATTTTGAGCAGACAGAAATAAGTTGGTGTTGCTGGTTTAAGAGATTTAGAGAAGAATTGATTTGAAATTAGTATGCTACTGTACTATTGTTTACATACTTGCGTTCATCTCTCTCCTCACATCTTCTCTATTTATTTTCAACCAAATATTTTCAATTTCTGCTTTATTTTCCACTATTTCTGCTCCTCCTTTTTATTTCTATCCATCATATTTCTTTCGTCTCTATACTTAACTTCAAGGATTTTATTCTTTGAAAATAGAGGTTTTGTATGAATTGATAAGTTATAATCTCATGAATTTGCACCGCAATTCCGTTTGTTTAAACAACAATCCTATTTGATCTGCTGCAAAACAATAGCTTATTGCTTAAATGGGCTGTTTTCTCAAGGATCATACTTTTCGTTGGATTCTTTGTATTAAACCATTTATTGTGTTGATATTTCATAGTCTAAATCCTTTGTTTCTCTCTTTCCCTCTTTGGAATTTATGTTTTGCAGATGGGAGATGTGGCTAAGGACCTTACAGCTGGAACTATTGGAGGGGCAGCACAGTTGATATGTGGACACCCCTTTGACACTATCAAGGTCAAGCTCCAAAGCCAGCCTGTACCACCCCCCGGTCAGCTTCCCAAGTATTCAGGTGCATTTGATGCTGTCAAGCAGACAATAGCATCAGAAGGGCCAAGGGGTTTATACAAAGGTATGGGTGTTCCTCTTGCTACAGTAGCAGCTTTCAATGCTGTCCTGTTCTCAGTGAGGGGACAAATGGAAACATTAGTGAGGTCCAATCCTGGTGTCCCCCTCACAGTGAATCAGCAATTTGTCTGTGGTGCTGGAGCTGGAGTTGCTGTTTCCATTCTTGCATGCCCAACTGAATTGATCAAATGCAGGTCTGATGGTGTTCTTCTTGTCATGATCCTCTTTAATATCAGTTTCTTTTTCCTTTTCTTTCTATCAGCTTCTATAGTTTTTAGTGGTTTTGTCATTTCGGAAAAACCAAATGAATACTAGCTACAGATTGGTGTCTTTATTAACTTTTCTTGTTACTTAGACATCACCATAGGTACTCCAAATATGTAGTGATCTTATGCTTAACTTTTTCCATCCATGGTGAATATCATCAGGTTGCAAGCACAAAGTGCGCTTGCCGGCTCTGAAACAGCTACTGTGGCTGTTAAATATGGAGGGCCCATGGATGTGGTCAGGCATGTTCTCAGATCAGAAGGGGGCATAAGAGGTCTTTTCAAGGGCTTGGTTCCCACTATGGCTCGAGAGATACCAGGAAATGCTATAATGTTTGGTGTATACGAAGCATTAAAGCAAAAGTTTGCAGGAGGCACTGATACTTCTGGCCTAAGTAGAGGTTCTCTGATTGTTGCTGGAGGCTTGGCTGGAGCTTCTTTCTGGTTCATTGTTTACCCAACTGATGTTATTAAGAGTGTGATTCAAGTAGATGATTACAGAAATCCAAAATTTTCTGGTTCATTTGATGCATTCAGAAAGATTCAAGCTTCACAGGGCTTCAAAGGCTTGTATAAGGGTTTTGGTCCTGCTATGGCCCGAAGTATTCCTGCAAATGCAGCATGCTTCTTGGCATATGAGATGACAAGATCAGCTCTGGCATGATTAATTCTTATATCAGGTTTAATATCAATCTATTCTCATGTTCTTTTTTTTTTTTCTTTTTCTTTTTGTTCACTGAACATATTTTATTCCATCCATTGACATAAAACCGCACAAGCGCGTCTTCTGTTATTTGCTTCAATCAACGACCGATTCTTTCACCACTAGTAAAGTAAATACTTTTCAGTTTCAGGTGCCACGTTATACACTCTGCATAACATATTAACTACATCACTTTAAAGGGAAAATTGTCCGAGGAAACAAATTGTCATCTCTGTGGATTGACCTGTACCACTTTAAAATTGTAAGATACTTGGAGCTTGGAAGTGGTTATATGCATTTGTTGTTTTTTTAATTCGTCGACTCGGTTAGTGGTAACAATGTAAAAAGGCTCAAGATCGCTTTGAAAGAAGAAATAATGTAACAATGTTAATGTTTTATGCAGAACTAATTATACAAGAGGTGTGTGATACTCATCACCAAACCAGAACTGAATCAACCTCTATAGTTGTTGAGTCACGATATAGCACATGTCAAATTCAATAACATTTCTGTAGAGTCAGGATATTGGTAGTTCTTTATATTTTATTTGGTTTTGTTTTGCACAGAATAATGAGACGTCATATCCGCTAAACTGATGTTTTCAGTTTTTAACGGCGATAACATGCTTGGCGGTGCATTGTAATAAAAAAATACTCCAGGTATTATGGAAAGAAAACAAAAACAGAAAAAAAAATAAATAAATAAACGGAAGCAAAACTCTATCTCTTTTTCCCTTTGTAAAATAACAGACTCCAGAAATATCTCAAGCAACGTATAATTATTTAAGGCAAATAATTGGATGCATCAAACAGAGAATGGAATAAAAAAGACACCACCCTTGATGCCTCATTGATTAGCTTGTTAAAAGTAAATGGGCTTAAGACTCGAAGGTTCGTGCTCCTCCTTCTCGTCTTCATTCTATTACTAGTCTGCATGATTTTTTTTTTAAAGATAATTGTTTCATCTATATAGTGTGTCATGCATTAAATGCTGTCAAAGCTTAATCTACTTCCACCTTCAACAAAATGTGAAGCTTCAATAGTATCATGCATTATTTTTTAGGATCTCAATTTTTCGACATTGAAAATCAAGTGGATCCAAAAGCGAAACCCAAATTCATCTAAGAAATTGAAAATTGATCAAAATCGAATATTGTTTTGGAATTTTTTTTTACGTACTTTTTCCTTAATCGTTTGGTTCAAAATTCAGATTGAAAATAAAAAATAAAAAATAAAATAGAAACACTTATTGTATTTGAATATGATATTTAAATATGGGCAACTGAAACTTATTATGAAAAAGATAAAGTTGTAACCTAGATGACATCCTGCCATACCATTTATATAAAGTTTGACTTTCTAATAGTAGTTAGTTTATCCATACAATGATTGCCCTCTAGATAAATATGTGAAATTTTCATCAATAGTCTTTAAGATTGTGTTTGGACTGAGGAGTGAACATTTTCATCAATTTTACATGTTCACGTGCCAAAGAGAGCACCCATGAGTTGCATGGCTTTATTTATACCACCTTTCGTTTTCTTCTGAACCAAGCCTCTTAAAATGGTTCAAGAGGAATTCACTTAAACATATTAACTGTATTCTCTACATTTGCATTTATATCTCCCCTATTATTACCAACAATGATAGTAAGTTACTGCTTAACATCAATGTACTCCACAAACAATTTGCTTTGGTTTTTCTTTCTTGTCATTATTTTTATGTTAGAAATAATGCTTTAGTGTCTCAATCTTTAACCATCTTCTTTTCATGTCCCAAGCGCTTGTTATTGATTGCATCTAATTTTGTTATTGATTGATTCGGTCAAAATCTCTCGTAGTTGAAAAAATAATGTACTAAAAGTGTGGTGTACCATGAAATAACGTAGTAGAATAAAAAAATCCATTTACACTCCTAGCATGTAAGATTAACCTGTCATTATAAACAATAATAAATCCATTTACACTAATGTCTTTGTCTTTATCTGTTATCTTATTGTCGATTCACATGTTCATCTTTCCTGTACATTTTTTAAAATTTTACTTACCTCTTATGATTAACTTATATTTTTAAAAAGTTAAAAATTTGGCTTAATTAAATTTCAATTCCTTCTTTGAACATTTTTAATTGAGTTCCTATTATATATTTTTTATTCTATTGAGTACTTAAAATTTTTATACTTTCCAATTAAGTTTTTATCGTTTAATTTTTCTGTTAATTGGATATTGTCACTTTTGTCTTTCTCTAACATTTTGCTTACTTCTTCTCAAGTTTTAAAAAATATAAAGTTTTGTGATTAATACAAAATAATATTATGATTAATATAAAATGAGAAATAAAATTTATTATTTTCATTAAAAAATTATTAAATAATAAGGATGTCATATTTCTTAATGACTTTCAAATCACCACCTACAACTGAGTAATGGATTGTTATCGTCACCATCATTAAGATAGGTGACAATAATGATTTTTTGTGATATGATCATATTCAGAATAAAAAGAAATAATATATAAAAATAAGATTTTGAATTAATTATGGTGTTTTAATATTTTATAATAGACCAATTCATAATTCATTGGTATTGATTCATTTTTTATGTATTTTTTTTTAAAGATTCAATATTATTATCAAAGTTTATAGTTTTTAAAATTTAAAATTTAAAATAATGTAATAATCTCTTGTATAAATTAATGCATAATTAATTGATGTGAAATGTTTATGGTATATCCTTCGAAAGATGTAATAAAATGATCCATATCTTATCTTAGGGTTTGACTTTGTTAAAGGATAATGGTGGTTCTTAAGCAACCATAGATAATGTTGGTGACAAGTTAATGATGGTTTGAGGAGTTGGATAAGAGTGATAGGTCGGTGTGTAAAAGGGTAAGCCTTGTAGTGTTTGGACGGTGGGGTAGAGATAGTGGTACGACAAAATTTGCCAAATTTTCAAAATTCATCAATTTGATTGGGAAAAAAAAAAGTTGAAAGAACTCAAATCATACACTATTGAGTTAGAAGGAATAAAAATACCAAATTAAATCTACTTTTCTATCCAACAAAGTCAACCATATGTCATTAAACATGACCCAAGTGAGTGTTATATGTTAATAATTCAATGAAAACTTAAACATGGGATGAGAAGTTATAAATTTATAATAATTATGAAAAATTTAGATAAGAACATATATAATACTAGTTTAAATACTTACGAACACTCCTTCGATCTAAAATACATAAACAACCAACCCAAGTAATTAATTCCCCTTTTTCTATTTAAAAATGTCAACTATGTCATTAAGCATGACTCGTGTCAACATCAATTTTCATAGTTGAATGCAAACTTAATGATGGATCGCATTTACAAACTTAAAACATTATAATATAAAAATTAGAACGAACGAGAAAAACTCAATAGGACCAAACTCGGGGAAACACATTAACTATGTGATAAAAAATATAATTAAATTAACATATAATATGGTTATAATAATTTCCTTTAAAAATTAGGTTGTAATAATTGTTCTTTTTCTTTTCAATTATTTTCACATTTTAAAGCAGATCAATCATTTATTATTATATAATAGATATTATTAAAAAAAGTAACAAGAAAATTATGGAGATGAAATCAAATCTATGCACAAAAAATATGTATAGCAAAGTTCTTTCGAAAGAAATTAAACAACTCTAGACATAAGAAGTTTATATCTATTATAAAAAAAAAATTAAAACCAATCCTATAAATTTCATAATAGCCTACCATTTATAATGAATTTTATTATCAAATTTTAAAGAAGTTAACTTGCACAATATTTTTTCTTATCTAATTTTATTATCTAATTTTAAATAGTATTTCAGCTCCGTACTTTGACATATTTTCAAACATTTTCTTCATCTCCCTCTAGGAGACTAACAAACAAATCGAGAAATATAAAAAGTCTTACATAACAATTAGAATTATTTTCCAACCAAACATGTTTAAAGTAAACTTCGTAAGCAGTGGCGGAGCTTTTATAGGGCAGGGTCGTGATAAATTTTGTGATCTATTGAGTACTAATTAAGTTTTTGATGTTAACTTTTTTTCTTAATGGATGATGTAGCTCTTAAGGGGTTGACGTAATTATTATCTTTCCATGTCACTTTATTGACTTGTGACCTATATCATTTTATTATTTTATTATTTTAAAATTTTGTAATTTAAAATTTTATAATTTATTATAGTTAGCATTATCTTTTTTTTTGTCTTATGAGCCTTTGTATGTTCATTTTTTATTAAGATAGAAGAAAAAATAATGTACTACGTGTTTTTTCATAACGAGTTTTCAATTGTGACTTGATTATTAGAGTTTTCTTTTATTAGTTATATCTTTGAACTTTTCTAGATTATGATAAACTATTTTTGAATTTCAAACTTATAAAACATAGGTCAATTGATGAAGAGTAAAAGAATTTATATTTATTTTTCAAAAATAATAAAAGGAAAACTACTCACGAAGATGAAAATGAAAACAAATTCAAATTCTTTACACAAACCAGAATATCGTACTTGTAATCCAATTGTTCAATTGGAGGAGTCATTTCTTAAGGTTAAAAAAATTACAGGTAATGATGAATTTGATATTAATTCATTGGAACAATATTATATAGGAAAACATAGTCAAATATGAGAATATCCAGTAAGTAAAAATGATGAAATTAGGATAGCGTATCTAAAATGGTGTTCATATCAAATACAACTTCAAAATTTTAAATACATTAATTTGGCTCTGTTGATATCGCGCAGCAGAATGACTAAACAATGGTCAAAAATCAAGAGGGGGGGTGAATTGGATTTTTAAAAATCTTAACAGTTTTTAAAATTTTTCTTAAAAATTAATTAACTTAAAGTAAAAGTTACTTTAAATGCAAGTGCAGATAAATAAGGAGTTTAAGGGAAGAGGAGCACACTGATATTTATACTGGTTCGGATCAAAAGACCCTACGTCCAGTTGTTAATCTCTCAAAAACGAGATTAACTAAATCACTAAAATAAACCAAAGTTACAATCAATGATAAGAAAGATTAGGGTTTAGAAAACACCTCTCTTGAATCACACAAGAGATGAAGACACCTCCCTTGAAATCCACAAGGGATGAAAACACCTTCCTTGAATCACACAAGGAATGA
>Ga0214542_1003012_pt1 | contig 34776 bp, 46 predicted proteins | sample CNSS1metaG_FD_160096 | JGI IMG/M metagenome (GOLD analysis project Ga0214542, IMG submission 160096) | Root nodule microbial communities from cowpea collected in UCLA plant growth center, Los Angeles, California, USA - CNSS1 | ecosystem: Host-associated > Plants > Roots > Nodule | place: USA...
CGTTACCCGGTGGGGATGGGGATGGGTCAAAAGTTGTATACCCGTTGGGTTTGGGGATGGGGATGAGGATGAATTTTTATTATGGGGATGGGGATGGGATCATGATACCCGTACCCGCCCCGCCCCGCCCTGTTGTCATCCCTAAATGCAACCGAAGACCATTAATGATAAAGGAAAAACAAAACACAATTTTTTTTCTTTTTCTTTAACAAAAATATTAAAGGAAAAATAGTTTTTACCATTATGAATTCTTTCACACAAAAAGAGGTTCTAAACTCAAAACAATCCAGAATGTCATTTAAGATTGTCAATATCTTAAAATCCAACTTCTCATCCTCCTCTTCTATCCTGTCAACACCTCCACAATCTTTAAAAGCACTTTCAAATATTATTTCCTAAAAACTTTTAAATTATAAAAATTAGATTATTATTCATTGTACAACCATATACAATAAAATTAGTGTAGTAGTACAATTTAGTTCAAAAATAATGTAATTCGGTTCAAAATTAGAGTATTTCGGTTCACAAATAGTATAGTTTGGTTAAAAAATAATGTCGTTAGATTAAAAAATAATGTAGTTCAGAAAATATTTCAGTTTATAGCATTTCAGTTCATATTACAGTATAGACAGTTCAATTTAGTGTAGTTCAGTTTAGTTTATTAGAACAAAAAATAGCTCAATTTAATTCGTTTGAAATATTTTTTAGTTCAATTCAATTTAGATGAACTATTTATTAGTTTAGTACAGTTTTTAATGGTGTAATCCAATTCAATTCATTTTGGCTAGTCCTACATAGTTCCTAAAAAATGGTTTGTGTTTTTGATATTTTTAATTTTAAAAATTTTATATATATATATTTACTATTTTTAATTTGTTTGAAAAGGATATTAGACGATGCCCATAGGAATAAAAAAAAGTAAAAGAACAAATTTTACATTTTTTATAACTTTTTTTTTAATTTCTAAAAAACGATGCGTATATGAAAAAGTGGGATGCCAAATAGTAAAATGGGTGGAGATATTGAAAGAAAAGGGTTATAAAAAGTAAAATAGAAGCCCAAACAAAAGAAATGCATTGTGGTGCAAGTCGTGAAAACGTGGGTGCAAACAGTTGTAAAGTGCTAGCGTCGTGCAGTGTAGCTGTTAAACATGGTGCTCTGAGAAGCGAAACTGGGGTGTGCATAGAGTTGCTCGGCCCAGACCAATACACCATCTTACTCTTCTTCATCATAGGCGCGACTTTCCTCATCTTCTTCTCATTCAATTTCACCTCCCGACTAATTCTCGTTCCTCGCCGGCGCCGCTAGCGCGATCAAGGACATCGCCAGCACCGGCGGCACCTTAACCCTTCTCATTTTCGAAAACGCGTGGGACTCTCTTACTTCTCCTTCCATCCACCAAATCAGGATCCGTCATGGATGATTCGGTGAAGCTCTTCCGCCCCACCGCTACTCGCGGTCGCCACTTGTAGCCGGTGATGTTGCCAGCGTCGCCAGCGTTGCACGCGAGAAACACCCAATTCTCTTCTTCTTACACAATGCGAGGCCACCCCAGAGTGCCATCCACGCACAAAGTCACTTTGTTCTCATTTTTTTCTCTTGAGATTTTTTCTTCCTCTCTATTGGGATTGTGTTGTGTTGATTGTTAGTTTGATTGTGCTATTCGGGAATGGAGGTGCTGGCTGTGTTCTATTGTGAAAAGGATAAACCGATGCGGAACAGTGGAGCCTGCGGAAATTGAGTGTGCTTGATGGTGGGTGATGTTGAAGGAGATGAAAGGTGTGAGGTGCAGTGACGATGAAGGTGCGAAAAAATTGAACAAGAACGAAGATGGTGGTCATGGTCGTGGATGGTGACGAAGGAGTGTGAAAATGGATTCTGGTGCAGTGATTTATAATTCAAAAAAGTTATAATTTTTGATTTGGTTCCCAGTTGGTTAAATTGTCTTCGAATTGCAGGGAACAAATAAGATATGTCAGACACAAATATCATCTCACCTCAATCCTATCCGTAATGTCTCTAGTAGGCTTTCTCCGGCTCGCATATGCTATCTGCTGATATTTCGGCTTGGACTCATGAGGGACTACCTGCGGACAAGACTCCGACGATCAAGTAAGCCAACAAATGCTTAGAAAGTCAAATCTCGTGATTAAGGGATTAATGAATGCGTACCTTTAATTGCTGAGCTCCAAGCATATTTATATATTATTAATTATGTTTGACCACGTCATGGACTGAGCCATAGTTTGGGGTTGTAGGTGGGCCTGGGCCTGGGCCAGGCCCTTTGGTTCGATCATTGTTGGCTCTAGGGGTCTTACTTGTAGTACCTTAAGTCTGGAATAGTTGACAGGTTCTCGTTCTATCTTTTGATGTAGGCATGTTTTGCGGGAATACATGTAGACGGGTTTTACCGTGTAGTTGTATGAGACCGCCTAGGTGCGGTACACTAGTCCCCCAACCTATGCCAGTGAAGATATAACGGCAAAGGATGAAAAATGTGGATGTTTTTGTTAGGCCACCTAGGTGTGATACACTAGTCTCCTAGCCTTTGAGTGTGATGAACATTGTTAAGGCTAGAATCTTAATAAGTTGTGGAAGGTGAAAGGGTGGCAGATGTCAGAGATCTAATCAGAAGGGTTTTGTGCCATCATTTTGAGGTTTGTGGCTTTTCGTATGCGTTGTGACGCTTCATCTAATCGCTGTTTCTGGCACGAAAAGTTGAAACGTTTGAGATGATGATTATAAATACGGGTGCAGGAGAAAAGAAAAACTTCACTTTGATTCATTTGAAAGAAATTGGGGGGAGTTGTTTGTGTGCGTGAGATCGTGTCTGATACTTTCATTGTTTCCACCGTCTACCTAAAAAAGAAAAGGTATGCCTAGTTGTAGTGATAGTGTTTCCTTGTCGAGTCTGGGTAGTGAGCGGTCAGGGGGGAGTGGAAGTAGTCAGTCAACTAGTAGTGATAGGGAGCAACTGGGAGGTGTAGGGAGGATCCTGACGGAGAAAACAGTTGAAGTTAGGGAAGATCCACCATAAGAGTTGGCGGAAAGCAACTGGCCGGCGAAAGCAGGATATGAATGGGTTGCGAGGGATGTGTAAACACAATACTCTATATTCTGGTGGTCGCGGCTGCTGAAGTCGCGGCTGAATTGTACTCCTATATTTGAGAGGGGCGCTCGAAGGGACATTGTGGCATCAGATAGGGTTAGTGTTGTTGAATGTGTATGTCACGACGAGCTGCTAAGGAGTTCTTCTATATGTATATGTGTCATTTTTTGCAGCTGCTTATCAGGTTGTCGTGTGATGAGTTTACCATGAGGGTGTTGCGGTTGTTGAATGTCGCTCCTACTCAACTGCATCCAAACAATTGGGCGTATCTGCAAGCGTTCCGGGTGCTATGCAGAGCGTTGTATCTGCAGCCTTCTCCACGCTCGTTTCTTTATTTCTTTGACACGCGATCAATAAGTTAAACAACCTGGTTGACACTTATAAGTCGGTCAAGGATAAATAGATTTGATGCGTTTACTCAATCTTTTAAACACTTTAAGGACGGGTTCTTTAAATTAGTGGTGAAGCAGGGTGGACGTTCACACTTTTACACTAACGATGAGAGCACTAAGTTCCCCTTTTACCGGACTGGCAACCTTTGGAGGTATAAGGGGATGGCGACGGAGGAGTTGTCAGTGGGCGACAAAAAGGTGGTGGATGTTGTGATGCAATTTAGCGATAAGATGCCCACTAAGGGCTTAGTTAGGGTTTATAATTCGGTTCATTTGATTATTGATATTGAATGTATCTTTTTGTATTTCTGAGTATTATATTGTGTTTGAGTTGAGTGATGGATGTGCGTTGTTGTTTACAGGTCATATGGCGCAAATGGGAAAGAAATATCTAATGCTTTTTCAGATGTTAAGGAAGGAAAAGGCGGCGAAGGCCAAGGCTGCTGGGAGCACTACGGTGCCCAACTTACAAGAATCTTTGGTTGACGTGCATGCGCACAGGGGAACAAAGAGGAAGGCTGAGTTGCCGGCCAGGCCCGGCAAGGGGAAGGATGTGAAAAAGGTAAGGGCTGCTTTGTTGGGGTCGGGTTCGTCTTCTGGTGAGAAGGGACCAGAAGCCAGGTTGATCGAGTTGTCGGAGACGATTGTCCGGCGTGATATTGAGATAAATGTGTCGGAAACCCTAATAAACTCGATTGATAGTAAGGAGCCAAACGCACTGGTGGGGGCCATGGTGGAATTTAATAGTAAGGCGCTACTATTGGGTCGTAGGGTAGGTTTTCTATAGCAGAGGGAGCTGAGGGAAGGGAATAGAGCGAAAGTTGAAGAGCTGCAAAGTCAAGTGGATAAACATGCTGATGAGAAAGTGGCCTGGGAGAAGGAAATAAAGGAATGACTGGAGGAGAAAAAGAGGCTGGGGACTTGGAAAGTACGCTGCTTGGACTCGGAGGAGAAATTGAAGGGTAGGATTGCGGATTTGGAGGCTGATTATGATGAATTAAAGGAGAAACAAGAGGGTTTGGAAGTTGAGCTGGAGGACCTTAAAGGTTGCATAATTCAGGAACATATCAATGGGTTTCAGAAGGGCGTGAGGCAGGCGGCCTTCTTTTTCAAAGACATAGATCAGTCGGATTCCAGATTTGATGTGAACAAGGACGTAGTTGATGGCCAACTCATAAGGAAAGTCGAGACTAGTCCTGAGGAGGAGGCAAAGAGGGTGGCGATTGATGAAGATATGAATGCTGAAGAGACGGTGGTTGTGGAAGGTGATGATGAAAAGGTAGCTTAGAATATAGGCTTTATTTTTACTATTTGTTAAGAATTCTAAGTCTGTAATAACCAGTACACTATTTTTTCTTTCTTTTCAAATATGATGTATGTTCCGGATATTTGTTGCGTTGGTTGATGACGATAGTATATTGTGTAGGAACGCACTTGTTGAATGCTATTGGTGTGGATTTGTTACGAATTCGATATGTTGTTTCAGTAGGCCGTTTTATTTGAATAAGTAGTATTAGCGTTTGTAGATGTATTTGAGTCATTTTGTGTGTGCAAGTTATAAGTTATAATTAAGCGACTGAAAACATATAAAGGGTGTTCGACCCAAGCCGCTTACTTGTGGTAAGGGTGGGGAGCTTAAGCGATTAAAAACATGTAAAGGGTGTTCGACTTAGGCTGCGTATTTGTGGTAAGGGTGGGGAACTTAAGTGATTAAAAACATATAAAGGGTGTTCGACCCAGGCCGCTTACTTGTGGTAAGAGTGGGGAACTTAAGCGATTAAAAACATATAAAGAGTGTTCGACCCAGGCCACTTACTTGTGGTATGGGTGGGGAACTTAAGTGATTAAAAACTTATAAAGGGTGTTCGACCCAAGCCGCTTACTTGTGGTAAGGGTGGGAAACTTAAGTGACTAAAAACTTATAAAGGATGTTCGACCTAGGCCGCTTACTTATGTCAAGGGTAGGGAACTTAAGCGATTAAAACATATAAAGGGTGTTCGACCCAGGTCGCTTACTTGTGGTAAGAGTGGGAAACTTAAGTGACTAAAAACTTATAAAGGGTATTCGACCAAGGCCGCTTACTTGTGGTAAGGGTGGGGAACTTAAGCGATTAAAAACATATAAAGAGTGTTTGACCCATGCCACTCACTTGTGGTATGGGTGGGGAACTTAAGTGATGAAAAACTTATAAAGGGTGTTCGACCCAGGCCGCTTACTCGTGGTAAGGGTGGAAAACTTAAGTGACTAAAAACTTATAAAGGGTGTTTGACCCAGGCTGCTTACTTATGGTAAGGGTGGGGAACTTAAGCGATTAAAAACATATAAAGGGTGTTCGACCCAGGCCGCTTACTTGTGGTAAGGGTAGGGAACTTAAGCGATTAAGAACGTGTAAAGGGTATTTGACCCCGGCCGCTTACTTGTGGTAAGGGTGGGGAACTTAAGCGATTAGAAGCTGGATGAAGAATTGAGCGTGTGATCAAGAATCCTTTGTTTTTTATTCATGAAATTTGGGTGCCTCATTAAAAACTCCCTGGCCAAAACCCTCCTTAGGAAAAAATGCCAAGTGAGGAAAAAGAGTACACCTAGGGTTACAAGTATTTGGTACAGTAATCAGTCTAACTGAAGTAAAATTTGAGATGAGATACATTCCATGTATTCAGTATCTCTTCTCTTGATAATTGTTCAAGCTTGTAAGCGTCGCCTCTTGCATCATCACGTATTTGGTATGGACCATCCCAATTGGCGGAGAATTTGCCATCCTTCCTTCTTGCACTGCTGGCCATTCTCCAAACTAGGTCTCCTTTTGCAAACGATCGCGGGCATAAGTTTGCCTTATATTTTCTGGCCGCTCTTTGCGTAGCTGCCAAGTTGCGAATTTGCGCCTTATCTCTTAATTCGGGTAGGAGGTCGAGGTGGGTGCACATATTTTGGTGATTCTGATCTAGGTCGTATAGTTCTCGACATAGAGATGGTTCACCAATTTCTACTAGAATCATGACCTCTGCACCGTATACTAGGCTAAAATGGGATTCGTTCGTTGCTGATTGGGGGGTACACTGGTAGGCCCATAACACTTCCAATAAATCTTCTGGCCATCGGCCCTTGGTGCTATCCAATCTTTTGCACAGCTCCACTAGTATAACTTTGTTGGCTGCTTCGGCTTGGCCATTGGTCTGTGGATATTCGATAGAGCTGGTTACAGTTTGATGTCGAGGTCGGTGTAGAACATAGCGAGTTCTTTGTCTATGAACTGTCGACCATTGTCGGTTATGATCATATGTGGCATGCTGTAACGACATATGATATCTTTCCAGACGAACTGCTGGACTTGTTGAGTTGTGATGGTGGCTAATGGTTTGGCTTCTATCCATTTGGTGAAACAATCGATGGCTACTATCAAAAGTTTCACTTGGCATTTTCCCGGGGTAGAAGGGCCGAGAATGTCTATTCCCTACTTTGCAAAGGGCCATGGGGAAAGTATGAAGTGAAGTTATTTTTTCTTCTGATGGATGAGGTTGTCATGCTTCTGGCATGGTATGCACTTCTTGACAAAGGTGTGGCAATCCGCCTCCATAATTGGCCAGAAGTAACTGGCTCTGAGTATTCTGGTGGTCATGTTTCACGCGCCAGAGTGATACCCACATATGCCTTCTTGCAATTCTTTAATTACGTACTGGTCTTGTTCGGCTGTGACGCATTTGAGGAGTGGCTGACTGTATCCCCGCTTGTATAAGTCATCCCCTATCATCGTATACCTAGCGGCTTTGGCCAGCCAACTTTTGTTAGCGTCAGGCAAAGGGTTTCTGGTTTTGAGATATTGGATGTAGGGAGTTGTCCAGTTGTCGACGTGGTTCTGGTCTAGGATTAGGCAAATGTTTGTTATGGATGGTGCGGATAATGTCTGTTGTAAGAGGGATCTGTGTCAGCTTTTTTGTTAGTGCTGGCTAGTTTGGATAGTATGTCGACCCTGACATTTTTACTTTTGGGTATATGTTGGACGCACACACGACCAAAATCGGATTGAATGACATTGTGGACGAGGTGATAGTATTGAAGGAGGGTAGGGTCTTTGATTTGGAATTCGTTGTTTAGATGGCCTACTATGAGTTTGGAATCGGTCTTGCATGTGAGTGTTTTAACGTCAACCTCGTGTGCGAGGAATAAACTGGCTAGGATGACTTCGTATTCGGTTTGATTGTTGAAGGTTCTAAAGGCAAAGTGGAGTGATTTTTCGATGAGGATGTCGTTGGGGCCTTCAAGGACAATACTGACCCCTGTCCCCTTTGGATTCGAAGAACCATCTACATAAGTGTCCACTGGTCTTCTTCTGGATGTGTTGTAGGTCATTGACGAAGTCGAGAAGGCATTGAACTTTGATGGGACCGTGGGGTTCATAACGAATGTTAAACTCGGATAGTTCCACGACCCAAGACGACATGCGGCCAACAAGGTCCGGCTTCTAGAGTATCTTCTGAATGGGGTAATCAGTTTTGGCGATGATGGTGTGGTTTTGGAGGTAGGGGATAGGCATCGTGCTGCATGTACCAGGGATAGTGCCAACTTTTCCACCATTTGGTATCTAGTTTCTGGATCTTGCAAGGTTTGGCTAACAAAGTATATAGAATGTTGAGTACCAGCAACGTCCTGAACTAGCGTGGCGCTTACAGTGTGATTTGTTGCGATAATGTAGACGAGAAAAGGTTGGTGGATATTCGGCTTATGAAGGATAGGTGAGGATGTGAGGGAGGTTTTGAGGTTTTGGAAGACTTGCTCACATTCTTTGTTCTAAGAGAACTTTGCAGATTTATTGAGTAGTTGAATGATGGGCTGAGTTTGCTCGGCTAATTTGGGTAGGAAGCGGGAGATGCCGGTTAGACGACCGATGAGGCATTGTACTTCCTTGATATTGTTGGGGCTTCGCATTTCAATGATGGCATGACACTTTTCTGGGTTTGCTTCTATGTCGCGTTGTGTTAGCATGAAACCAAGGAATTTGCCACGATCAACGTCGAAAACATATTTTTCAGGGTTGAGTCTGAGGTTATACTGCCTTAACGCAGAGAATACTGTGGATAAGTCCTGAGTGTGCTGGTGGTGACTTGGGGATTTGACAACCATGTCATCGACGTATACTTCAACATACTTGCCCATTATATGGCTAAAGACTTTATCCATCAACCGTTGATAAGTTGCTCCTGCGTTTTTTAGGCTGAAAGGCATGACCTTGTAAAAGTAGTTGGCGTCGTTTGTGATGAAGGCGATCTTGTTCATGTCAGTTGTGGCCATTGGGATCTGGTTGTATCCGGAGTATGCGTCTAGAAAACTGAGGACCTTGTTGCCGGCTACACCGTCGACTAGTCAGTCAATATTAGGTAGGGGATAAGCGTCTCTAGGGCAGACCTTATTGAGATCGGTATAATCGATGCATATTCGCCATTTATCATTTGCTTTTTTGATCAGAACCACATTAGAAAGCCAGGTGGTGTAGTGGGCTTCCTCGATGAAGCCAACGTTGAGTAACTTGTCGGTTTCGACTTTCGTTACTAGTCGACGTTCTTCGCCGAGCTTTCGTTTCTTTTGGGAGACATACCTGGCTTCCTTATAATTGGATAGCTTGTGGACCGCGACTTGAAGGTCAATACCGAGCAAGTCAGCGACTGGCCAAGCAAAGAGGTCAGTGTTGCTGATGAGGGTGGGTGTTAGGATGTCACGCTGTTCTTGCTGGAGACCAGTGCCCAGCTTGAGGGTACGTCCATTAGGGAGTTCCAAAGGTACAATGTCATCAACTAGTTCGAGACGTGCATCACGTCCTATTTCGGGGTCCAAGTTATCCCCAAACAAGGCTATGTCAAAGCTGGGTAGGCATTCAATGTTGTTTGTTTGGAGGATGAGTAGTTGTGGATGTAGGCTAGCCATGTAGCACTCGCGCGTGAGTCGTTGGTCGCCATGGATGGTAAGGTTGTCACCGAATGGAGAAGGGAATTTCATGGCTAAGTGTGGCCTAGATACGACAACGCCTAAAATGTTGAGGGATGGTCGGCCGAGGAGAACATTAAATGATGTAAGCGCGTCAACGACAAGGAAACGGATAGGGATTATTTTGGTTTGAGTGCCATCGCAAAAAACGGTGTGGAGATCGATGTACCCGCGAGTAGAGACCTTCTCCCCGGAGAAGTCGTATATAGGTTCATCGTAGGGGACCATGGCAGTGGTGGGAAGCTGGAGTTTCTAGTATGTTGTCCAATATAGGATGTCAACTGAGCTGCCTTGGTCGATGAAGACATTTTTTACTGCATAGTTCTCGAGTTCAACCGTGATGACCATGGGGTCGTCCTACTGGTGGTCAACGCCATGGAAATCATTGTTTGTAAAGGTAATGGGAGGCACGCGACGTCTGTGGTGGGAGTGGGTTATGTGGTTAATAGACTGGAGTTGGCAGAGATGTTTCTTTCTAGCTAAAGAGGTGGACCCGCCACTAATGAAGTCATCAGAAATGGTGTTAATCGTGCCACGTAGTGGGGGATCAGATGGAGTAACATCAGTGTGGGCCGGTTACGAGTCATGGGTAGGTGGTTGGGTGGGGTGTCGATCGCTGCGAGAATCGAGAGAAGGATATCTATGATTGGATCGTGAAGGATGTGGGTGGTCGTCTCTGCGGATGAAGCGGCGGAAATGGCCAGCCCGAACCAATTCTTCTTTCTTATCTTGGAGTGCTTTGCATTCGTCTGTGGTATGGCCATTATTCGGTGGTAGCGACAATATTTGGTCATGTCGGCGTTGGGAGGGTTGGATGTTTTACGAGGTGGTGGAATGAGGTCGGCTTGGAGGGCCTCGTCAAGAAGGTGGGATCGGGGGACATTTAGCGGCGCGTATCTGGTGAAGCATGGTTGTCTGGGTTCCGTGGGTCTGGAGTCAGGCTGTGAGGGTGGTTTGGCGGGGGTAGTAGTGGAGGGAGTGTAATTGTTGCAGAACTTTGTGTGGAGGGTCTGCATCTCTTCCATGCGGATGTAATCCGCATCGCGGAGCTTAATTTCATGCATGGATACGGGTGGGTGGAGGTAGACATTGTTAGCAAACGGTCCGGACTAGAGAGGGAGGGCCATACATTACTTGGTTAAGGTAGGGTGTGCGGAGGGCGGCCTTACTGAAGCGGTTTATGAAAGTTTGTAACGTCTCGTCTTGTTCCTGTCTGACGCCAAGGAGAGAGGGTTGTGGTTTGATGTGGGCGGTTGCCAGCAAAGTGAGTAGTAAACATGTGGGAGAGGGTGTCGAAGTAGTCAATGGAATATGGTGGGATAGTAGTGAACCATTCGAGGGTAGGGCCTTTGAGGGTGGTTGGAAAGGCTTTGTAGAAGACGGCATCATGGGACGTATAGAGGGCGACATAGGTTATGTATATTTTGAGGTCCTCGTGGGGGTCGGTTTCTCCCGCATAACGGTCCAGCGTAAAGGGTTCCCACTGGGCAGGGAGAGGGGTGTTGGTGATGGAATCCATGAAAGGGTGGTGCCGCCTGGGTGGTTGGGGTGGTAACGGGTGAGGCGGAATGGGATGGTGAATGAGGGTGGGAAAAGTGGAGGTAAAGTTGTGAGGTGGGATATGGGTAGTGGGAAGGGTGACAGCGAGGGTAGGTGTTGCGGTGTGTCCTGGGAGGGTGGGATGGAAGTGTGTATGATGGGTAGAGATGATAGGTGTCTACTGAGTAGTGGTGAAGGTATGCGTGGTAGGATTGTACTCGTTTTCTTCCTCACTAGGCTAGTAAGTTGGTGACTTGGGTGCTTCTAATGCTTCCTTGGCTTTCCCGTTTTGAGTGGGGTCGACCTCGATCTTCTTCTTGAGCCGTGAGTTTTCTTGCTTGAGTGCCTCCATCTCATCGGCACTACGTTTCCTCAGATCGGCAAGCTCAAGCTGCATCTTGGCTTGGCCTTCCAGGATGGCGGCCAAGTCGGGGGTGAGGCTAGCAGGCGCTACAGGACTTGTTTTGGGTTGTTTCGTGACTCCAGCTCTATTACGAGTGGAAACCATCGTTAAGAGTGTGCGAGTTGATCTGTAAGGTGTTACTTCGTGCCCCACGGTGGGCGCGAATTCACTGGTAGAAAATACATATATAACAACAAAATATAACATCAGTTATGGAAGAGACGATGTAATTAACGGTGCGGTGACATAATCGTAAATACTTAACACAATATTACAACGGTCATATGAATAACCAATATAATCAATTTTTTTTTCATTTCCCCCTTTTCTTTACACTCTAATTTTTGCAAATTGAAACCTAACTCACACCTTCCTCGCACACACTCATTCTCCATGTGCTTACCCTATTCTCTGATGCACACTCCATTGGTTTCTTTCATCCCCTCGAGCTCGACAACATGTGGTTTCAGCTCCAATGGCTTGCGGCTTTGTCTCCACATTTTCGTTTTTGTGCAAGCCACCACTACTTCGTTTATTATTTTTGGTTCACTCATTGTTGTTGGTGTTCGCCACTGTTAGCGCCCTTATCGGCACTGGTTCGCTCATTGCAGCTGTTAGGGTAACCACGATGATGCTTATTTTAAAGTCATCGTCGTGCAAGCTACTACTTTTGGTCTGCTTGCTGCAACTGTTGGTCTGTTCGCTGTCACCACTGGTCTCCTTATCGTTGCTTCTGGTTTGATTGTCACCGGTGCTACGCCGTCAACGAATAAATTTTCCTCGTGATGCATGGGCAAGGGAACCTTAGGTCATTTCCATGACTGTAAATTTTTTATAAATTATATTAAGTTTAAAGATTGAATTTTTATAATGTAGGGTACCTTAGGTTTAAAATTGGTTATAATAGTTTTCGAAGTGGGAGAGCTCGTGAAATGGATTTGGTGTTGTGGTGCCAAATATCATAAGCAATTTTTCTACACACCTAACAACTATTAGCATGGTGTTGAATCAAATATTTGGAAGGATACCAAAAGGATTTAGGCAGCTATTCGGTTTAACTGACATCATTATGGCAGATAATTATATGGAGGGAATTATTCCAGAACTATTCCATATTCAATAGGAAGGCTTAAAAATCTAGTAGGATTGGTCGTGCAAGAAAACACGTTGTTTGGTAATATTCTTACTGCCATTGGCAATCCTTGTTGAACAACAAAAGTTGAGTTATTTGAATATTTTGAACTTATCTTTCAACCATCTTTATAATGAGGTTCCCACAGGAGGTGTTTTTAATAATGTTACAACAATTTCACTCTTTGGAAATAAGGATCTTTGTGGAGGGATACCTCAACTGAAGCTTCCTGCATGCTCTAAGTTGTCCTTAAAGAAACACAAGTGGTCTTTTAGAAAGAAACTCATCCTTCATCCTTACAATTGTCGTTGGAGTGGGTTTGGTTACTTCAACACTATTTATCAACATATATTTGTTCAAGAAAAGACCCAAAACACCATCGACTTCATGGTCTCCTAAAAATAAGTACCTAAAGATTTCTTATGGAGATCTACATAAAGCGACCAATGGATTTTCTTCATCCAATTTGGTAGGGTCTGGAGGCTTTAGTTTTGTAGAAAATTGAAAAACTTTGGATAAACGATAATTCACCAGCAGAGCAGTGGAGAAGTTTTGTGAATAATTTTTGTTTTCACTTACATTATATATATTAAATCGGTTGTTTAACAACCGATGTAAAAAATATTAAACTTATTACATCAGCAGATTCTACATCGAGTCTAAAACTGATGTAATTAGTCCTATATAACCAATGTAAAATGTAATTTTTGTACTAGTGATTGTTCCTGCAGAGAACAAATAAGAGATGTCAGAGACAAATATCACCTTACCTCAATCCGCAATCCCTCTAGTAGGCTTCCTCCTGGCTCGCATATGTTATCTGCTGGTATTTTGGCTTGGACCCATGAGGGGTTACCTGCGGAGAAGACTCCGACGATCAAGTCAGCCAACAAATGCTCAGAAAGTTAAATCTCGTGATTAAGGGATTAATGAATGTGTACCTTTAATTGCTGGGGTCCATGCATATTTATAGATTATTAATTATGTTTGACCACGTCATGGGCTGGGCCATCGTTTTGGGTTGTAGGTGGGCCTAGGCCTGGGCTAGGCCCTTTGGTTTGATCACTATTGGCTCTAGGGGTCTTACTTGTAGTACCTTAAGTCTGCAATAGTTGACAGGTTCTCGTTGTAAAGTGAAGCAATATTGTCCCTCTTTAAATTGACACTCAATTTATAAATCTTATGATGATATTCTTAATAAAATTGACATTTTTATTAAATATTTGTAGAAATATTTTTTTTTTTAGTTTTATTATTAAACAAAGTTAAACCCCAAACTTAATTTCAAAAATTAACAATTTTGTCATTATATATAAAGACATCAAGTGTATCATATTATACAAACTTAGTGAAGATTAAAAATCAAATAACTTGTCACACATAAGTTTAGGAACTAAATTTCAAGTTCAAAACAAAACCAAAGTCTAATGTTTTGTATAAAATTTAAAATTAATTTAAAATATTTATAGAAATATTTAATAAAAACATTAATTTTAGTAAGAATATTACTATAAGATTTATAACTATTTGGAAACCAAATCAATAATTATACTTTCTAAAAAATATTTAAGGCCAAGAGATGGTTAGAATTGGACTTGTTTAAAATTATAATCAATTAAAAATTATTAAAACTTTTTATTTAATATTGATTGATCAAAGGATTCAAGAATTTAATATTATTGAACAGTTAAAGATTGAAAATTTGACAGAATACTTGATTATTTATGTGAGAACGATAGAATCAAATTATCTTATCAAAGATGAATGAATATTGTTTTGGAATGACAAATTAATTGATCATGCATTCAATCACATTTAAGTTTGTCACACAATTTTAACTCGCTAAATTTCTTGATACAAAAGTTAGATGAAGAAATTACAAATTAATAAAAAACAATAATAACAATGCACAAAAAAAATTATGGTGGTTAACTCATAAGAACTACATCCAATATAACCAAAGTAATTTTAGCTTGACTTTCCACTATATCAAAAAATACAAGACTTTTCACTATATCAAGAAATTACAAGAGTTCTTCACATAAAATTTTTTGAAACACAAACAATCATGCACTTCTTGAAACACCTACAAAAAGTAACACACCTAACAACAAGATAAACTCTTGCAAACCTCGAATCACACTAGATACTCAAAACAACACCCAACACACTGGATTAACAAAACTTGGGTGATTAACTCTCTTTAGCTAATAAAAGAATCTTCTTCCAAGATTAAGATGGAGACGATCATAGCTCCAAGCACCATGAACAAGTTGTGACAAATTTAACACCTCAAACGCTCTCTTTGAAAAGTGTTTTTTTTATTTGTCAAAAAGATTTTCTAGAGAAAAAAAGTACTTACTTCTCAAATAACAAAGGCGTTAGTATATAGCCTAAGCTGACTAACATATTCAGTACGTTAAAAATAACGGCCAGTCTACTGATTTCACTTAACTTAGTGAAATCAACTAATGATTAGTTATTTCAGCCGATTTGATATGTTAATCACATATTTATATATAGAATACATTTAACCTATTAATCACCCTTTTATTATATTAAATAACTCATATACACAAGCTAAAACAAACTAATCTAAGCAAGGAGATGATACACAAATCTTTAAGCTTCAAGGATTCATCAAATCTTCATAACCAAGCTTATTTAACACAATATACTCCCCCAAATTTGATGAAGCTAACAACCCTTGCAAACCTGAAACAGAAAAACAAACAAAATAGGAGGGAAAAAAGATACAACCATTCAACAACTTATATAACTACCCCTAACAAATAGAATCAAACACTTATAGGAGACACCAATCAACACTAAGATATTTCTCCCCTTTTGGGTTCATCAAACAAAACCAAACAACTAGGCACAACCAAGAGAGAAATAAGAAACAACAAATAATATCTAACTAAAACAAAAATTAACAGGATAAAATATTCACAGAATAAGAAATAACAACAAGGAAATGTTGAAGATGTAATGCATGTCCTAAAAGCCAACTTAATCACTAGGCAAATCCTTATAATATAGTTGAGACAAGTGTGGATGAACTTTGGTGATCTGCTCATCCAAGTATTGAAACCGTGCATTGCAAAATTTGTGGTGGTCATCCTGGGCCACATTTAAGTCATGGAGTTGATTTAATACAACACGTTCAAATGGAGAGTATGCAAGACCCCTATCCTCTGGTGGATTATATGGAATAAGATTAGCGATAAATAAGGTTGCACCACTTGGACAACTATCTTGACCAACACCATTTGGACCAACTTCATCATCATTAACACCAACAACAACTCCATCTCCTCCAACTGTTATTTGCCTTGGTAAATCCCATCTAATGCAAGATAAGGCATGAAATATTAATTGGTGTACTAATAGACTCTTGCAGCTAGAGGTGTCAATTTGGCCCCTAGCCCATGGGCCAACCCTGACCCACTCTTCATAAAGCCCTCTTTTTGAGGGCCCCCAAATGAGGGGGCCAAAAAAAAGTCTCAACCCCCAAAGCCTTCTTTCTAGTGGGTTAGGGCTAGGGCTAAGGTTGGTTAGCCCCCCCAAATAATACTACATTAATCCAGAGTCAAAGATCAAGTCGAGCGACCCGGAAGGGCTTGACGACCCAAACGGGCCCGATGACCAAGACGAGCCCGACGACCCGGAAGGGCTCGACGACCAGAACGGACCTAACGACAAAGACGAGCCCAACGACACGAATGAGCCCGACAACCCGGACGACCCGGAAAGGCCCGACAACCCGGATGACCCGGAAAGGCCCGACAACACGGACCAACCTGACGACCAGGACTAGCCCGACGACCAGGGCTGGCCCGATGACCCAAACGGGCTCGACGACCCGAACGAGCCCAAAGACCCAGACGGGCCCGAAGACCCAGACGAGCCCGACGACATGGACAGGTCCAACGACCAAGAGGGGTACGACCACCCGGACAGGCCCGATGACCCAGACGAGCCTGATGACTCGGACGGGCCTGAGGACAACGACAAGCTCGTCCTTGCCATCGGCCCTGACCTGGTCATCGGGCCTGTCCGGGTCGTCAAACCCATCTGGGTTGTCGGGCCCGTTCGGTCGTTGGGCCTGTCTAGATCATCGGGCCCGTCTAGGTCATCGGGCCTGTCTGTGTCGTAGCGTCTGTCCGTGTTGTTGGGCCTGTTCGGGTCGTCGGACCAGTTTGTCTCGTCGGGCCCGTCCTAGTCTTCGGGCCCTTTCGAGTAATCGGCCTATCCAGGTTGTCAAGCCTGTTTGTGTCGTCGAGCCTGTCCATTTCATCGGGCCCATCCAGGTCGTCTAGTTCGTCCGGGTCGTTGGGCCTGTCTGGCTCGTCGGGCCCGTCCGTTTCGTTTGGCCCGTCTAGGTCGTCGGGCACGTCCAGGTCGTTGGGCCTGTCCCAGTCATTGTGCCCGTTCGGGTCGTCATACCCGTCCTAGTCGTCGGGCTTGTTCGGGTCATCAAGCCCTTTTGGATTGCGGGCTCGTCCCGTTCGTCGGGCCCGTCCAGTTCACTGGGGCCGTCCGGGTCGTCGGGCTCGCTCGGGTCATTGGACCTGTCTTGATCATCGGGCCCGTTCGAGTCGTCGTTCTAGTCGAGGTCGTTTGGCAGGTCCGCGTTGTTCGACCTATTTGGGTTGTCGTGCTTGTTCGATTCGTTGGGCCTGTCCCACAGATAGTTATATATTTTAAAAAATAATATATTTTTCATGTGGAAGATGAAAGCCCATGGGTTGGCCTGGCCCATAGGGCTTTTATAGGGTTTTTTGCCCCGTGGGCTTCTTTGATGGGGGCTTTTTTCAATATGGGCTTTTTTAGCCCTAGCCCACATGGGTCAAGGCCAAGCCTTGTGGGCTAGGCCAAATTGACACCTCTACTTGCAACTCATCATCCAAGTCAACCTCAAAATATTCCAAGAAATTAGAGATTAAGACCACATAAGTAAATTTGAAATCAATAACTCTCTTGCCTTTCATCATGTGGTCACGAAACACAAAAGTCCAATCCACTTGAAGCTTGTTTTGAATGTAGTACATAAGCACCAAATCCCATTCATTAAGGATGGAATGTGTAAGTAATGAAAGAAGTAATTAGCCAAAAGGGGGTGTTTGAATTAACCTTTTTGAAAACTTTAGTTCCTTTTAAAGTTTGACATATGCCTTTTCAAGCAATTGAAAACAAAGTCAACAAATTGATTTCATTAAATATAGAGTCAATCAAACAATTCAATAATTTTAAGCAGATTAAAACACAGAAACAATCGATTGAAGTACTGGGAAATTATGTAGAAAAACAAAGTTGATGATAAACTCAGAAATAGTTTTAGCAACTCATCAAGATTGGTTCCAATCAATGATAGAAATAGTTTTATAATTTAAAATTATGTCAATTCACACAAATAGTATACAATGATTGCTAAAAACAAGTTTCTTAAAACTTTTTATCAAAATATCAACCAAAGAGAGAAAGATCAAACACTTGCACACAAATTTTTATACTGGTTCACTCAAAATTGAGTTACATCCAATTAGTCAAGGCAACCAAGCCTGACTTTGCACTATTTCAAAAGATTGACATAATCCATCAAGATTACACTTTTGAAATATACAAAACAACACCAAGAAGACTCTTGACTTGTAACACCCTAGGTGGATATTACTTGGTTAAGCAAAATATAACTAAAAATATTCATTTGATACCATTCCCAAATGTAGGAAAATTTAAAACTTTAATGATTCCCTTAAAACAACAATCCATAATTCGCACACTACAAGAATGACGCTTATTACCGACGGTCATAATCCATCAGTAATGGCCTTAATCCATCGATAAAGATGTTTTATCGACAACATTTTGATGACAAAAAGTTCATCGATAAACACATTTCTGACAGACATATCCGTCGACTGAACCATCGACCATTACCGATGGATGTGGCTGTCGGTAATCATTTGGTAAGTGTATAAATTTTGTTTGAGTTTATTTGTTAGTTTAACATTCCATAATACCTTCATATAAAAATTTCCAACACAGACAATCCAACATTCCAACATTCTAGCATTCCATTATATGAAATATTGTATCATTATCAAACTCCATCACAATATATATCACATGACACACTGTTTATAAAATATGGAAAATAATATGTAGCATAGGAATATGTTTGCCAAATATTACATAAGCATTGCCAAACTCCAAGTAAGAATATAATTATACACAAGTTTATTAAGTACATGCTGAAGAAAGTTTTTCTAAAGGACATGAAGAGTTAACAATCTTCATAATCAAGAGAAGATTCTTATGGCTGTTGAAGACGAGCCTGAGCATCAGGAGGGAGATATTGCAAGCCTAGTGATTGAAAGGATCGAAACTCGAACCTCAATTGCTCATTTTCTTCTAGGCTGTGTGAAAGTTGCTGCCTAATATTATTGAGGTCCTCAGTATTAGCAAAGGAAGAAGCTGGTAGTTGGTTCAAGCTTTCATTTGAACCCGCATATTTTGAAACAAGTTGACCAGCCCCATAAAGTCTTCCTTTCTTTTTTCCTCCTATTGTCTGAATCCAACACCTAGTCCTGATATTCTCATCTTGTGTAGGATCAACAGAGGACTGCTCTTATGTTCCATCAACATATGAGGAAACCTCAGATCTAACTTGAGAAAGCCTAGTCTGAAATTCTTCCTGTAAGTAAAAAAGAACAATTATTATTATTAGTGAGATACATATTTAAGTTTAAGAGTAAATAATATTAAATAGTAAAAGAGACTTACATTTGTCTTCCTAGACCTTTCATCCACATATTCGCCAATACCCTTCCGAATATGTGTTTACTGAAAGGCTTCATCAAGAAACACATTTCGTCCCAACTCACGTGCTTACAACAAAATGTTATAATGTTAGATTTGATCTGATTTCAAACTCTAAATATGTAGTTTAAATGTGACAAATACAAACAGTTAATGTTTATACCATACGAAGGGCATGCTTGTGAGTGGTAATGGATCCACCTGCGTGTAGGGCCCTACCCGTTTCAGAAGCCTTATTCTTTTTTGCTGCAATGCATTTGCTCTGATAACTTGGAGAATTCCAATGTTCTAACAGCCTTGTCCACACATCATTAGGAATCCATTTTGGCCTTTCTCTAGCCATTAAAGCGTCTCTAAACAACTCAGATAGACGATGAGAAGCTCTGCTGTTGAAATTTCTCTTAATTTCAATTTCATGCTCTAGTGCCCATTGAACTTTCCTCTATAACAACACAATTTAAACATATAATACATTATAAGTATATTAAGCATGAAATAGTAATTAACAACTTAATTTACCTATATAATAAGTTAGAACACATTACCTTGAAACATTGCCAGTAAATATCCTTGTCCTTTTCAGGTATTGCTCCCCATGATGGCCAAGGATTAAGAAATTGTTGCTTGATTGTCTTTGTGATAACCTGTGAAGCAACTCTAGATGGAACAAACCTAGAATTCATTGAAAATTGTCAAAAGATGAAAGAAGTTACATAATATAAACAATGAGAATAATTGAATTGAAATATTACCCTCGACCGACAGGTTCAATCATTAGACAGTCTTACAGAGGAGGGTCATGTTTTACATCTAAATCAAGATCAACCATAGGCTGTGGGGCAACTATATCATCTGCAACTGGGGATAGTGCAAACTGCTGACCAACAACAGAAGATGGGCCACCAATTGAGGCTGGGGATGGTACAATATGAGGTGAAGGGGATGCTCCAATGTTTGCAGAAGAAGGGGTATGTAACCTTGTGTGTGGAGCTGAGGAAGATGAGGATGGTATATGTGAGGATGGTACAGAAAGGGGCCTGGGAGCAGCAGTGGGGTATGCAACCCTGTGGGTGGAGGTTGAAAAGATGAGGATGACATATGAATTGCCGGGATAGAAGTAAGGTTATGTAACCCTGTGGGTGGAGTTGGGGAAGAAAAGGATGACATATGTAAGCCCGAGGTAGGGGTGATGGGTCTGAGTGGAATCCGAAGCACATAATTATTACGTCTCTTTCTTTGTTTTCCAATACCTTTCCCCTTGTCAACTAGGGGTGGTCGAGGTGGATCTCCCGATGACATGGCGTATGGAGTTTACGATCTAAGCGTGAAACAAATTAAGATGGTGTATGTTAAAAAATAATACCAACAACTTAATAAGTATTCATTAGACATATTAAAAATGTTGAAGTACAACAACAAAAAGTTCTAAGGAAATGAAAAATATAGACATATTAAAAAGTTCAAGTACAAAAACAAAATAGACAAAATTAATCATTAGCATCACTTTCATCCTCATCATCTTCCTCCTCTTCCTCCACTTCTTCTTCTTCATCTAGATCTTCTTCCTCCTCCTTCTCTTATTCTTCTTCTTCATCCTCGTCTTCTTGTTCCAACTCTTCATCATGACCTTCTATGTGATGAAATCTAGATACACGTTTTACTTCAATTACTTCGTTGACATGTGACATTTCATCAACTTGGTAAGGGACATCGTCTTCCACCTCATTTGATTCAATGCGACCTCTCAACTTTGTTTTAATTGCAACACCAACCACGATTGTCTTTTCGAGATGGTGGATATTGTACATAATATACTTGTCTAACATTGTATGCCAAAATAAATGGATCAAATGGTTGGTACCTTGAAGTCATGTGAATGTCCACAATGTTATATTTAGGATCCACTATTGTAACTTTTCTTGAGGGATCAAATCATTCACAAAAAAAGTAGAACTTTCTTCGGTTTATTAGAAGTATTGTAGTCTAGTTCATGTATTTTATGAATAATCCCATAAAAATCATCTTCACCTTCTTTGGTAAGGCCCTTGACATAAACACCACTATTTATAGTCTTTTTCCCTTTGTTCCATGTGTTAGTATGGAACTTGTACCCATTCACGAAGTACGTGTGCCATTTTTTGACACATTTCATGGGCCAATTTGACAAATCCCTTAGGTCTTGGTTCCTAACACTTAATGGCTTGTTATAAACCTACAAATATAGAAAGATTGATGTGGAATTATGATACATTAAAATCCATTTGTTGTATAACTAATGGTACAATACATACTTGATATTAGAACCATTCAGGAAACTCTGAATGAATACAAGCAGAAGCACTGGTCTCAGGTATTTGCAAGCATATAAGGAATGAGCTAGCGAAAATAAATTCCAAAGGTAAATTTTTAGAGGCTTATATATAATTGACCACAAAGGAGGATATAACTTATTCAAGATATGGTTTGACTTCAGTGCAATTGATTAACACATGAAGATGATCAGATTTGAACTCGGCATCAGTTAACCAATGAATCGATTCTCTCCATGCATGTCGACCTTGTCGTTGAAAAACAGACAACGTTGACACATCTCTTTGACATTCAACTTCATTCCTCCAATTGCGTGGTGACAACATGAAGTTGTTGAAGTAATGAAAACAAAAGTATGTTGTCTCACGACGTAAATAAGATGTACAAATAGAACCTTCAACTTTGAATTTATTTTTTATTGATCGTTTTGAACCACCCATGAATCTATACAAATAAAAAAATACATCATGATGAAAAAAATTGGTGACAAAATTAATTATAAATATAAATAGGGAGGTCCTTTAGTACCTTTCAAATGGATACATCCATCTGTATTGTACTGGTCCACCCAACAATGCTTCGTGGGGGAGATGAACAGGGAGATGTTCCATGGAATCAAACATTCCAAGAGGGAATATTCTCTCTAATTTGCAGAGAATAATTGGAATATTTTCCTCCATTCTTCTTAGGGATTCCTCTTTTAATGTTGTAGAGCACAAATCTTTGAAAAAATGACTAATTTCAGTAAGAGGATTTAAAACATGAATGGGCAAAGCACTAAATGCAGTAGGAAGTAATGACTCCATGAATACATGGTAATCATGACTTTTCATTCCATGGATTCTTCCCTTTTCAAAATCACCACATCTAGCCAAGTTGGACTATAACCATCTGACATCTTAAGTTCCTTTATCCACCGACAGACTGATTTAGCTTCATCTGGGTTAAGGTGTAATTTGCTTTATGCTTTAATATTTTCCCATTATCTTGAACCTTCAACTCCAAGTCTTTTCGCTTGCAATATAATCCTAAATCCCTTATGGCCTTCTCATTGTCCTTTGTCTTTCCCGTCTCACTCATAACAATATTGAATATGTTTTCAAAGATTTTTTTTTCTATGTGCATTACATCAAGATTATGCCTTAACAAATTATCTTTCCAATATGGAAGATCCCAAAAAGTGCTTATTTTTGTCCAATTATGTCACTCTCCATATCCATCTATCCTTGTTACACCATTTTCAGCGACTTTTGGAAAATGTTTCGCTCTTCTCCAAACTTGTAATGGTGTCAACTTAGGAGGTGGCCTATCTGTTTCAACTTGGCCTTTTCGAAAGGCTTTAATATTTCTCCCAAAGTGATGGTCATTAGGTAAGAACCTACGATATGAGCAAACCAACAACTTTTGCGACCATAATTTAACATGAATGACTTACTATGATCCATGCAATGCGGACAAGCTAACCTACCATGTGTGCCCCAACCGAATAACATCCCATAAGCAAGGAAGTCATTAATAGTCCACATCAAACATGCTCTCATCATAAAATTTTGTTTCCTTGAAACATCATAGGTCAAGATACCAACCCACAACTTCCTCAAATCATCAATTAAGGGCTCCAAGCAAACATCAATAGAGGCCTTTAGATTCGATGGCCTTGGTATAAGACAACTCAAAAACATATAAGATTTTGACATGCACATTTCAGGAGGAAGATTGTATGGAGTAACAATCACGGGACAACAAGAATATGGTGAAGATGAAGCCTGAATGTAAGGGTTAAATCCATCTGAACATAGACCCAGTTACACATTGCGTGGACCTGACGCAAAGGTAGGATGTTTACGATCAAAGTGCTTTCAGGCTTCACCATCAGATAGGTGGCATAAAATTACTTGACTTTGGTTATCATGATGTCAAGTCATATGTGGCGCGGTTTGCATAAAAGCAAACATTCTTTGTAATCTTGGGATTATAGGCAAATAGAACATTGACTTAACTGTAATTGCTTTTTTGCGCCTTGATCTCGAATGAAGTGGGTGATATCTTGGTTTGTGACAAAATTTACATTCAAGCAATGCTGCATCTTTTTTTCCACTATCATTGTCATAAAATAGCATACAACCACTCGCACAACAGTCAATCTTCTTAGCCTCCAATCCCAACTTTGATACTAACCTCTTAACGTCATAATAACTCTTAGGCAAGCTCATATTTGGTGGTGTGAGATCTAACAAAAGTTTGGTGAAAGCCTCTAAGCATTGGTTGGGAATATTCCAATTAGACTTATAAGATAAAAGTCTAACACATACTGACAATTTAGAGTCTCTCGCCCTTTCAAATAAAGGTTGATTTGCCTCTGCCAACAAATTATAAAACCTTTGTGTGGATTCATTAGGACACTCTTCTAAGTTAGTGTCGTTGGGTTGTTGGGTTGATTGAAATTGACACAAAGCGTTATTGACCATCTCTTCCATGTCACATAATTGCTCCATTTGAACAGTACGCACACCATTTCTAGGGACATAATTATCACCTTCATGTAAATCAATAACTAGCATATCTTCACCTTGTAATGTCCAAATCCAATAATTTAGTATGAACCCTTTTTTATGAAGGTGAACTTTGACAAACTCATCTGTCAAAATCCTTGTACAGTCACACTTAATGCAAGGGCATCTAATCCCACCTTCAAGTTCAAAATATCTAGATTGTCTTGCTACTCAGACAAACTCTTCAACACCTAAGACAAAAGACTCCTTCAACACCCTTCTACCACTATAACAACGATCATACATCCAAACACGATTGAAAGGAGGTTCGCCCATGTTCTATAAAATAATAAAGGCCTTAAATTAGATTGTTAAAGGGAGAATTGGAATGCAAGTCCCATGACTATGCATACCAAATGTTGTAATTGGAATTACCTAGTTATAGGAATTCCAATAGTAATTACATAATGATAGTAAAATGGATTCAAAATCAGATTCAAAGCATAAACATGTTCAAACCATAAAACAGATTAAAAGCATAAACAGACAAAAAAAAAACAACAACCAAAGAGCCAAATAAGCCATTCACCTTTACTTTGAAGCTTAAACAGAGAACACTCACCACGAATCAACAACCCTACTCACAAACACCTACATTGGAAAAAATCATAACCAATAAAACCAAACAATTAGTTACAACAATTTAAAGCAAACAATAGTTCCAATAATTAAAACCAAACAAATAGCTCCAGCAATTAAAACCAAAGAAATTCAGCAAGGATTCAAATTTCAACCACCCTAAAAGTCACTTTTTGATGAAGAGTTGACCCAAGGTTGACTTTTCAAGTCAAAGCTCCAAATCAAGGTTTGATCATCCTAGCTTCTTGGTTTAGTGATTTGAAACATGTTTGAGCCATCAATTATCTCATTCCAAGTATTTTACAAGTTTTGAGTATGATATGCTCATTTTAGGGTTTCTAGATTGCCTAGAATTAGGATTTTTATTCTACACTAGTTCTTTTGGAAATGTAACATCCCGACCGGATATTACGGATTTAAAATATAAAATAAAATAAGAAAATAAATTCTTATTCATTATTTACACTCTTAAGGACCTAAATTAAATTATTGTTGCATTATTAAACTCAAGAATATCCAATAATATAATATGAAACTAAATACAATTTTAAGCGCAAAAATAATATTAAATTCCCAAAAATTTAGTTATTGAATGTGAGCCAAGGTTCGACTCATCATATCTTCCAGGCGGTTTCGAAGCGGGCAGCGCTTGGCGGTACGTGTCCCTTGCTAGGCAATTTTGGTGCAGCAGATTGGTGTTATACTTGCTATGATGTGCATGATCTACAAGGCTTCTAGGATATCTTAAAGGTCGGCTTGCTGGTGTTCCTTGAGTTGAGCTCGGGATAGGGGTTAAGCACGTGGCATCCCTCGAGTTGAGCTCGGAATGGCATCCCTCGAGTTGAGCTCGGGATGGCGGATGAACACGAGGAACCCTTGAGTTGAGCTTGGGTTGGCGAGTGTTGCCGGTGTTAGTGTGCTGGTTGTGGCCACTACAGATGGGTCCAGATAGATTTCCCTCCTCAGTAGTTAGCTGACGAGTTTGGTAGTCTTGGGATGTTACGAACTATGTTCGTATTTGGGAACTCCACCTGGCGTTACGGTGTATGATCCGTAGCATGGTTTCCCGCACGTGCTCTATTGGTTGTGGCCAATAGGTATGGCAGCAAGACACCTTGGGGTACTCACTAGAAGGCGTACAACATGATTGACATGGTTGTGGCCATGTGGTGTGGAATCAGGGGAAAGGATTCCTTTGGTGTGTTTGTGTGATATATATATATATATATATATATATATATATATATATATATGTGTGTGTGTGTGTGTGTGTGTGTGTGTGTGTGTTTATATTTATATGTTTATTCTGTTAGCTCACCCTATCTGCTTGTGTTTGGCGATGATCGTATACACGGTATACGTGAGCAGATGGTGTTGCAGGTGAATCTGGTGAGGCATAGAGCTGGAGCGGGGCTAGTCTTGGGGCAATTTTCTTAGAGTTTTTACATTATCTTTATGATTTCAAATCACTTGTAATTATTAATATTACTAGACTATTTTTTAATGGTAATAGTAATTATTCAAGGATTTTGGAATTATTATTGAAGTAAATAAAGTTTTGAAATTTTCCGGGTTTTTGGAAAATGGATTTATAATTAATGAGAATTTATTTTCTTATTTTATTTTATTATTTTAAACCCGTAATATCCTGACGGGATGTTACAGGAAACATCACTATTTTAGTACTCATTATAATCATATTAACCATGTCTAGATGGTAGAATAATGCATTTGCACACTACTACACGTTTTGACCTTTGATCACACAAGCATGTGCATGATTGGCTTACTTTTCTTACTTGAAAGTGGGGTTTGGATAGTGATTTCGTGAAACTATGATTGTTGGAGGGTCTTCACTGTTTAATCTACATATTACATCATATTGAAACGTGTTCAAAGCATTTACAGGACTTGAAACTCATTTTTTGTCTTCATATGCATTTTAGGCACTCTTTGCAAGCCATTTTGCACTCACTTTACTTTAACTAGTCATTTTCTAATTCTCTTTATATTTTGTTTATTTGTTTGTTTCTATAGTTCAATTGCATCATATTATGCATGACCAAAGGATAAAACAACCATTTTCATACCCTATTTTAAACCCCATACACTCAATTTGAAGAAAAATCCTCATTTTAAGCCTTTAAAAGTTGATATGAGAGTATGATATGTGTTTGTTGTTTTGCATTGTTTCATTACTCTTATTGAATCATTTTAGAGTACATTTTGCTTTCCATTTACTAACAACTAACTCTTAATCTTCTTTTTATTAGTTTGAGACTAACTAGTTAGCCTAGTTTAGCCCATTTTTCTTGTATATAGGGAACTAACACACTAACTTGTATTGTATGATATTGGTGCAGTTTAGCAACTAAAATTGAACAAATTAAAAGTGATAAGAGGTTGGTGAACTTAAAAATTCAGCAAGGGTTTAGATTTCAACCACTCTAAAAGTCACTTTTGATGGAGAGTTGACCCAAAGGTTTACTTTTTAAATCAAAGCTCCAAATCAAGGTTTGATCATCCTAGTATCTTGATTTAGTGATTTGAAACATGTTTGATCCATCAATTATCTCATTCCAGGTATTTTACAAGTTTTGAGTGTGATATGCTCATTTTAGGTTTTCTAGACTACCTAGAATTAGGATTTTTATTCTACACTAGTTCTTTAGGAAACATCACTATTTTAGTAACTCATTAGCATCATATTAACCATGTATACATGGTAGAATAATGTATTTGCACACTGCTACATGTTTTGACCCTTGATTAGAGTAGATTTTGCATTTTAGCCAACTTTTGCTTGTGTTTTAGGTTGTAGCACGTCACATTTTGAGTTTTTAGTACATTTTAAAATTTGAGTAATTTCTTAGCTTTATGTTACCATTTTAAACTTGGTCATACAATTTCTTTATACTTACTTTTGTTTTTTAGTTCAATTTAGATTTTTTTTTCTTTGTAGAGAAGTAGTTTAGAGAATATCTTGATTCTAGGGAGTGAAGTTTTGTTTAAAGTTTCAGTTTTGGGAAGTAAGTAGATTTTTAGAGTGTAGGTGTCTCTTACAACTTGTCTAAATAGTTTTGTTATACTTTTTAGTTGCTTATTATAGACTTGCATGAGGATAGTGGTCTTAATTCTAGTTTAGACTACCAAATTTATTTAACTTGGTTTAATGATTAGCATTGGATCACAACCTTAAAATTGCATGATTATATGTCTTTGCTGTCAATGAGTAGTTCAACTACATCAAACTACAACATATGTGAGTTCAGCTTGCTTGATTTTGTAATTATTAGTAAAAGCCACAAATGTTTTCTCAAACCAAACAAGCTCATGGCTCCCATCATTCTTTGTGTAATATGAAGTGGTGCATTGCAAGTAAACCATGGGTTTACATTCAACAAGTAATTGGAGGGTTGATGAAGGAAAAAGAAAGAAGAAACAAAGTTGAGAAATTAATTCTGTAGTAGTTTTGGTTAAAACCTGACATGGCGGGATCACATTTTTCGCTAGGTGCCATGCGTTCCAAGCTTTTCTGGTTTTCCTTTATCACCTGGCAGCACACCCCAAGCCGCTAGGCGCCACACCAGTAGCGTCACTACTACTGGTTTTTGGCACTTTGAAGCAAGTTCTAAAAAACCCCAAACACTATACATAATATCCATAACATGAAATATGCTTATCCAGTCATAATCACATGACTGGATAATAGTCCAACACAATGTTGAACAACCAAACAATATACAAAAGCAAGAAGAATACATAACTATTGCCCTAAATTATCACACGAGCAATAAAACAACAATAATGATAATAATAAAACTAACAACAACAATAATAATAATAAAAATAAAACAAAACAATAATAATAATAATAATAATAATAATAATGAAAACAATAATAAAATAAAATAAAATGAAACAATAATAATAAAACAATAATACTAATAAGTTAAAACACTAATAGCAAAGTAATAATAATAATAATAACAAAATAAAGCAATAATAATAGAACAATAATAATTGTACCACACCAAGCCAACTTAACAAAATAATAATAAAATGATCACCATACCTATACGCCAAATCATTCAAGCAACTAGCCTGGGCTGGGCTGACCTAAGCCTAGCCGGCCTGAACCGGTAACATAAAACGTCAAGAGGAATAACCTGCCTAGGACAACATATGAGCAATACAAACCGCCAAAGGGAGTAGTCGGTTTAGGCCGACAACCTTAATACACTTAGTGAAGTCAAAGCCCCCTGATATCCAATGAACCCACAATAATCGACCTAAGGGCCTAGGTTAGGGCCCAGGCCCACTTACAGCCCAAACTAGGGCCCAAGCTAGGGCCCGACCCATAACAGGGCCATACATAATTAATACTCTATAAATACGCATGGACCCCAGTAATTAAAGGTACACATTCATTACTCCATTAATCATCTGATTTGACTTTTTAAGAGCTTTGGCTGACTAGAGCTTCGGAGTCCCTTCTGTAGGTAACCCCTCATGGGTCCAAGCAGACATGTGCCAACCGGGAAGAGGCCAACTGAGGAGATAGCAGACTGCATATGTAAGGTGACACTTGTGCCTAACTTATTTTGTTTGTTCTCTGCAGGAACAATTGGCGCCCACCATGGGGCACGAGACAACACCTTACTACCCGTTTTTCTCCAAAGATGGTTTTAACCCGCAGTAGAGCTGGAGTTAACAAGCAAGCTGATGCTAGTCCCTCAGGACCCGCTAACATCACCCTAGATCTGGCCGCCATCCTAGACGGTCAGGCCAAAATGCAACAGGAGTTGGCAGATCTGGAGAAACGTAGTGCTGATGAGATGGAGGCACTGCGACAAGAAAATTCTCGCCTTAGGCGAAAGATCGAGGCCGATCCCACTCAGAAGGGAAAAGCCAAGGAGACATCTAAGGCTGCAAGGTCCCCAGCCTTCCAGCCCATAGAAGAAGAAAGCTAATACAACCCCACCCCTCACACCTTCACCATCACCCAACAAACACCCATTCACTCTACCCATCCCACTCACTTCCCCTCCACCCAACTGGGGCACACCGCAGCCCCTACCCCTGCTGCTACCCTCCCCACCACCCAGGTCCCCTACAATATACCCACCACCCTACAGACTACCCATGTTCCACCTTACAACCCACACTACCTCCCTACAACCCACATCCCCCCTCACAACTTCACCTCCACCTTTCCCACTCTTGTCCACCATCCCATTCCCCCTCATCCGCTACAACCCCAACAGCCCAGACGTTGTCACCCCTTCACCGACTTCATCGCCAAAACCCCCATTCCCACCCAGTGGGAACCCTTCACACTGGACCGCTACACCTGTGAAACCGACCCTGACGAACATTTTAAAGTCTACATCACCCATGTCGCCCTGTACATGTCCCAAGACGCAGTCTTTTGCAAAGCCTTCCCCATCACCCTCAAAGGCCCTGCTCTAGAATGGTTCACAACCCTTCCACCCTACTCCATCGACAGCTTCGACGCTCTCTCCCATATGTTCTCAACCCATTTCGCTGGCAGCCGACCACATCAAACCACTACAATCTCCCTCCTGGGCATCAGGCAAGAACATGGTGAACCACTTAGGGCATTCATCGATCGTTTCAGCAAGGCAGCCCTTCGTACCCCACACCTCAACCAGGAAATGATCCTCCAATGTATGGCACTCACCCTCCAACCCGACCCCTTCGCCAATAATGTCTACCTCCACCCACCTACCTCCATGCACGAGCTCAAGTTGCGTGCGGCCGACTATGTTCGCATGGAGGAAATGCAGACCCTCCACACCAAATTCTGCAATGACTATGCAGCCACCACCGCCAACCCCACCCCACAATCCCCCTGCCCCGATACCCGCCCACGTGAGCCCCACCAACCTCGCTTTACCAGATATGCCCTCCTTACTGTAGCCCGATCCCGCCACCTTAATGAGGCCTTGCAAGCTGACCTCATTCCACCACCATGCAAGACGACCACTCCCCCTAATGCTGATATGACCAAATATTAATAAAATATTAATAATAATAGTAGTAAATAAAATAATAATAATAATAGTCATAATAATAAAAGTAAAAATAATAATAATAATAACTAATAATAATAATAATAATAATAAGAAGAAGAAGAATTATAATAATAATAGTAGTAAAAATAAAAATAAAAATAAAAATAAAAATAATAAAATAAAATAATAATAATAATAAAATATTAATAATAATAGTAAATGAAATAATAGTAATAATAGTAATAAAAATAATAATAATAATAACTAGTAATAATAATATATAAATAATAATAATAAAAATATAAATAAAAATAATAATTATAATAATAATAACTAGTAATAACAATATATAAATAATAATAATAATAATAATAAAAATACTTATAATTATAATAATAATAGTAATAATTATAATAATAAATAATAATTATAATAATAATAATAAAATTAATAATAATAATAATAGTAATAATAATAATAATAATAATAATAAGATAATAATAATAAATAATAATAATAATAATATATAAATAATAATAATAAAAAAAATAATAATTATAATAATTATGCCGCATTTAGGAGAAAAACTCTAAACATCTCGGCAGGTCATGAAAAAAGGAAGAAGAATCATAATAATCACTAGTGATGGAGTCATATAGAGTACTCAATACAATTGAAACCACAAACATACCTATACCCTCTCTAAAATCACATACAACAAACATCAAGAGGTTAAACCATATAAGAATTTTGGTTCATGAGAAGGCTTTCATGCATCAATATATAATGCAATTGCATACAATATCATTAAAAAAGGAAATGCCAGCTCCTCTAACCTGGTTTCCTTAGCTTATTTTTGGACTTGTTGTGAGTTCCCTCTTGATCACCAATGATCTTCCTTTGACTCTATCTCAATGCAGCTCCTTGCTTCCCTCAATCCTCACCTTACACTCTCAATTTTGGTATACCTATGGCTATGCAACAATAATAGTCCCTAAACCACTCTTTCTTTCTCTTAATTGGTCACTAATTGTGGTCTTAATGAGAGGTAAATGGTATAAAACGAAAATACTATTAAACTTGAGTTTAATTGTCATTCATTGGCAATTCTATGATGGTTTTCTAGCCCCCGCGACTAGTATTTCCTTGCCCTTTCACCTTCATGCCAAAACTAAAATTGACAAAAAGAAAGCCTAATTTGGTTCTACCAAGGTTAAAACCCGTAACCATGCCAATGTTCAATTCAATACACTGCATACTTAGTACTTGAACACAAGCCCTTTCACACAAACAAAGTGCTCTCAACCACTTGAGCTAGTACTTTTCCACTTCACATCAATCAATATTAAATGCCATAAAGGCTCCCACTACCCGCATTTATTAATTAATTATTTATTTAATTAATTAAATTTCACGGGTCTTACACTTAACCCAAAAGACATAACTTCACCTAACACTACTCACACACTTAGAGACCTTATAACACAAGCCAATTATGAAATCATAGTCTCATAACCTATATGAGACTAGCACCTCCAACCACATCGTGCACATACTCAACCATGGCCTTAAGAATATTATATGCTTCTACGAACTTGCCCGCTTGTAGTCCAACCTCTACGAACCTCCCCGCTCGTAGTGCAATAAGAGTGAACACATCCAATTACTAACCTCCCTGTTGTAAAAACCCTCAAGCCTGACCAATGGACATACCAACCTCCACACTTGTATTAATCATGCGTTCAAACTCAATTACGAACCTCCCCGCTCATAATGCATTCAAGCATATCCTAGACCTAAGGCCATCACATCTACGTGTGTAAAACAAGCAAAAGTCGTAACCTACCCCTAGACAATCGCTTGGTGAGGTCTAAGTGCCGCCTGGCGATGTCATGTTGCAGACTGCCTAGCGGTTCCATAATGCCGCCGTGTGCCATACCTTCCAAGGGTCTCCCTGGTTCACATGTCGCCTAGCGGTCCAACAACACTACCAAGCGCTATATTAGTAGCACGAAACTGTTGATTTTTGCACCTCAAAATAGATCCTAACATCCAATCATCTAAGGCATACACATCCAAAATCCAAAATACGGATCCATACATTTCAACATGACTCAAAATTGCACTTCCACACCTTATATGCATAAATTATAAATATATATATATATATATATATATATATATATATATATATATATACACATGTATTCACCAATAAAAAACATGCCAAAACTTGACTTTGACAATGAATAAACCATTCTCATAAAAAACTTCCAAAAACAGAAACTAAACACTGCATACAACTCATGAAAAGTCATAACTTACCTCAAACAACACCTGCAACATTCCATTTATTCTAATACCTCATACCAATCAAGTTAACATCATCACACAATCATATTTCATGCATTAGACCCACAACAATATCAATCTATCCATTTTATATCAACACCACATGCATAAAACAAAGTAATCTCAAATAGAAACCCAAACTGCAACCACCACAACCAAAACAAAAAGTGCTATTGCGCACTTGGCTATTGCCTGGCGGTACATACTTGCCGCCAGGCAGTGCATCAAGGTTATTGGATGGAATCCAGATTTTTGCACTTGCAAGAAACCCCAAAACTCCCAAAGCCTCGACCCAATCATCCAATTGCACGAAAACCACCTTAACTAATCTTTCCAACATTTAAACATATACAATTAACTCATCCGAATGCGAAATCATCACAATTGAAACATAAACATCATGTTTCCAATTCATCCCCAAACCCCAACATGAACCCTTCATCCTCATGCAAAATACCAATCATCAAGGTATCATCAACAGTGACAATTATCAACAATTTATAACATCACACAGTCAAACAAGAATATGGAAATGTGCAGAAAAGCCAAAAGTGCCATAGAATCCAACAAAACACGGAAAATGAACAACATAGTTCGTGTTGCCTGGCGGGCTATGATTACCGCCAGGTGGTTTCTAAGCAGATCCCTGAAAATAAGCTCATGCTGCATGCATCGCTTGGCGGGCCAAGAACACCGCTAGGCAATTTTTGGGCAGAAACCCAAAAATTCAAAATTCAGGAAAACGAAAATTGAAAAAAGATCAACCATGCCTTAACAAATCATGAAAACACATGACTCAAAATTAAAGAATGATTCACAAACAACTGCAAATCTGTGTAGTCTAGAAATAGAGAATTTTCCAAGAGATCATATATAGTGATTTTGCGCTAAAAAATATGAATTGTGTTTGTTCTCTTTGAAAACCCAAATTATATGGATTGTTGGTTAACATATTCAACATATTGATTTATCTATTGAATCCGTTGATTTCACTTGACTTAAGTGAAATCAACCACTTGAAAGTTAATTCAGCTGATTGAATATGTAACTTAAAAACAAAAATGAAAACGAAAAAAAAATAAAGAACAATGAAAGAAACCTTGTCTAATTGCAGGTATTTGAAAATGAAAGAGTAAATTCCTATATCAAACTGTCGCAACCGAAATCGCGATGAGACGACGAACCAAAATTATAATTTGTAAAAATAGAGTTTGTAGTCGCCACCATAGTTTATTCTCGAAAACTACGAAAAAACTAAAAATAAGACAAGGTCTACAAAAAAATAGATTTTGGGTCCGGGCGTCGGTTACGTGTGGGGAAGGTATTAGCACCCCACAACGTCCGTCCTAAGATGGTTGATGAGTCATTATTTTCTTTCATTTCACTAGCCTTTGTGTACCCATTAGACAATTGATTAGTGCTTAATTGTTCATCATTAGAATGTTTTTCATCTGTTGGGCTTTATTGGGCCACTGTTCCGAATTTGGACTAATTTCACATTATTTGGCCTAATTTTTGTTTTTAATTATTTTTAGGTATTTGGGTGAAGCAATTTTGGAGCTTGGACA
>Ga0214542_1003019_pt1 | contig 34733 bp, 19 predicted proteins | sample CNSS1metaG_FD_160096 | JGI IMG/M metagenome (GOLD analysis project Ga0214542, IMG submission 160096) | Root nodule microbial communities from cowpea collected in UCLA plant growth center, Los Angeles, California, USA - CNSS1 | ecosystem: Host-associated > Plants > Roots > Nodule | place: USA...
CCAACTGAAAAAGTCGGGGATTCCCCATACCCATACCCATACCCAGTCAATGCGGGGATTCCCCGTCAAAACGGGGACGGGTTCGGGCAATACCCACGGGGACGGGTTTATTTGCCATCTCTAGTTGTCAATCCTCATTCCTGCAGTAGAGAAGAAGGTGTGGGTAGTGTGTGTGCAGATCAATTCTGTAGTAGAGAAGAAGCAGAGTAGAGTGCAACATGGGTGGTTCTTTCGTAGGGCGTGTGCACAATAATTTCGTCCACCTAAGAGGTAAGCGACGTTGCAGTTTCGAAAAAGAAAGCCAGTCGGAAGAGGGATTCAGGGATGCATTTTTTTGTAGTGTTGGAGAAAATGCCTCTGGAAATTGAATATCGAGGAAGGCTATCGGAAAAAACTTTTCGAAATTTCTCTCGGAAACACCATTTTGGTAAAATGTCTAGATAGTTTTTTTCGATATCCTTCCCTAGAATTAATTTTCTAGATGCTTTTTTGGATTTGGAAAGTAACATTGAATGACATTTTGAGGTGAATTTGGGTGGTTGTGGGACCATTTCGATCGTATAATATCAATTTTGGTTTATGTATATTTGTTTGCATAAAGTTAATTTGACTTGTTGTGTATTGGTTTGTTTAATGCGTTGATTGTGTGTAATATGTTGATATTTGGATATTAGTAATTTTGTGTATGTATAGTCAGATAAAGATGGTAATAACTAGAGGAGGTGGATCTCAAAGTGATCATATATGGCCAACTACAGCGGGATAGCCCAAGTAATTTTGAATTTGAAGTTGTTGAAGATGAACCTCTGGAGGAAAATGTTAGCGAGGAGGACCATCATGTTGGTGAAGAAGGAAATTTTGAAGGACTAGTGGACAAGTCCTTGTTTGTTTCTTATGATGACCATGTTGCTAGATAATTGTGGAATGAAGTGGTAAGCTCATATGTTGATATAGTTAAATTGAGATTAGTATGTGTGTTGGAGATATTAATCTAATATTGATAATTGTAAGATCGTGGTGAGTTGAAGGTTGAATCACACAACAAAAGGATGAATAAGTTTGGAGGTCCACACGAACGAATTGAAGTTGTAGTTTAGTTGTGAGGGTTGGGAGGCCTTGTATGAGCCAACTATAATAGTGAGGCTTGTTGTGTGCATTTGTGGAGCGATGGTACAGTGATACCAATTCATTTCACTTTCCTATTAGCAAGATGACCATCACTTTGGATGATGTGTCAAATTTGTTACCGTTGCCATTTGTCGGACAATTGTACAACTATGCAACTTTGGATACGAATGGAGAGACAAACATGTTGGTAAAAACGCTCTAGGTTGACCCTGAGACAACCACAACCGAAACCAAACAATGTAGGGATAGGCATGTGCGTTTGAGTTGATTAAGAGATGTATGTGAGAATGTTTGTAGTAGCAGACAATGAAGTGTTGCAGCTGGATCATATTTGTTGCATTTGGTTAGGTGCATCATCTTTACCGATAAAAGTGCAACCTTAATAAGTGTTTGTTATCGAGTTTCTTTGCTGACTTGCGAGTGACTGGACAATATGCGTGGGCGACAACCGCTTTGACCCACATGTATAACCAATTGGGAGATGCATACTATGCAAAGATGAAACATCTAGGTGGCTATGCAACTCTATTGCATGTTAGTTTTAATGAATGTATTAATTTATTTTAAATTGTTATAAATTTTGAAAACATATCATTTCACATGACATGCATTTGGGTGTACATTTGTATGTTGTAGGCATGGATTTATGAGCACTTCCTAACTATTGGGTTTATGGATGTTATACCTGATTATACAAAGGATGAGCCTCGATGCAGGAGCTATCAAGTGAGGAGACTATCAGCCATAGGAATTGTACAATTATAATTGGATAACCTTGTCCAGTTTGGTGTGAATTTTACCCATACAATGAACATAAGACAAAGTCAACCTTTTGAATAATTATCGTTGTTCTCGGGATATTTTAGGTTGGGCCCATTCATACAACTACACTTGCCTGAACGTGTGCTTCGTCAATATGGGTATATGCAAACCATTCCTCGGTATCCATCAATAGTCACTGATGGGAATACTAATACAGCCGAAATGGATCGATGTTGGATCCATTTTTGATCAATATGTGCTCCATAATGTGTTGGGGGATCATGTCGGTGCTTGTGCACCAAGGTATATGGATTTGTTTATGTTTGTACCGCATTCATACATGGTTCAAAGGGATGATACTAAGTGACCTCATGGTATGCCACCGATGGCATGTGCAAAGGAGGGGGCCCATAATGAACCACATGACATTCATCCAATGCATCTTGTTGTGATGAGATTTTATTTCTTTGTGGTATGTTTATTATTGAATTAATAATGCTGACACACAAACTTTTTTGTAGAATATTTGTATGAGGATCACAGAGACCTTACAACCACTTTCTTTATCGTCTTTTCTTCAATTTTTATGTTACTTTTGCATTTCACGGAGGGCTAAACATTCAAAGTTGGTTTCACTATAATTTCTTAATTGGATTTTGAGGTTAGAATGAATAAATTTGTTTGTTGTTTTCATTCTTGTTATGATATATTTTTATCTATGTTGTTCGTCTCTTAATCAAGTAAAAATAATGATTTTTACATTGTAGAATGTTAACAAGTTGTTAAATCTACATAGCATAACAATCATATGAGTCAAATGGTTTTAAATTTTAATTGAGTAGTTACTTTGATTAAGTTTAGAAACTTTCATATGATTGAATGAATTTTTGCTAATAATTAATAAGTTACTTTAATTAAAGGTGAAAACTTTAATTAGAATTAATGAAAAAGTTACTTTGGTTAATTAGTTTTTTACTAGATAAAAGAATAGATATGATTATACGTAGTAATATTTAATTGAGAAGTTATTTTGGTTAAAAGTGAGGACATCAACAAATTAATTGAGAAGTTACATTCGTTAAATTAAAATCTTAGAGAAGAAATCAATAACAATAATTTTTAGGAAACCAATGATGAATCCTATTTTGAAAAGGCGATGGAATTAATCTATTTTCTTTAATATTATTTTTTATATCTTTTTCCAATATTATTTTATTTGATTAACTCTATTGTATAGATTTTATAAGGACTAATTTGTTAGAAATGATTTTCGTGTTTGTGGGGAGACGACTTTGAGTTATCTTTACTCATAATAATCTTTTGGCTACTTTTTTAACAACATTGAAATTATTACAAATAAGTAGTATTAATTTGATCGCTTTACGATACTGTTATCAATGACCTTGTCCACTGCAACCCAATAATGAACATACATATCTCGTTTAAGTAAAAACATTAATTGTTGGATTTCAGTCCTATGACCTTGACTTGTCTTACGATAGGAATATCTAGCATTATAAATTTGCTTTATGGTCATTACATTCTTCTCATTATGCTCCTTCATTGTAAGCAAAATATTTATAGTCTTCATTGAATTGTTGGTCATATTAACAAGCATAAACTTCTCCTCACCGATTAACCTACCTGCACATGGATGACCTACTAACGTATTTGTCAACTTGTGATTATGAGAAGCACAAATTAATTTCAACATCATTCCTTCACCACCTTTTACCGGTTTCCCCATCAACATAAAAGGACACTGGCATTTTTTACTATAAGAATTATTAAGTTTTATATCTTTCTTGTATCATCTATAAGTACCTCCTCTCTTAACCCCTAACAATACATACGTCTCCCTTTCTTGTTATCCATTGTTGTATCATACCTTAATATGACAATAACAAAGTCTAAATTATAAGTTACCTTTCTTGTTCATCGCAATAGTTCATCCCTCAAACCAAACACCTATAAAAACATAACACAAACTTGCTAATTAACTCAACATTTACCAAATTCACAATTAGTGAGAAACTTACGATTATCTGTTCTAAATACATTTATGGAACCTTGTGAGTTGCATTCATTAATCAATTCATTAATCTCCATAACCAACTTCAATCGCACGCGTCTCCAAATCATCAAATATTCCCATCAAAACAACATGCCATCCATCTTACTTACTCACTGCCATAAATGAATTCAAAGAAATTAAAAAAAAAAAAACCCACCAATTTTTTCTTTTCCAGAATCAATTTCCAAACGTCATCAACAACGTACCGGAAATTAAATCCGAAAGTCTACATGGGCTTTCCAGAAAGTAAGTTTTGGTTCTCCAGTACCTTTACGGATAACGAAATCCTGATGACATAAGAGCATGTGAGTTTTTTCATAAATAAAATTTAGTGCAAAGAGAAATTTGATGGGTGCATAAAGAAACAACCTATTTTTAGGATGATAAAATATCATGTGACTGACAGTGACACCTACCTATCCGTTTTCTTCTATGAAAAAAATTCGTTTCGTCAGGTATTTTGAAAAACAAAATTGTTTTATATATCCGCATGTATTTATAGATATATGTGGATATTTTTATATTCTTTTTAAATTTATATAAAAATATTCAAAAACAAATTTTAAAATATAAATTGATAAAAATAATAATTTTGAAGTATAATTCAAATCAAATTATTTATCAAAAAATTAATTTATATAAATTTAGTTTTTCTAAAAATCAAATTTAAATCACTTTCACCAAAATATAAATTTTAAAAATTTATTCTTTTCAAAATTATTTTCAATTTCATAAGTTTAATAATGAAAATGATAGAAATATGTAAAGTCAACTTTTAACAATTATTCGATTATTAATATTTTTTCACTGATCACTTAATTTAAAAAAATAATCAAATAAAATTCACTAAGGATATTTGAATATTGGATAATCAAGAAATGAGTAATAAATTACTGAGATAGGTGACAATGAGGGAAAACTCATGAAAGAGAAAAAAAAGTATTCATGTCACCTCATAAATATGTTTATTTTTTCCTTTTAGTAATTTCTTTTGCGATGATTTATGAACAAAACCATCTTCAAAAAATAATTATAATTATGATTTCCATATTATTTCCAATTATCATAACACAAGCGTTTAATTAACTTTGCAAATCATATTTTTATCATACTAAATAATTTGACAAACAAGTTAAAAACCTTATCTTTTTCTTTAATGATGAAAATTCATATAACCTGGGTACCATCATCGATAGAAGTGACAAATCACGTAGCACCAAATATACTAAAATTTGATGAAGACCCAAAACATTAGAATGAGCTCAATCATAAGGATGAATACTATATGTATTACTAATAGGATACATGGCACATTGATGTTCGTAAATTGATATACATCATATTCAAATAACTTAACACACTTTTGGAAAATAAAGTTGTCGTACACTATGATGAGAAATTAAAAAAAAAAAACAACTATTATAATTGCACTGAATATGCTTTTTTGAAAGAAAAAATCATTATGTTTCCAAGATTTACTATGTCCAAGTGAGAAAAAAAGGGTACAATTTCATCTTTTACAAAACTGTAATCATTATCATATGCCTTCAAGATATTTTATTTTCCACACAATCAAACGAGCTTTATATTGCATGTCTGCATTTTCACACATTTTTTCACCTAAAAGCTGACTCCCTCCTTAGTCTATCCTTAAATTTCTTTTGTACTTTCTAGGCGGTTCACATCGTCTCTAACAGACAAAACACACGTTAAGAAGACTGTTTCAGATTGCCCCAGCCAAACTAGTACTGTCACAATCACACTGTTACAGCATAACATATACTCAGCTACAAGTACAACGACAAACTTGCATAAGCATTGATCGAACAAATTAGGCTATATTAACAGCTACCGGCTTCCCCCTACCCATTGAAAATCCTCTTGTACCATCCGGCATTCGGGGCCCTGGTGGTTGCTTGGCAATTACTTGATCCGTGAAAATGGTATTATTTGAAGGGGGTGTTCCCACACGATTATTCTGATGACAATGCACTCGGCCTCGTCCCTTACCCCGGCCCCGGCTTCGACCTTTCCTTTGCCCAGTCTCTTTTTCATAACCATGCTCTTCTCCCTGTTTAATTTAAAGGAATTATGGCCTAAACATACAAAAGTTAAATACCAGTTGCTACTTTGCCCTCAAACTACCAGTTAGAATTTTTCGTATGATAATTGAACAGGGCACGGACATATGCTGTGAATAAAAATACGCAGTAACACTTACAGCATGTTCATGCAACTGAGTATCAGGGAAGGAAGCCTCTTCTAATTGTTTCTCACTTGCATGTGGCTCAGGCACAGAAGTATAATCCTCATCACAGCCAACTTCAACATCAAGTCCCTTCTTTCCTCGTCCTTGGGATGGTTTAGACTGGAAAAGAAAAATATCAATAACATGATACATTTAATTCACAAAATTCGCCATCTACCTAATCTTTTTGTTCTTCACAAAAGTAAATGCTTCAAATAAAAAAGATTTGGGTGATCTAGCTTGTAATGACATGGCATTAGACTAAGAACTGAATTGACACAAATGTCACTTGTGTTCTTCCTTCGGACCAACCAACCTCTTGCTTCCTGTCCGCTTACGATCAAGGCTGAAATTTCAAACCTCTTGCATCATTTTACCTTCAAAGTTTCGTAATTCTTCCTTCCTAACTTCAAGAACACTTTTCACAATGAAGGTAAAGGTTTTCTACCCAGAAACCTACCATGAACTTCATCCAAAGACTAATTTGAAACACATAAACTCCACCATTCTCTTCTCACTTCTTGAATTTGGTTTCCAAAGAAAAGTAACCATGAGCTTGTAAAAGGTTATGACATCCTTGTTTGGACCTCCATAGAAAAAACACCAGTTCATAAATCAGAGAAGAGTTTTCAAGTTTAGAGTAGAAAGTTTTTACTACCTCCCAGGAATCTTTCCCAGCTGGAGGAATAAGTGTGCCTTTGCAATGGAAGGGTCCATTTTTATCAACCATGAGAAGATTACTGAATTTTCTAACTTCCATCTTGGGTGAGATGGGTTTGTATTTTCTGGTTGAGAGGTGTCTCTTATAAGATAGCCTAGTTTTTCTTTGCCATTGAGGACTAATTTCACAGAATGAGTTGAGCCCATTCAACAGTTTTTCGTCATCAAGCTCTTGGATTGAAAGTTTGAGCTGGTTGGCACCCATGACCAGAAATTAGATGCGATAACGGATGAAGTGGTTTCAGTATAGCAGAATTAATGGAAGATGAGGAGGAATTTCCTAATGTCATAACCGGTCTCTCCATAATGAGCTACCATAGCACCAGAGCTGAAGCTCTAATACCATGTGATTTCATGTTAGCTAGGGGAAAAAACTATAGGGAGATTCTCATTATTCATTAAAAAATAACAGATACATAAGATAGGGTTGCCTAATTATATCATTACATAATATATACAAAATGGAATATAAATAAAAAAAGGGAGAAAACCAAACCAGATAGATATAGTTGTCTCGGATAACATTAGATGAAATCAAACTTTTTTCCTTCAATAACATTATATAGGTCAAATAAGACAAATGATTTTGATCCAAAATAACAGCAAACTCGGACCAAATCATAATAATCCAATCTTGATTCTAATTATTCAATACTAATCCAAAATTAAAGATATAGATGTTAACAATTTTCAATAAAAACTCTCTTTTTATTGCTTTAACAGGTGACTTGAGAGTACTCCTTAGCAAGACCCTAAATGTAAATGCCCAAAAAAAAAACTCCTCAAATCTACATTTGATTAGAAATGTTGCGAACATTATCATTGGTTGAAATTTATTGAAAATAATAAAATTTTGTGGGTCGCACATCTTATTTAATAAATCTTTCCCTTGAATTGTAGTTTTCAATAAATTCTATCCAACGGGATAGTGTGTTAAGAGTGTTCCCAACACTCCTCTTGATTGTATATACAAACCATAATTGAGGGATACTTGGATACACGTAATGGAGGAAAGGAATATTTTAATGCATACCATGCGTCTAAGCATTAGGCGAACCCGGAGGCCACTCCTCCAGTTTCCCTCATCATTCAGCTCAGCAACCTGTGAATGGTTTACAATCTGATCACTAAATGGAGGTGGTTAAAAAGTAAACTGAAATAATACCCTGCCGACTCAGCAAAGTACTGGTACTTACTGCTCTCTCAGCCAGCTCAATAGATTCATATTCAACAAATGCATGCAACTGGCACAAAAAGTTGTATTAGATTCATTAAAATAAATTCTTTTCATTAATACTCTAAAGAAGAGAGAGAATCCTATAAAAGGATGATTTACCAGCATAAGTTCATGCCAAAATTAAAGTAACGAATAACCCAAATGGTGGTGGGCGTGTCTATAACTCACATAAGATTATCAGTTGACATAAGTTATAAAACATTGAAAACTTGAAATACATACACGAACAAAAAAAAAATATGTACATTGCAAGGTCAAAATATAAAACAGGCCTGACATCTACTTATTTATCTGCAGCCAACCTCACATGACCAAACTGAACACAACTAACACGCCCCAGATGAATAGCAAGTCATTGTATATAAACTACCTACCTTGTATAGGGAGCAGTTAAGTTTCCTCTAAATGACTGAAACAAAAACTAATAGGCATTTTTAGATAGCCTTGGTCTGTGGAGGGCCTCAAACAATTTAATAAAAACTTGGAAAACATCATAAGATTGAAATGTCAATTTCATCATTAAAACTAAAATTCATGTGTAGGTTGGATAAAGTGTAATCTACAGGTTAAAAATTTGATGTAAAACAAAAACAAGGGATGATGAACTTGATGGAAACTGTAGTACATGAATTCATGAATATATGAAATTATACCTTGTTAGATAAAGGCAAACCATCAACTTTTCCCAATCTCAAAGCAGAAGAAGCCCCACTATTGGAGGTTTGAGGTGGACAGGTACGGATAGTCTTCACACTGCCACATGCCCACATAAAAATTTATGATAACTAGAATTCAAAGTTTCAACACACGTAAGCCTTAAATAAAATCCACAACAAGCCTCATTCAATGGAAGCCAAAATAGTACCTCCCAACTGCTGAGAAAACCTTCATAAGATTCTGATGACAATGATCCTCAGGTAGGTTTTCAGCTACAACAATGCGAGACTACCAGAAAATAAAATTGCTAGAGTGAGAAAAAAGATGTAAAACCAACCATCATTAACAATAAAATATTTCAAAAAGAATATATGACATGCATGGGTCGAGATAGAACCCATCAAATGATATTGATTGTTTAAAGAAAACCAAATGCAGCATTAATAAACTGTCCTGACAACTTAAAAGTCAGTCACAAGATTTTAGCAAGAATTACTTGTAGCTCTTCTATATCAGACTCAGTCAGGGGATACTGGCGTCTGATTTTCTTTCCATCTTCACTAACCACCTGGAGGATTCAGCATTGACGTATATGTGAAAGAATCAAGAATAAAATAAAGAATAGATATCCATACGTAGAAAATATATAAGTTGAAGAGTAACATTAGCTCATGAAGCAAGAAAGTCAAAAAACTTACGAGCTTTGATGAGTTCCTCAAAACAGTCGCAAGTAGGGAGTGACTGGTTATGAGGGCCTTAATCTTTTTGAAAGATGCAACAACAGATATAGGCACTAAATAGTTTTAGAAAAAGCATTAGAAATTATACAGAAAAGGCATTAGAAATAATACAAAACTAAGATCATAACAGATCTAAAACCATATACTATCTTACAGGAACAAGAAACAATATATCAATTATATTATTCAATATGATATTCTTTGAACAATCATTACGGTGTTCCTTAAGGAGGCTGAAAGTAGTAACATCAAGCAGGAAGTAGAATTAATTGTTTGACTCCATAGCAATTCAGTTATACAGTAATAAAATAAGGAAACTGAAAATATTTTCTTACCAAAACCTTCTGGATCTTTGTTGATGAACCTCATCAAATGATCGGTAGTAGCTAAGTTTAAATCACTGAAATAATACTCCACCTACAAATTATTATGTAAAAATCTCAACCAAAACTCTAGTCAAGTTGTTATAACAAAAAAAAAGAAGGAAAAACGCAATATAGAGAAATATATTAACGTCAAAATATTGAAGAGAAAATCTGATTCAAATTCTCAATAGCAAACCAGTACAAGAGGGTATTTATAGGAATTCTACCACCCAGGTAATAATTACATTAATCAACAATGACTCTTTGTATCCCAACAATATCTTAATTGTAATAATTACAATAATTGACAATATTTCCTCATATAAATAGATAATATCTTCTCAAAACTCAACATTGCAAGTGAAACGGTTATGTAGGAAGACCTTTTTGTAAGCAAATCTGCTAGCCGGATTCCTAGTGGGATGTAAGACGCAGTTCTAAGGTCATTAACGATTTTTTTTTCTTTGATGAAGTGTCAGGCTATTTTAAGTGCTTAGTCTCATCATGTTGAATTGGGTTGGGATCAAAACTAATAACTGATCTATTATCACAAAAAGAAAAGAGCCATAGGTTCTTCACACACCTCTTGCATTGTAGCTTGAAATTCAACCTATGCATTGGACCTTGAACTACATTATGTTTCTTACTTCTTCAAGTCACAAAGTTTCCGCCCAATAACATGCAATATGCAAAGGTGAACCTCCTATATTAGTAACAAACCCAACATAGTTTGCATTAGTATACATCTCCATATTTATTTCCATCCTTCTTGAACAACAATCCCCTTCTTGAACTTGTTTTCAAATATTGAAGGATTATATCCACAACCTATAAATGTTGTTATCTTGGATCATGCATGAATTGATTGACCACATTTATAGCATATGATATGTCTAGTCTAGTGTGGTCTATGCAAATGAGTTCCCCTGCAAATCTCTAATATTGGCCCTTATTCGCTATGAAATTATATTCATCATCTCTAATTCTATGGTTTTGTTCTATTGGAACTCGTGGCCTTCCAATCAATTTTAACTTTTTCTTTGAAAAGGTTTAGAACATATTCCCTTTGGAAGACCAAGATGCCCTTTTAAGTTGATAACTTCTATTCTAAATAAGCATTTCAATTTTCCTAAATCCTTTATCTCAACCTGAGTAACAAAATGTTCTTTCAAAACCAATTTCTCATGCTCATCATCCCCTGCAACAATCATGTCATCGACATAGACAAAAGAAGAGTAACTTTTCCATCTAAGGAATAATTGATAAAAAATGGTATTGTAACTTTGATTTTGTCGGTACCCCAAGGTAGTCATTGCTTGAGTTGGACAGATAAGAAAATAAGTACGACAATAAACTTCCTTGTGAACAATCCAAAGGGAATTTTTTTTGAAGTCCATAGATGCATCCACTATATCCAAAACTTGTTAAAAAGTTTGAGATGAAGCATGTCATGTTGAAAGACAATATTATTCAAGTTGTGACATAATAAAGCAAACTACAAAATTGTTGGTCAAATATTGATGGCAAAGAGGAAAATGCTATTTTAGAGACCTTGTGTTGCAAATGGTATTTACCTAATGTTGGAAGATTATGAGAAGATACCAATTCATGAGAAAATTCCAAAAGGTAAGAAAATTACAAACTTTATCTATTCAAGAACTTCTTTAGTTTCTCTATTATAACATTTCACAAAAGAAAGAGCATCCATATTTCCAAAAATGTAGCTCCTCCCAATGTAAGGATAATTGGAGTTCCTTTGAGATACTAAGTTAATATTAATGAGAAAATATATTTAGAATTACTAGTCTACTACTTGCTTATCATATTGGTCTTTGCATTTGTTAACGTCTATACAAAAATAAGAAATAGGCTAAAGCAAATCTATACAAAAATAAGAAATAGACTAAAGCAAATTACAATAAACGATGTTGTTTTTGTTATGGGTTACTCAAAATTAACGAAGAAGAAGCAAACAAGAAAACCAGTTCAAATTAATATTGATGATTGTTCATCCGACGATAAAAAGGCTATGGAAGATGAGCATGAGAAGAATGAAGTATTGGGTTTGGATGTAGACAACTTGGATTTGGATGAAAGCTTAGTTACAATCAAAGTTGAAAAGGATGAAACTTTACATCAGCATTAAGACATTATTGATAAGGTAAAGGAAATTGAATTGGAAATGATGGAGCTGAAGGTATATGTGGAGATTATGATTTTATCTTACAAGATTATTTGCTTTAGATGAATTATTATCTTGTAAATAAGACAGAATTCTTATTTGGAAATGGGATGGAGCTAATGGTTTACTATTTTGTAACTAGTAAGGAGTTACTCTCCTACGTAACTAGGATGCACGGTTTACACCTCTAATGATTTACTGTTTCATATTTTTATTATATTGTTTTATGTTTGTCATATTGAATTGAAGTTCCATTACGAGTTTTGAGTGAGATATAATGATTTGGTGTGCACATATTTGAAGTTCATAAATTTTGTTAGGATTTGTGTCTCCCAATATACAATTCATACTTTTGTAGTAAGATCTCGATTCTAACTGTCGATCAAAAGCTATAACTAATAGTGAAGGTGCAGCTTTTTCAACTTAAGAGTGTAGTAGACCAATAGTCCAATTGATGTTACATGCAACAATTTCCCCCTTAATAATTGTCTTGATAGGAATTCAACTCGTAACCTTAACTTTGATACTAATTGCTTGATTGAACACTTACCACTAAGCTAAAAACTATAATGATAGTCAAGGTGCAACTCATTTTAATTAAAGAGTAACAGCCAAAGCACTACAATTTAATTGTGATTTGGCCTACCTATCCTATGGTACAAGATAATTGATCTCACCTACAACAAGATAATTGGAAACTCATAAGAGTTTACTTCGCATACAAATATATTAAAATACCTATAAATAAAATATTAATTTAATATTATGTGATGTTATAAAAAACTTTTTATGTTTTTTGTACTGTAGTAATATTATTATTATTATTAGTTTATCATATTTTATATATTTTTAAACATTCTTTCATTTTTTTTTTAATATTATCATCCTTTTATCATTATTCTAGTTGATTATATGACATATTATACTTTACCCAAAAAAAAGTTGTTGGACTTAAATGGAGGCCCAATAGTCCAACCTAGCCAAAGATGAGTAAAAAGGAAAAGTTAAAATCCTAATATGACTCAACCCTTTTTAGCTTGTATAGCTAGTCCCATTTCTAAAAGTAGACAAGAGAAAGGAAAAGGGAATAGTGAGATGATAAAGTGTAGAGGAGAATCAAAGACACAAAATGGAATGGAGCAGAGTAGACACCCAGAGATTAACACCCAAAACAGACAAAAGATTGCAAGAGAGTACTAGGGAACCATGAAATTGTTCTCTAGTGCATTTTGAAAAAATCGTGACCAAAAAACAAATAAATCCAGTGTTGTATTAAACTTTGTTCTAAACTTGCGATTTTACATGAGTTTGATCGAGTTTATAGGACCCTAATAAAATACAATTCTAGTGCAAGTTAACTCGGTCCTAGGATGTGGAATCATAAACATAAACAAGTTGACTAGCGATTTTGATAACCATGACTACAAGGATAACTGGACCAAATAAATATGGGGATTAGTGCACTGAGGATCAATTTAATTCATTCTGAGTTCGTTGTCTTTCAGTTGAATCACTGAGGGTAAGTTTGGGACAAAAGGTTGTGGGTGAAAAGGGAAGGGAGGAAAGTTATGCTCAAAGTGTGAGACCAAGTAACTTGATCGGTGGACAGTGATAGAACACAGTACAAAATACAAACAAATAAGCATACATGATTGGCTAACGAAAATATTTGACTGATATTGATATACACCAGGATTAAAAATGGTCAAAAAGAAGCAAGAACACTTCCATGTACCAATCCGTGTGAGTTAACAAAGGAAAAACTGAAACAGTGAACCATCCATTCACTTTGGAATCTGGCGATAACCAGTGAAATTGGCATATCCGTAAGGCAACTGAAGTTTACCTGATTCAAAATTTTCTGACTGGCTTCATCAGACAGCTTGCTTTTGGAAGAAGGAAGACGATCTGGGTCAACTTGAGACTGCTGCACGGTAGAATCAGAACTAACGTAATATTGATGTGGGTGATGATGAGGCCGGTAGTGAACTGGAACGTGATGCTGATGGCCAAGATTATGATGGTGATTCTGTACCGGGACGACATGACCTTGAATCGGTAAATGGGGCGGTGAATAAACGTGTACCATACTAGAAGCTGGAGGAGGAGGTGGTACAACAAGCCTAGGTTGCTGCAAATCGGTCCGTGGGGTGGCTCGAGTTGGCACAAATTCTGGTGCCTGGGCGTTGAGCCGGCTAAAAGATCCGTTCCTTGAAAGAGATGGATCTGACTGCAACTGTGCTGTAGATGAAGGCGGCGAGATATCTGGAGTTTCTGAGAGTGACTCGTGAGCCATTTTCAAACCTTGTCTTTCCTTTTTTTTTTTTTTTTGTTTTTTGGTTTTTGGTTGTACGATCTAGCAGCCTATGCTGTTCAGATCACTTTGCCAGTTTCTTGTGTTTGGAGATGATTTTCTGAATCTCACTGGAGCTTGCAGCTAAGAAAAATATCAGAGGTTAATCCATATGTTTGTTCAATCCCAAAATCGGTGTCCTTGGAGAACAATTCTCAAATTTTACGGGTTTCCTAATGGTGAATCATTTATAGTCCTGATAGATGATGACTTTTAATTGACAAAGGCGGACCGGCCCCAAAAGTACCCCGGCCCATACAGACGACCACCAATTATAAGGTACTTCTTAATTAACTTATAATAATATCAAAACATAACTTTATTTTATAATGCTTCTTAATTAACTTATAATAATATTTTAAGTTATATTTTAAAATATTTTCCTATTAAGGTACAATTATTCATAATATATAATCTGAATCCGAATGGGTTTAAATTAGGTAATTTAAAAGTATATAATTTTAAATTACATAATCTATAAGATTGTTTCAGTCATCTATAGTATACTTTCCTTTAATGCTTAGAAGTATAGTTGACTATCGTTATGCTTTGCATCAGGTTGGAGTGGTGCATTTCTTGACATATTCTGATCACTGTGTTAGAAGAATTGTTGCAATAAGCTGTGGGGGGCAATTACTGAAATTGTGGATTGATGGTGAAGCTAGGTGTTACATAAGCCGTATAATATTTGACACAAGTCCTAGAATGCTGGTTCGTGGTGCATGTTTGTCCAAGCAAGAGGTAACTGTGGATTACTGAATTGGTGGTGATTCATGATTGAAGCTGAGTGAATCATAAGTGGTTGCGATCGAGCATGATGGGATTGAAGTACATGAGGGTGAATTTTTTTAATGTAAGCGAGATTTTGAAATGTTTATTTGTTATAACCTCACAATCTATTTAAACTTTTCCATTTATTTTTAAATATTTATTTAATTTTGTATTTGACTGAGAATAAAGGTATTTTTGTAAAGTCTGAAGTGAAAAATATTTTTTAACAATAATAGAATTTGTATACAATTTAAACCTTTTTAGAATTTTTTAAAAAGTAAATTTTTTATACAATTACATATTTTATCCAAAAAATGTTGATGAATAAATTTGTGAATTTATTTGACATTTAATAGAACTTTAGTAAATATAAAAAGATTAATAAATTATTTTTAATTCATTTATTACAGTTATAATAAAATATATATAATCCATTATTTAACAAGTCTAATAAGTTACTTATTTTTAATAATTTTATTCGTCCTTTTGAGAAAAATACTTAAATTAAACATATACAATTACTAAACTTCTAATTTTCTTTTTCAGAATAACACTTTCCCAAAATAAAAACAATAACTCTAAACTAGTAAATATATACATAGTAGTTTAGAATTATTAAATAGGTCTTACCAATTATTACTTTTTGAAGTCACAATTTACATACTACTATTTCTTGTAACTAATTTGCATATTACTATTTCTTGTAACTAAGGGTATGCCTAAGTATAGTAATCAATCAAAATGCATTATCCATATTCACATGTTTTGTGAAATTCATTCATATACTTCTTGGCTCATGACCAGGAATATCAACAAGTGGGTAATATATTTGCTGAATAAATATTTGTCTCGTATCCATTTTCATATCAACGTGGATATGTTATGTGGTTACCTGTATATTCTTTTAATATTTACGGATATGCACGTGTATTTATAAACTTTTTTAAAAATATTTAACAATATATTTAATCATATATTTAAATAAAATACAATAAATAACATGCATAAATTTTAAACAAAGTCCAAATAACTCATTTAAATAGTGTTGAATTATAGCTTACAAAAAATAATTTTGTTTTTAAAACTAATTGATAAAAAATAATTCATTCAAAATCAATGTGTTAACATTTTAATCATATTTTTTTTTATTTTTTTTATTTAAAATAGAATATAACATGTACAAGTATTCGTAGGTACAATTATTATAATATCCATACCCGCTCTATTAACATGTAAGTTTTAAAAATACATGTACCCATCATCTATGGGTGTCGATTTGCAGTTTCCATTCTTTATTCTTCGTTTCAGGTTTTATTATAAATATTTTTGACATCCTTACTCATAGTTAGTTTTCTAATCAATGAAGTTAATTCAAATTCAATCAGTTTGATCTCCAATTTTTGATTTTCAAGTTTAGTTCTTTGATTTACCCTTACTTCATGTACATGTTTGTCTGCATTTCTAGAATTAAATTGTTGATTTTTGGTCATATTGGATATAAAATTTTTGACAAGAGTTTAATTCATGATTGCTTCTTTCCATTTGCAGCAGGTCTTCATAACAATATTGAATAAGCAATTGTTCATTTGGTGTTGTGGGCATGTGGAATGTTAAATTTCTCCTAATACTTATACAAAATTTCTTATGGAGTTGTCTTATACCACTTATTTTCTTTCTAGTTAAGACACTTTTTTATACGATCTTATCTAGGAAAAAGTACAATCACTTTTGAATTTAAATCCTCAAAAAAATAACAAAAATAAATTAGAGAAAAACGTGGAATAAAAAAGACGCGGGAGACTCCACAATCTAGCATATTAATAAGTGAAGTAAAGATTTGCTACAAAAATGTTAATATTTGATAAGAATCAGAATTCTAATCTAAGAATCAAGAAAATCATCTCTCAAATAGTGCAAATGCATATAATATGATTCAAAAGTGTTTATATTAGTCTTTTGTACCTTGTAATCTTTATATATAGACACATAAGTTTTAGAAAACTTAGAAACCCTACAAGGAAACTCAAACCCAAAAACATAAAAACATAAATTAATTTCTAAAAGAAAGTCCAAAACTCTCATAAATATGAAAACATAAACTAATCTTTAAAAGAAAACTCAATCCAAAAACATAGAAACATAAATTAATTTTCCTAAAAACTATTCTTCAAATGTGCTCAAAGCCTTATCTTCATATCCTTTGAATTTTCAGTTGTTTGTAACATCATGAGTCTTGAATAGATTTGTTCTTTCCTGTTGTTGCTCCTAAAAAATAGGAGTGACGTACATTCCAAACTCTTTACTTCCTCTTACAACTATTTTTTTTTTCTTTTTTTGTTTGTATGTGAATGGTGATGAGAAAGAATGAGAGAAGTGTAAAAAATATTTTCTTTTTTCTAATCTTTTCATATTACAAACAAGGTATTTATATCCATACATTACAATATCGATATAATCCTAGCTTTAATTATAATGAACAATATAAGGAACATAATAATAACACATCACGAGAATCATATCACATCAAATCAACACAATATCAATTATAGTCAGTAATATTAATTCTAATCATTAGGAGATATATTATTTCTAATTATTAGAATCATATGACTATTTTCTCTATCAAGAAGAAACAAATGTGGTAGAAAAGTACAAAATGAAAACAAATTGGACTTTTTTTTCATTTCTTTTATTTTTCAAAAATTAAAATTTGAGAATTTTCGAAAAAAAAATTATTTCAACTTCTTCATTTACCATTAACTAAAAATATTTTTTTATTTTTTATTTTTATTTTTAAATAAATTTATTCACCTAAACGAAATTAAGTATTGAGACATACAAAACCATAAAAAGGGGAAGAGAGAAAGAATTCGATTCCCACCTATACCAAAAAGAATAAGCAGATGACACTTAACCAAACAAATTAATTTGTCATAAACTAGAACATGATAGAGATAAAAATTGTCTTGAGAAAGCAATGTCTGCTATGTAAAACCTATAAATTTGTCTCTATAGAGAAGTTTAAAAATGTGGAATTGAACTAGTAATCACAAAAGTCGTAACAAGCTTCCTATGATTAATAATGCAATCATAAAATATATGGAATCTGCCTGCATGTTAAATTTATCAAGATTGGAAATATCAATTAAGAAATGCACCGACCAATAGAGGAAGAAACACAACTGGTTGAGAGAGAATGACAAGACGGTTCAAAAAGGATGACAAAGGAGCATCACAACATATCAGAGACAAATAACATTTAGGAAAGAAGGCTTACTTTATGTTAATATCAATAAGACAATTACATCCACATAACATTTAGGAAAGAAGGCTTACTTTATGTTAATATGAATGAGACAATTACATCCACATCATTATATTTACCCACAAATTGAGCTGTCAAAACGAAAGTCAAACCAGAATGTTAAAATTTGTAGCTAGTTAATGTGAGACATTGACGATTTGCACATTTAAACATAATATAATAAGTCAGCAACTACACACTCACAAAATATAACAACTCGGTTTCCCCATCCCCAGTCTTCCACTTTGAGAAACTAAATAAGTCAACATAAAGGAATTCAATAGAGGTGACACTTCAACACACATCATGCAGAGAAACTTTTAAGCTTAAGCAATTCATAGTCTGTGGAGTCCACCTCCAATATAGAAACTATGTTAGGCAACCTTTTTAAGAAGCAATTTTGATTTGCTTCAAAAAGGTTTCCACCATAATTACTATAGAGTCTAATCTATAGACAGGAAAGATTGCGGTTGGTACCTAATCCCAACTAAAATAATCACATTTCTCAGCATTTAAATATATTCAAGCCACAATCATGAACTCACATTCCTAAGCCATGATCAAATTAATATCAGTTAGGAAGAGCCTATTTAAAGTCTATTTGAGCTCATCTTCACTTCTGTAAGTATAGGGAAAAACTTATGGAAATAGCTTATCATATGTCCATAAGTTGTTTTCAACTTATATAATAAGCTTTTTGAGATAATTAATAAAAATAGCTTATATCTTACATGAAAATAGTTCAAACTGATTTCTTCAATTAAAAAAAAAAAATTAAAATCCAGGTGCCTATTATGACCAGCTCATATTTAATAAGCGCTTAATTAAGTTCTTTATCCAGGTCAGCCTTTAGTAACAGACATAACTATTGGGCTTCATATAGTACAACCTATGATCAGAAAAAAATAATCAAGGAAAAACACAAAAATGATTGATCACAACTATTAAATTTCTATTAGAGATAGTACATATTTGCAATTAAGAGTGTTCTTTACAACTATATTCCCTCCATGCTTAAATATAGCAACAGACATCATGCATACTAGATTGAGTTTAAATAAGTTTTTTTTCTCTCTCTTCCTCTTCATTTTCTTTATTTTCAATAGTTATTGACAAAAGAGATTAAGATGTCCAGGTGGTCAGTGTGTGGTCGATTCTGTTAATACGTTTTTGTATGACTTTACAGTTTATACTTAATTTTTTCACTCCATATGTTTTTCAATTAAATGGCACAAAATGGTTATGGCAGGGTGAGGCCGAAACAACATGTATCTAATTGATAATGGTGTCATGTACTGCTAGCCAGATAGCACCATCAGTTAACAGTAATTAACTAAAGCTAGTGATATTAATTACATAGACTGGATCACAGGGACAACTAGAAAATATTGAGATCTTATTAGGAGCTGTCTTCACAAAAATGAAAGAAAGGTGTAATAGTCTTTGGTTCCAAAATGACTTCTTAAAGGACAAAACAAGGAAGCCATTGTCAGTGAACAACCCACCTGGAGTTGTTGCCCTGCTTTTATTATGTCACCTTAAGTGATTCAACTTCCCCTCCCCTACAATTCACCCTCTATACTCCTACAGCCAATATCATTTTTTGTTCTAGCTGATTACATTGTAGCTTCATATATTCTATGTTATACCAACCCCAGGTTGCGTGGATCTTAGTTATGAAATCCCTTTTTTTTCATTCTCTATTTCAGCAGAACTCCATTGTAGGTGTAGTTTGCTTCCATCATTATTTATTGTTAAGTTCAACAAAACATGTTTTGGACCATTCACTCTTTCCCTTTTGTTTCTCTCTCCAATACTTACCACCATCGCATCACCTCTAACCTCGCAACAAAAGTTCATAAGCAAAGCTCCAAAAACAAGGCCACAAGTGTCTTGTTATAGCTATCCCAACACCAAATTGTGTTATTGACATGCATATAAGTACAACCATATTATATTTGTCCACATTACAAAATCTAACTCTAATTTTTACATCACACACTTTTGAACCTTTTCCTTTTCCGTTTCTCTTTCCTTTCCAACTTTGCTTAACATAATAAAATACAATTTCCGATGCTTTAGAACAGCCAAAAACTCAAAGATGAAAATTATTAATTTTAAGTTTATCATTGCATATAGAAAACACCTTGCATACGTGCCTTTTATAATTGATGTCATCACTTAATTACTTAGTGTCCAGATTATAGACCCTCCATGCTTTCAGACAAATTAAAATTGACCCTACGAATGTCTAATTTATAAAACTAGTTGGTCATCACATCAAAGGAATGTGAGGCATGTACTGTTTTAGTGTAAGTTTGTTGCCAACTGAAAGTGGATTAGGCTAAAATACAGTGATAATTACAATCTGAAGCACAAAGTCAATTTTAAGGTGTTCATTGCAGATAGATACACCAAAAGAAAATTGAATAACTTTAATGGAAGTATTGTGTGAAAAAATTACTACCAAGTAATGTAAATTGACCAAGTTTAATGACTTGAATCAACTGTAAGCACAAATAACAAATGAATACTCAAGTTTAAATAGGAGCAAGAAAGTACAGAGGCAAAATTTGTGAAGGGATTACATGAACTAAACAATGGGTGGAAAAAACAGTTACACAGGCTTGTCATGAACTGAAATCATCAAGACAAGAGAAAAAAGGTAAACCTGGTCAGGAGGGAACAATGGGCAAATTTGACACCAATGTCAATTGACTGGGATAGAAGATTTTGCTTACTGCTTGGAAATCGAATGGTGGAACACGCGCTCTAGATTGATGATAGATATCTATCTATCTATCTATATATATAAATAAATATATATATATATATATATATATATATATATATTTATTTATTTATTTATTTCTATTTCTATTTCTATTTACAATCAAATCCAACTAGGATGTTCCAAACAAATCCTGCTCATCTTCAAATAAGTATTAAACAGTTCCAAACAAATTAAATAAGACGTCAAAGAATTCACTCACAAAAAAAAGGTTAAAACTCTAATAAATTCAAAAACCCCAATGCTTCAGATTCTACTTTTCCTGTTTCTGCTTCAACTTTACACCAAAGCATTTTGTCAACTTTAAACACACTCAACCATGAATTCCAAAATCCACAAATAAACCCATAAAACTCATCGTGGAAAATAAGAAAACCAAATACTATGCAATAGTATATATGACGGAACAATAGTAGCAACTACTTTCTCCACTCCAGTAAAAATAGCATTAATATTCGTAAAGTAAACCCATAAATTCAATGCTTCCCACAATAATCAGTCAATCAATCCAAGACAACAATACTCTTACACGTTTTTTTTCTTTTCAAATTCACCACGACAAAGTGATTCAGGAATTCCCACTTCCAATACCAAAGGGTTTGCGTCAAAACTCAAGCCCAAAATTTCATTAACAACAAACCAATTACAATCAGTAAATTCTTACTCAATCACAAACCAATTAACCAGATCGTGAACATCAAATTGAAACCCGACCGTACACATACACTCAACGATAAAAAGTTTACCACAACAACCCATTCTCTTATATTTATCAAAGCCAACATGCACCAATCCTAATTTAGAAACCCAGGTTTCCGCATACCAGAAACTTGGAAACTACATCCATCAAAATTCATGTTCAAACCAAATACAAAAAAACCAACGGGATGCTCAATGCATTTAAACCATAAACAACATCAAATTAAATCCAAACAGAGGTTAGGTTATACAATTTCTTCAACGTCAGAATTTCAATCATCAATCCCAAACGAAACCATAGCCTCATCAATTCAATTTGGTTCCAACAGTTTATGACCCGAAACAAACCCCAATTAGCATTTAATGTGAAATCCAAATCGGAAAAATAGAGGAACGAGGAAAGTAAAATACCTCAAAGATACCGATATAGAGAATAGAGAGGAACGGGATGCAAGTGGAGTTAAGCGCACAATCTCGTGGCGGCTCACAATGTCAAGTCGTTTCAGTGAGCGTGGTGTGACCGAGTCTGTGGTGGACGAAGGCGAGGGGTTTGGCCGTGGGCTTAAACGGTGGTGACTCTCTGAGCGAAATTGGACGCTCTGTTCGACGAAGTCCAGAACAAATGCTGGTGCGAGAACCAGAAGACCGTGAGGTGAAGGTGAGAGAATTATGGGAGAAGGAGAGTGTGCCCAACCTCGTGCTAGCCCCGTAGAATCCCAAAAGCCAAAAAGTGAATCCAGAAGCTCCGAATGAGACTCTTGGTGGTAATTTTTTTGGTATGGTGTGTGAATCTTTTTTTATTTTTCTGTGTGAGTGGTGAGGTCTGTTTCTTTTAGGGTGTTCACTTGTGTCGGTGAATTTGATAGATAGAGAGAGTGTGAAGATCGTGTGAATTTGGGTGGATAAATATATGTGTTTTCTTGAGTGGATTTAGAGAATGAAGTGATTAGATTTAAAAATAAATTTTATGAGAGTTAGTGAATTATTTGAGTGATATGATAGAGAAAATAAAAAGTTATAATAGATAAAAATTAAAAATTACTAAAATAATCTTATAAATATATGAACTAATTTTTAGATTAGACAAAATATTAAAATTTAAAATCTATTATTTGATAAATTTAAAAAAATTAAAAAATTTAAATTATATTAAATTAGTGTTATTAATTTTATAATAATTATATTATTTAAAATTATTATTAATAATTTATTTTATTATTAATAATTATTATATAGACAAATTTTATTGTTTCTTATCTATAACAATATATAAAGGGGATTCCTCTTTGTGTGTCCACATTTAAAAATACAAATTTTACCCTTTAAATATAATAATTTATTAAATTTTTAAAAATTGATCATTACTTTTACAAGCTTTTTGTAAAATTGTCTCTTATTCTTTATTTATCAATGGTTATTCTTTCATCTGTTACGATATATTTCACTTTATTTTTAATAAATATAATTTTAATTTATATATTAACTTAATAACATTACAATATTATCACCTATTAATATAATATCACACATATTTAAAAAATACGTAAACACAGGTGCGATAGCGCCTGTGTTTACGCTAGTTATATCTAATTACTTTATATTATTTATTATCATATTATATATATATTAATAGTAGTAATATTTATTATATACATAATTAATTATTACATATTATTATTATTGATTATTATATTATATATGTTATTAATTAATAATTATTATATTATTATGTAACCGGTTACCGGTTACTATATAATATATATATATATATATATATATATAATAAAATAATAATAATATATAATTTGTGTCGCAACCTAAATCGCGACGGGACGACGAACTAAAAATAAATTAATTTTGAAAAAGAGATAAGAAGTCGCCACCATAGTTTATTCTGGAAAACTATGGAAAACCATAAAAATAAAATAAAGTCTGCAAAAACCAGATTTAGGGTCCGGGAGTCGGTTACACGTAGGGAAGGTATTAGCACCCTACAGCGCCCGCCAAAGGCGGTACCTTTAATTAAATTTGCAAAAGGGATGTGTTTATTTTGAATATTTATTTTTCCATAAATAAGAAAATATTGAACAAAATTATTATTTTTGATTAAAAAGGACCCGACAAGGATTAACCTTGGTCCTACGTATTCTCATTAAAAAAATGAGAAATCAGGGCTACGTAGTTCTTTATAAAAAAAAGTAAATATTTAATTTTTAAAATTGTCTTTTGACATTTTTGAAAATATGTGTCATGCGACGCGTGCGGTCGGGTTAACACCAAAAACATTTTTCATATTTTGTATTTATGAAAGAGAGTGTCGTGCGACGCGAACGGTCGATTAGACACCAAAACATTTCGATAATTTTTATATTTTGAAAATGAGTGTCGTGCGACGCGAGCGGTCGACTAGACACCAAAAACAATTTATAATTTTTATATTTTGAAAAGGAGTGTCGTGCGACGCGAACGGTCGATTAGACACAAAAAACAATTTATATAATTTTTATTTAAAAAGAAGTATCGTGCGACGCGAGCGGTCGATTAGATACCAAAACTATTTTTTATAATTCTTGTATTTAAAAAGAAGTGTCGTGCGACACGAACGGTCGATTAGACACTAAAAGATAAAATAAAGAAAATAATTTTAAATTTTATTTATTCTTATTTTTATCAATTTTGAAAATTATTTTAATTTTTATTTCAATTTGAAATATTTTTTATTATTTTTGAAAATGAAATGATTGAAATGTGATTTTAATAAAAAAAAAAAAGTAAAATTGGAAATAGAAAATGAAAGTGCATAAGTGAGTATGTTAGTGCAATGAGAAAAACTACACACATGGGAATGAGGTGCACATAGAGAAACTTGTGGTGCATAAAGTAAATGCATCCTAACCTAAAAAGGAAATTAAAGGAGTGGGGTGTGTGCTTAGTGAAAACACGAGTATATGAGGTAAAATAAAACTAAGGGGTGTGGGGTTATTACATTCGGGAGTGCATGAAATAAAAAATAATAATAAAAACAAACGGTCCAAGAAACAAATCTGCATAGGTGTGAGAATTAAGTTATGGGGGTGCACGAAGAAGAATTAAATGAATCTGCCCAAAACCTTAAACCTAAATCAAACCCAGAACGCACATCACTTAAAACTCTTCTTTACCAACTTCATCTTCTACCTCCCACACAAGGCCACCACGCAAACACCATTGTTGCTACTCACTGCCAAGCCGCCGGCGACACTGCTCACGGCGGCACCACCCACGACGGCATCGGCAGCCATCTACGCCACCACAACATCATGTGCGTCCACCAATCACGTTCAAAACGCCACCATGCTCGCGGCAAAGCCGCCAATGGCGACGGTGGCCACTCTCAACAAGTTTCCGATGCAGACATAGACGCTGCTCGCCACTGTCCCTGTTGCGTGGAGGTTCCATCCCTCTTCCTCCATGACTGAAACCAAAGTATTTCTTCTCCAAACTTCTTCACCATTAATGGCAACGCTGATTTTAGCATCCAATTACGATTCCTCTTCCTCCATCATCACCCACAACAATGTTGCTATCCATTGAAAACATCACCAATACCTTACGATTTGATGAATTTTGTGTGAATATTGAATGAATCTATTTATGATAGTAACAAATTGGATCTTAATGAATCTGTGATGGATATTTTGTGATTGGAATGGATGAATGTGTTGGATGTTGAAGAAGGAAGCCGGTGAAGGTGAATGGAAATGCTTTCTATGATGTTAACGGTGTTGGGTAATGGCGATGGATTAAAATCAATGCAGAACCAGATCTATTGAGTGTTGCTTGCCTCCTATAACTCCATCCTCCCCTGAATTTGTCCCCAAAATTCTTTTTATCTATAATAGTATAAAACTATCTAGCGGTTATGATGGTGAGCAGCAGTTGAAGGCAATTAACCATGATTTATGATGTGCAACGATGCAAGAGTAATAAAAGAAGTTATATAGAGAACTGTTTTCAAACTTACTGCCAAAACGAAAATATCCCCTTCTTTTTATTTTATTTTTTTAATATATATTTATGATAAAAACTGTTTCTCCACTTTTACATTAAAACTGCAGTTTTTAAAATTTTTTAACTTAAATAAAATAAAATAAAATTTATTTTTTATTATTTTTTTTATTTTTTAATTAACATTTTCTATTTTTTTTTGTTTTGAGTTTTTATTTTTGACTCCTATTTGTAAAAATTACTTAAACACTTACTTAAATATTTTTTAAAACAAAATTTAAAGAAACCTTTTTTTAATTAATTTTATTATTCTTTAACACAATTTATTACCAATTATTTTTTGGATATTTTGGAAACAATTTTATTCACCCGGACGAAATTGGGTGTTGACAGCTGCCCCTCTTTTCTTTAGATTTTACTAGATCGTATGAAAATTTAACATTTTCATATCATCGAGTAAAATATAAAAAAAAGACAGAAACACTAATTTCATCTGGGATTTAAAAAGAAACCACATCAATGCAAACAAAAAAAAAAAAAAAAGAATATACAATTGGAGAAGGCCTTGATATGAAAGATCGATGACCAGTGCATTTGCAGAGGGCCTCGATATGAAAACATATAAATATCAATGACCATTGCTTTTGCAGAGGGTCTTGATATGAAAGATCGATGACCAATGCATTTGCAGAGGGCCTCGATATGAAAGATCGATGACCAATACCTTTGTAGAGGGCCTCGATATGAAAACATATAAAAATCAATGACCATTGCCTTTGCAGAGGGTCTTGATATGAAAGATCGATGACCAGTGCATTTGCAGAGGGCCTCGATATGAAAGATCGATGACCAATACCTTTGTAGAGGGCCTCGATATAAACTTAAGGAAAGTATGATATCTTAATGTATAATATAAAAAACGAATTTGCTTGTTTTTTCTTTTTATGAAATGCATGCGTACATAACTCACCTAAGACCTTTGTCTTTTCAGTTTTACTTCTTCTTTTCTTTCTTTTTCAGAGTTGAAGGTGTCAAAACCTTAATATGATTGAATGTATGAATTTATAATGCAAAGCTTCCATAGAAATCCTATATATTTTCATTTTTATTTTTTCTTTTTATAATTCTTTTTATTTTTAAGCTACAGAAACTAAGTTTTTAGACAATATGAAACCAGATTAAGGGGGGCCAGTATGAAACTGGGCTTGGGCCAGACAAAGCTGGGCTTGGGCCAGAAAAAACTAGGCTTCAGCCAGACTAAACTGGGTTTGGGCCAGACAAAACTGGGCTTGAGCCAGACTGAACTGGGCTTGAGGGCCAGACTAAACTGGGTTTGGGCCAGACTAAACTGGGCTTTGGCCAGTCTAAACTGGGCTTGGGCCAGACAAAACTGGGCTTTGGGTATATAGGTCATTCATATGAATGAAGAGGACCATCAATTTGAAAAATGTCATAGGTAAACTTTGTAATATTAATTTCTTATTTCTAGAGAAACTTTTGATTGAAGAAGCATGTTGCATAATTGTGTTGACTCATATTATGATGATATGTTGACACATATTTATGATGATATGACATGCAAATGGTTATGGACTGTAGAATGCACATTTATTATTTCAAACACAAACATAAAGATCAGAACCTTGATATGCATGAATGCATGATGAAAACCTTGTAATGCTTTGTCCTTTTGGCTTCTCTTTTTTTTTTGCACGTTCGAGTCAATTGTTCTATTTGCAATCATCAAACTCATTGTTATTTTCAATATTTCTTGAAAGTGAGGAATGTCACGCACCTTGAGGTCTAATGTTTAAAATGAATATACTTTTAACTTTCTCTTTCACAACATCAGTGCATGCGTGCTTGAATTTACAAGTGAGTAAAAGGTCGGAAATTTTTGGAAAGTGTTTGGAGAAGATTGGGATAGCCATGTGGGCATGTCATTCCTCACACACTCCTAAAAGGATATGTAATTTGTGAAATTCAATGTAAAAATACACAAAAGACCCAAAAGCTGCCCCAGTTATGGTGTTTGGGAAAAAGGTATAGGGGAATGAATCTATGAATGTCAAGGTGGAAAAAATTCATGTGAGACCCACAAAGTTGCCCCAGTTTTAGGATATGGGTTTTGTTCAGCAGAGATAATGGATATGAAAAGAATTGGCTAAAAGAATTGCCCCAGTTGGTTTGATTTTCTTTCACTTGCTTTGGCCATTTAGTAGGGAGTTCCCCTCTTCCTGAGACACCATTTTCATTTTTCTTTCATTCATTCATTTTTTACGACCGCATTGTTAGCCATGTGGCTTTTATCGCAAAATTAAGCTTATAAAAATCAAAACAATCAATATTCAATCTGTGTGGACTTTTACTTGGCTTGTAACGTGGCTATGGGCTAAAAGGCTTTGAAGGAAAGGATATAAAGGTCCAAATAATTTTTAATTTTTTTTTGCAATTTTTTTTTAAACAAGAGCTACCATATAGGTATTGCAACAACTATTTCTCAAGACTTTTTTAACACTTTGCTTTTTCAAATTTTATTTCTATTTCTTTTCATTTGCCATCACTTTGTGATTACTTTTGCTTTTTGGCTTTGTTTTCATTGAATTTTCTTCATTTGATCACTGAGTGCTTTTTGTGTGCATCTCAAGCTAACTTCTAGTACGATGATGATGATAACCCTTGTTTGGGAACAATTTAAAAGAAAACTTTTTTTTGGCTCAACAGGGTAACAAAAGATATTTTACTTTTTCGGATGAAGAAAAATGGCCACACATCATTTCAAATTTTGATTGCTTTATTTTCAAAATATTAACTTTAAGATAAAAGCTCAATGACCTTAACAAGAGTCACTTTTCTTTCCCTTTCTTTCTTTTGGTTTTGTTTTTTTCTTTTCTTTTTTTCCTAGATTGCCCTCTTGGGTTTTCAATCTAGCAGACTTTTTTCTGTCTCTTTTGAAAATTGTCTCGATTGATTTAGGGATCATCCAACTAGTGCTAGCAAAGATAATCATTGACAAATCTGCCCCAGTGTGAAAAATCATGTTTATTATACGAGTATAACCAACACTGTTTAGGGCAAACCCTTTTATTTTGGGAGGGTGAAGGGTTGAAGCTTTTCAAGCCATGCATGTACAAGTGTTTTCAAAAGAAAAGGTCAAGTTGTTATTCTTTATTAAGCATTTTGACCTCGAAAGATATGACAACCCTCATTTTTATTATTCTTTTCTCTTCTTCTTTTTTTTGCTTTTTTTTTATATTTGAAAAACTTGAATTCAATGATTAGCAAGAAAAACAACTGACTCATAACATACTCCCTTCGCCTTTACTTTTTGTGTTTTTTTTTATTTGTCATTTTTTTGACACCCTTTTAGGACTTGTTGTGGAGGAAATCTTGAATATCTCACCTGCTTTGAAATTCATGAAGGATGACATGATGCAACTGATCAAAGTATTCATAACAATATGGAAGGTAATTCAACAGTCTAACACAATATGAAAAGCATAATATTTTTCAATGTTTACAAAGCCATGGTGTTCTTCATGCTGAGGTGCTTTCATGTCCTGGTAGAGGATTTTATTCAACATTAAGTTATCTTTCTTCAAATGTCAACAATCCTGAATCAATCAAGGATTGTACATTGTGCTTCAAAGCCATGCATGCTTCTATTGAATGACTCAGTGTTCCTCAATGGTAATCACATCTTGTGTTTAAATCATAATTCTTTAGGTACAGAGGTCGTACATGTCTAGTGGGACAAATATCTATGAGGTCGTCGCAGAGGAGATTTGGTAATAGCTCTGTGTAGGTCATAGGGATATGAGTGACAACTTTCTTGCCTCGATTGTAATTTTTCCGCCCAATGTTCTGATTGGATTTCTCAGACTGAGACAATTGAGGATAGATAATGGGATGTAGATTAGCTCTTCGCTTTGTGCTTATCCCACACCTAGAACCATACTCATTCAAATTTGCTACAAAATTTGGGTCAAGTGCAATTTTTCCATTCTTTATGCCAACCTCAATCCTCTCTCCCATTATAATCAAGTCTGCCAAGTTCAAGGAAACATTACTCATCATATGTTTATAAAAGGGTGACTGCAAAGTATTTATAAATATAGCCACCATCTCTTTGTCATGCAAAGGTGGCTCTACTTGAGCATCAATCTCTCTCCATCTTAAAGCATACTCTTTGAATGTCTTTGACTCATTTTTCTCCATGTTCTGCAGTTGAAATCTATCAAGCACATTATCATCATCATATTCATATTGCTTCACGAATGCAGCCACCAGATCTTTCCAGGAACGAATTTGGGTTGGTTCCAAATGCATGTACCAATTCAAAGCCATGCCAGTTAAGCTTTCCTGAAAGAAGTGAATCAAAAGTTTCTCACCATGAACGTAGGCAGTCATTTTTCTACAGTACATAGTTATATGATTCTTTGGACAAGTGTTCCCTTGATACTTTTCAAACTCTGGTAATTTGAACTTTGGAGGTATCACCACATCTAGAACTAAGCACAACTCTATGACATTGCCAAACTCAAAGTTTCGTACCCCTCTATAGCTCTCAGCCTTTCCTCTAACATTTCCAATTTGTTTGTGGAATCTTCGACATTCAGAGGTGTAGTGACATGGGGTGAAGGTTTCACCTCAGATTGCTTTTCCAGTGACACATGTACTACATCTGGTTTAACAATTCCTTGGGTGCCTGTGAAGGTGGATGTCCCAGGTTCATTCTCCTTCGTATCATGGCTTGCAACTTTTTTCTCTGAGTCAAATCCAATAGGTGGAGTGTAATTCGGAGGATGGAGGAACAACTTGGGTTTCCTGAACCCTTTGTTGATGTTGTTGAGTGGAAGTCTCTCCAAAGTTTTCTAGGGCCTCTATGGCTTCCAAAATCTCATGTATTTGCTCCTTCAATTGTTGAATATCTATCTTCGTTGCTTTATGAGTTTCCCCCAAATTCTCCATGATCTTTTATCAACAAGTCCTTAAGGTGTCACAATTTCTTTATTTTATTAGCATGAACTAATGAATGCAAAAACCAAATCCATGTGATGCATGAGACCCATTATGCATATGCAGGCAATATTAAAATATGAATGTATTATGCAAAATGACATGAGGATGCATGTTAAGTGTTTAAAAAAACTATGTGCCCCAAGAGACATTTTATTTTACTTTATATGTTGATATGATAAGGAACACCATGCATGATATGCAATCGAATGACACAATGAAATGCATGTTTATCTTATTCTCATGAGATGTGATGTATGATAAAAAATGATATGCATGACACACCATTGAATAATGAGCTGCATGACTGTGCCTTGATGGGCACTTATTCACATGTAAAAAGATGTATAATATGTACAAGAGGAGGTAAAGGGTAAAGGACGTAATTGTCTCCCTTTTATGCCTTAACATAGGTATGACGCTTAAAGTTCTAAGGTGAAATATATGCGCTCACCAGGATGGTTCCCTAATGCCTAAGGATCAAGGTCACTAGAGCTATGGTCCACTTCACGGTATTTCTCACAACAGTCGGTAAACAACACGATATGAGAGTACCAAATGAAGCAAGCAAACTCTAGCTGAGGTTCTTACAATGACCACTTGGGAAGTACATCCACTGTGACACTGCTACACAATCCCCTTCTAATTCTAAGCTGCACAGACCCGGGTATAGGGCCCCACTCATGTTATGTACAAAAATATAAAGTGAGTGTGTGAAGGGAGAAAAATGCATAACTAAATCCCCATCTTCAAAACAAACATAAAAGATCTAGGTAGATACAAAACATGTTTTCTACCTAGAGTTCAACATTGACATTAATTACACCATACACAACTTAAGGGTAAACATGAATACATACAAAAAGAGAAAGGGAAAAACAAACATTTAAATTAAACACATCACTTTCGCAGATTCAATTAAATAGGCCTGACTCTCTACGGTCCCCAGTGAAGTCGCCATCTGTCGCAACCTAAATCGCGACGGGACGACGAACTAAAAATAAATTAATTTTGAAAAAGAGATAAGAAGTCGCCACCATAGTTTATTCTGGAAAACTATGGAAAACCATAAAAATAAAATAAAGTCTGCAAAAACCAGATTTAGGGTCCGGGAGTCGGTTACACGTAGGGAAGGTATTAGCACCCTACAGCGCCCGCCAAAGGCGGTACCTTTAATTAAATTTGCAAAAGGGATGTGTTTATTTTGAATATTTATTTTTCCATAAATAAGAAAATATTGAACAAAATTATTATTTTTGATTAAAAAGGACCCGACAAGGATTAACCTTGGTCCTACGTATTCTCATTAAAAAAATGAGAAATCAGGGCTACGTAGTTCTTTATAAAAAAAAGTAAATATTTAATTTTTAAAATTGTCTTTTGACATTTTTGAAAATATGTGTCATGCGACGCGTGCGGTCGGGTTAACACCAAAAACATTTTTCATATTTTGTATTTATGAAAGAGAGTGTCGTGCGACGCGAACGGTCGATTAGACACCAAAACATTTCGATAATTTTTATATTTTGAAAATGAGTGTCGTGCGACGCGAGCGGTCGACTAGACACCAAAAACAATTTATAATTTTTATATTTTGAAAAGGAGTGTCGTGCGACGCGAACGGTCGATTAGACACAAAAAACAATTTATATAATTTTTATTTAAAAAGAAGTATCGTGCGACGCGAGCGGTCGATTAGATACCAAAACTATTTTTTATAATTCTTGTATTTAAAAAGAAGTGTCGTGCGACACGAACGGTCGATTAGACACTAAAAGATAAAATAAAGAAAATAATTTTAAATTTTATTTATTCTTATTTTTATCAATTTTGAAAATTATTTTAATTTTTATTTCAATTTGAAATATTTTTTATTATTTTTGAAAATGAAATGATTGAAATGTGATTTTAATAAAAAAAAAAAAGTAAAATTGGAAATAGAAAATGAAAGTGCATAAGTGAGTATGTTAGTGCAATGAGAAAAACTACACACATGGGAATGAGGTGCACATAGAGAAACTTGTGGTGCATAAAGTAAATGCATCCTAACCTAAAAAGGAAATTAAAGGAGTGGGGTGTGTGCTTAGTGAAAACACGAGTATATGAGGTAAAATAAAACTAAGGGGTGTGGGGTTATTACATTCGGGAGTGCATGAAATAAAAAATAATAATAAAAACAAACGGTCCAAGAAACAAATCTGCATAGGTGTGAGAATTAAGTTATGGGGGTGCACGAAGAAGAATTAAATGAATCTGCCCAAAACCTTAAACCTAAATCAAACCCAGAACGCACATCACTTAAAACTCTTCTTTACCAACTTCATCTTCTACCTCCCACACAAGGCCACCACGCAAACACCATTGTTGCTACTCACTGCCAAGCCGCCGGCGACACTGCTCACGGCGGCACCACCCACGACGGCATCGGCAGCCATCTACGCCACCACAACATCATGTGCGTCCACCAATCACGTTCAAAACGCCACCATGCTCGCGGCAAAGCCGCCAATGGCGACGGTGGCCACTCTCAACAAGTTTCCGATGCAGACATAGACGCTGCTCGCCACTGTCCCTGTTGCGTGGAGGTTCCATCCCTCTTCCTCCATGACTGAAACCAAAGTATTTCTTCTCCAAACTTCTTCACCATTAATGGCAACGCTGATTTTAGCATCCAATTACGATTCCTCTTCCTCCATCATCACCCACAACAATGTTGCTATCCATTGAAAACATCACCAATACCTTACGATTTGATGAATTTTGTGTGAATATTGAATGAATCTATTTATGATAGTAACAAATTGGATCTTAATGAATCTGTGATGGATATTTTGTGATTGGAATGGATGAATGTGTTGGATGTTGAAGAAGGAAGCCGGTGAAGGTGAATGGAAATGCTTTCTATGATGTTAACGGTGTTGGGTAATGGCGATGGATTAAAATCAATGCAGAACCAGATCTATTGAGTGTTGCTTGCCTCCTATAACTCCATCCTCCCCTGAATTTGTCCCCAAAATTCTTTTTATCTATAATAGTATAAAACTATCTAGCGGTTATGATGGTGAGCAGCAGTTGAAGGCAATTAACCATGATTTATGATGTGCAACGATGCAAGAGTAATAAAAGAAGTTATATAGAGAACTGTTTTCAAACTTACTGCCAAAACGAAAATATCCCCTTCTTTTTATTTTATTTTTTTAATATATATTTATGATAAAAACTGTTTCTCCACTTTTACATTAAAACTGCAGTTTTTAAAATTTTTTAACTTAAATAAAATAAAATAAAATTTATTTTTTATTATTTTTTTTATTTTTTAATTAACATTTTCTATTTTTTTTTGTTTTGAGTTTTTATTTTTGACTCCTATTTGTAAAAATTACTTAAACACTTACTTAAATATTTTTTAAAACAAAATTTAAAGAAACCTTTTTTTAATTAATTTTATTATTCTTTAACACAATTTATTACCAATTATTTTTTGGATATTTTGGAAACAATTTTATTCACCCGGACGAAATTGGGTGTTGACAGCTGCCCCTCTTTTCTTTAGATTTTACTAGATCGTATGAAAATTTAACATTTTCATATCATCGAGTAAAATATAAAAAAAAGACAGAAACACTAATTTCATCTGGGATTTAAAAAGAAACCACATCAATGCAAACAAAAAAAAAAAAAAAAGAATATACAATT
>Ga0214542_1003027_pt1 | contig 34679 bp, 17 predicted proteins | sample CNSS1metaG_FD_160096 | JGI IMG/M metagenome (GOLD analysis project Ga0214542, IMG submission 160096) | Root nodule microbial communities from cowpea collected in UCLA plant growth center, Los Angeles, California, USA - CNSS1 | ecosystem: Host-associated > Plants > Roots > Nodule | place: USA...
GATGAAATCAAACAGTATATCGATTGTAGATATATTTCCCCATGTGAAGCCTGTTGGAGAATATTTTCATTTCCTATTCATGGAAGAAATCCAGCTGTTGAACGTCTATTTTTTCATTTGCCTGGTGAGCAATCAGTGTACTTCAAGGATGATGATGATATTGATGAAATCATTGCAAAACCAACAGTTAAGGAGTCAATGTTTACAACCTGGATGGACTGCAACACAAAATATTCTGATGCAAGGGATTTGACATATCCTCAATTTGTATCTAAGTATGTTTATAACAAGAATCAAAGATGTTGGAAACCAAGACAAAAGGGCAACACCATTGGCAGACTTATCTGGGTTCCCCCAGCAACTGGTGAACTTTTCTATTTAAGGAGGATGCTAACAATAGTAAAAGGTCCACAATCATATGTAGATCTTCGAACTGTTGACAACATAATATATTTTACATTTAGAGAAGCGTGTGAAGCTTGTGGATTTTTAGCAGAAGATACCGAATATGTAGATGCTATTAAGGAAGCTAAATATTGGGGATCTGGACACTTCTTAAGGAAATTATTTGTAACCATCCTTATGTCAAATAATGTCTTAAAACCTGAAGAGCTGTGGAGTAAAACATGGGAATGGTTGTCTGATGGAATACTATACAACGAACGAATGGTTGCTAGAAATCAAGGTACAATGAATTAAAGCATATGAAATGTATGTTTCATGTTCCAAGTATGTTAACTGAATTTTTGTGTTGCAGAACTCATTCTCAATATTGAAACTCTTCAAAATTTGACTTTGATTGAAATTGAGAAGCTCTTGCAGAATAACAGGAGAACATTAAAGGAATGGCCATCTATGCCTTATCCCAATCATTTTGTGGTAGATTATTGTGGAAATAGATTGGTATATACAGAACTTGATTACAACAAGGATGATGAGCTACATGTATTTGAATCTAACTTTAACCGTATGACAGGTTTGTGTTCTTTTCTCCATGCATTATTCATGAAGACATTCAAATATAACTTAATAAATTCTAACCAATTGCAGAAGAGAAAAGACATATTTTTCAACAGATTATAGATGTTGTTCATCATGATGAAGGGTGATGTTCTTTTTATACGGTTATGGTGGAACCGGGAAAACTTTTATGTGGACTACCTTATCTTTTGCTCTTCGATCTGAAGGAAAAATAGTGTTGACAGTTGCATCAAGTGGCATAGCTTCATTGTTATTGCCTGGAGGTAGGACAACTCATTCTAAATTCAAGATTTCTGTTCCTACATTAGAGCACTCTGTTTGCAACATTACAAAAGGTAGTGAACTATCAGAGTTGATGAAATTGGCAAACCTAATAATTTGGGATGAAGCACCAATGGCTCACAAGTATTGTTTTGAAGCATTGGATCGTACTTTAAAAGACATCATGAGGGAAAAGAACAAAACTGATTCAATTTTTGGTGGCAAAGTAGTTGTTTTTGGAGGAGATTTTAGACAAATACTGCCTGTTATTCCACGTGGAAGCAGGTCTGATATTGTTCATGCTACTATCAACTCATCCTATCTTTGGGATCATTGCCAGATTATGAATTTGACAAAGAACATGCGGCTGTTGCAAAATGGGTTACAACAGTCTACTATAGCTGAAATTGAAGAGTTTTCTTCCTGGATAATAAAAATTGGCAATGGTGCATTGAATGAACCAAACGATGGATTAGTTGACATAGAAATCCCATCAGAATTACTAATATCAGAATATAATGATCCTATCCAAGCCATTGTCAATAGCACATATCCAGGATTAATGCAAAAGTACAAAGATGAAGGGTTCCTCATATCAAGAGCTATTCTAGCCAGTCGAATTGAAACTGTTGATCAAATTAATCAATCTGTTTTGGAATCAATTCCAGGTCAGTCATTATACATAATTAAGAATTTACTAAATCATCACTAAGATTTGTGAACTTGATCTGATTCATGTGTTTCAGGAGAAATTAAAGAATATCTAAGCTCCGACTGCATAGATACCTCTGAGCCAGCAGAAGCTGAAGCATACGATGGTATTACACCTGAATTTCTAAATTCTTTAAGAACATCTGGACTACCAAATCATAGTATCAAGCTAAAGGTTGGTGCTCCAATTATGCTCTTAAGAAATTTGGATCAATCTCAAGGTTTGTGTAATGGTAGCCGATTAATAGTGACTAAACTTGCAAATCATGTAATCAGTGCAAAGATTATTACTGGAAAATCAAAAGGAACTGAGATCTACATTCCACGTATGTCCATGTCACCATCCCAGTCCCCTTGGCCATTCAAGCTGATTAGAAGACAATTCCCGATCATGTTGTCTTATGCTATGACCATTAACAAATCTCAAGGACAATCTTTAGATTGTGTTGGGTTGTATTTGCCAACACCAGTTTTTAGTCATGGTCAATTATATGTTGCAGCTTCTAGAGTTAAAAGCAAGTCTGGATTAAAGATTTTAATCCATGACAATGAAAACAAACCTTTGACTACTACCACAAATGTAGTTTTCAAAGAAGTTTTTAACAATGTATGACTGCATTGTATGGTGACATACCTGTGTGCCTGTATTTTGTGAAAAATTTCTGTCATAGACTACTTATGAAGATATCAATCGTTCATTGTGTTGCATTCATATGCTGACTTGGTGTCCTGTTTTGAGTTTATGTTTGAATGCATTGAAGGAAAATATGGAGATCCAAGTAAATTGGTTCCTTCTGTCATCATATACGTTGGTTTATCATATCTTGAATTTACCATTTTTATTGCTTGAATACATGCTTATTTTGGCAGATGCATTAAAATTCTAATCTACCATACACCAAAAAAACCAAACAACATTTAATAAATGCATAGATTCAACAAACTGATGTTATTACTTATTATTCACATCAACATAATTATTTGGCACACCTACCACAATCAGATCAAAATGGTGCAAATGTACGTTCGTATAATAATTAGTTATGAAAATAAGTATTTCTCAAACCTATATTCAGCCCAATTGATACTGAATATAGTTACTAAACACACCACCATAATTATGCCATGGACCTTTCATAACTGTGACGTTATTAATTTTTTCAGGTAAACCAAGACTCTAAAACCTATAATTAGCCCAATTAATAATGAGTATTTACTAACCAAACCACCATCATTCTCTACCGCACCTCCCACATAGTTGACATTATTATTGTTATAAACTCTACAAATCGTGATCCATTTTCATATATCAAATAGGTATTGTAATTATGACTATCCTACCTATATTAAGTACATCAAATCATGACCTTTCGAATTACTTTTTCAATTCAGTTTTCTATAATAATTGTAACAAATATTATTATCTTTAACTTATTATAGTTTTTATAAATATTTAACATTATACTCAATCTTAATTATAGACATTCAATTATTAATTTTCATAGTACACATTATTAAATTTTTTTAATTTTTTTTTAGTAAATAATATTCTGAACTGGAATACTTATATTCAATGAACTTGGATGGATTTTTACGTAATAATAGTTATATAAATTTCCAATTTTATTTAGCAATTGCTATTAACAATAGTTGATTAACTTTTAATTTTTCTTGCTCTACGTTTCATATAATGCAAAATATAGTAATATATTATTTTAATTTATTCAAAGTTATTTGATATTCAAATAATCTACCCATTCACAATTTTAATTTGACAATATATATTTTTTATTTATTCAAATCTTTCTTTACTCTAATAATCTACTTAAAAATAATATAAAGTACTAAAATGAAATTATTTAACATAGACCAATCAGAAATACAACATATAATTACAATACATAATCCATTTAATATTATATATTCTGGTCTTCATAAACAAAGATGCCAACATACCAAAAAAGATTAATATTCAGATACAAAATATTAGACAAACATTAATGCCAACATACTAAAAATATTAATGTTGACATACAAAATATTAGACATGTTGAAATAAAGAAAACTAAATAGAAAGACATTGTTCATAGGTGCCATACATTCGTTTTACACACCAAAATAACAACAAACACTTATACTTGCTAAATCTTCAGAATTTGGATGACGTTGCTTTGGTCAGTCTGCACCATAAATCGAACACGATCTCCAGCAACCAACCCATTCTCCTTATAGTATTTCTTCCGACCACAAGTCAGATAACACTCAAATGAACTCCTGCCTGTCCATCGAATCTTGCAGTTCCAGTATTGTGAATGGTCATTCGTTAGAACATAGTTTTTTCTCCCTTTCACCAAGCCTTCTTTCACAAACTTCGTATCCAGATACTACATTCAAAGAAACTGTGTTAACAAGATAAATATAAACCAAAATTATAAACTAATAACTACAACTATCAGCCATACCAAAGAAGATGACCGAACATCATAAGGACTTAATATTTTCTCACAATCAACAGAACCAACTTCAACTTTGTTGCTACCACCATGGTCGAAATCTCTCTTATAATCAATTTCAACTCCTTCCACCGAGAAGATCCTGTGAACAAAGACATTATTTCCTACATAATTTAAATGTAGGAAACAAGGAGAAACGAACCCATAGTATGCAACATACTGACAAAATCCAAATAATACCATCCTTCCACCCTCATATGTGTCCACAAATATTTCAATTTTTTTTGTCAAAGGATCGTACAACTTGACCGGATGGTTAAACGAAAATTTTTCCTAACAGAACATTTGGAAGTACTCGGGCAAGATTATCAACAGTTACCAGAACAACCATTAGAAACCCTATATTAGTAAAAATAACACCAAATGTACACTAAAAATAAATAAAAAATAATGACTAAAGTTAAATACCATGTTTGGAATGAACTGCACTCTAAATGCTTGGAAAAATCTAACTGAGGACAGAGGGTCTCATGCTAGACCATTGTTTCTTCTACCAAGATACACGACTTCATTCCAGTCCAGATCGAACAACCTTATGCGAAAGTATCGATCTCCACAGTAAAGGCTACAGACGTAATACACATCGTTTAGCTCATAAAACCACATCAACTGCTCTACCGCACGGAACTGTCTTTGAGGAAGAAGAGTTTGTTCAAACTCTATGTTGATCACGTTTCCTTTCGGATCATTGAAAAAATTTGTCCCCAACAGTAGAGATTTTCCCCATTGTTCATAAAATCCTTCTTCAAACTCCAAAAACTCCTGTAATACATAAAACCACAACGATCCTTAAAAATAAGAAGTGTATAAAACATAATGGACATGGTTGAAGCAAAGGATGGCAGAAAAATTAAAACTTTCGTCCAAAAACTAACTGTATACATCAAACACACAAAACATAAATAAAATCAAACATGCAAACGAACTAACCTCTAAGGGTTCCATCACCATGACAGATTTTTGGTAGAAATTGGTGAAGTTGAAATCGTTGGAAGCAAACATTGATCATCGGACGGTGGTAGAAATTGGTGAAGCTGAAATCCTTGGAAGCAAACATTGATCATCGGACGGTTCTGTAACTCGTGAGGAAGACTGTTTTTCTTCTTTGTTTGTGAACAAAAGAACCTACAGCCTCGAAATCTCCTTTTAACTAAACTAAAGGAAACATTTTGTTGCACATCCAAACATTCTGACCTTTTGAATAATTAGTTGCAAAATATTAGTCTGAACACGTTGATAAGACAAACCATAATTCCTTTTGTCGCCATCTCTTCGTATTCCCATCAATATCTTATTTGGAATTTAATGATATTATTAATTTAAACCAAAAAAATAACATTTCTGATACAATTTCAAATATCTACTAATAGGTTCATTCATCAATTAAAATCTTAATGACCTTATATTTCAAATTTAATAGTAATGACTTCAAATTTAAATTTAGCAACAATTAATAAACTTTTAAATCAATAACAATACAAATATAACCAAAATTAAAAAATTTAAATATAGTACATCAAATTAATTAATTCTTCGTAGTTATAGTATATTATATTTACTTAATAATTGTAATAATTTCATATACTCAAATTAACAAATCAATCATTTCAAAACATTTAAATCGAAATAAATCATTTATATACAATAACATTAAATAACAATATATATTACAACAAATCAAATTACATATTACAGATATACTTAAACCTACCTTACAACTAATTTATCATCAAATATACTAAAAAAACATAACATAAAATAATAGTTCATTTCAGCTAACTATATGAATAATATATCCTTAAATCAATCTAATCGGTGCATATAATTAAATTAAGTATTGAACTCTTCAAAATATTTTTTTTCCTAATCATTTATTTATACATAAAAATATAAAAATCATTTTTTCAACATAACCAAATTTTAAATGAAAAAAACACGACTCGAGGGTATGACAGATCTCCTACTAATTAGGGTATAAAGTTTCTATATGATTCATGCTTACATTACACTTGATTACTAACTAAAATGTTAAAAGTGTCTTCACATATATGATTTCAAGTTGCATCAATAATCTCATATAATAATTAAATTTTAATAAAAAACACTTTTACACTCTTACTGATATTTTTTTCACCCTTTCATTCATCTATATAAATGAAAAGAAATCGACACTTTTGTTTATTTATTTAAATAATATATATCTAAAGTTTGCTTGGACAACTTTTGTTTTTAAAAGTATGAAAAAAATGAATAAATTTGTTGGATAAAACTTATGTAAAATTTGTTTTATTTATCTGCTTTTATAAAAAAATTATGAAGTTCGTTTTTGTTTGGCCTCCCGTTCAAAGGGACATATGTTAGTGTTGTATCTCAGCCGCCAGGGAGAAAAATGATGATGAGAATCAGAACAGGATGATGGTGTCATGTGTTCACGTGGCTATTTAGAGTATAAGAACGCAAAAGAGAAAGACAAAAGCAAAATGATTATTAACCTTTCCAATTTGGATCACTCTTCCATTTTTTTTTTCTCTTTATCTTTTTTTCTTTTTGGACTCATCTCTCTTCTTTTCGTGCCCTTTTCCTTTTTGTCTGATTTTAATTTATTTTGTTTCGTTTTGTTTACTCTTGTTATTTTATTAATGCGTTTATCATTTTATTTTCGATATTCCATTTTACTTATAAATTGAAAAATATATTTTTACTGATTTTTATCTAGAAAAAAACATAAAGGGTTGTTTGGGTTCTTTTTGATAAAAAAAAATCAATTTTTAACAGAATATAATACATTGTTAAATGTTTATTAAAAATTGAAGTAAGAAAAATAAGTTAATTCGATAAACTATTTACAGTTGTTTAAAAGAATAAAGTAATTTATAAAATGGGCAAACTTAATGAATAAATTGTTTTAAGAAACACAAAAGTATATATTTGATGAAGAGAAACTATTTGTGATTATATTTAGTATTTTTTTTCAAAATCGCTTTATATTCTAACTTAAACAAACTGGTCCAAAATTATATATTCACCACTCTTTGTCCTTTATTCTTTACCCAATACACTATTTTGAGCGACATTTTATTTTATGTGAGAAAAAATGTGTTCTTTTATATAATACAACATTTTTGCCTTTTTATTTATAAAAACAAACAAATAAATCTTTTTAGTTTCTCAATAATTATTTTATAATTTTTTTATGGATAAGTGTTAATTATTAATATATCATTTTTTATGGATGAGTATTAAATTTTATGCTTATAGATGTTCACTGAAAATTTTATATTATCTTGGGCAAAATCATTTCAAACTTATCAACTTACTGTTTCACATGCCATCTACCATTTCAGAACTTCCAGAAAGTTCCACCGAAACCAAGTGTAATTTACTAGAAATGCCAGAATAGGGTAAACCTATAGTATTTCACTCCACACGATTTCATTTCATTTAACGAAAAAAATGGGAGATATTTTTATAATTAAATGAACCTTATTTATGATCAACCATTTGATGTTTGATGTCTGATGTAAACTTTTCGTTTTTTTATCTGGTATTATCAGAGGTGTCGGAAACGGTGGGTAATATTTAGGAATCGTTAAAATTTTAGTTGAATTATTTTTTAATATTTTTATTTAAAAATGTTATATCAGTCTTAAAGATTTTTTTTAATTTTAATTTAATTATGATTTTTTTAAAGTTGGTAAAACTTTTTGAAATAGAGTGCAGATTTTTAATTAAAATTGATACTAGGATTATATCCATTTAGAAATGTCAAAAAAATTCGTACTTGCGTTTATCTGCGGATAAAACTCGTAATAGATAGGAAATATATATTAAAAATGGATACCCACTATACGTGAGTACGCGTATTTTTTATATCCGCATGTTAACGAGGTGGGTACGGGTATCATAGTATTCGTACCGTGGATACCCGTACCCGTTAAATTTTAATTCACAAAAATACCCTCATATATATATATATATATATATATTAGTAAAAAGCATTCTGATCTAATTTTTTCTAAGCTGCACATCTTGTCTTCTTCTTCCGGCTTCAAGTATTGGTACGTTGTCTTCTTCTTCCAAGTATACTCCTTAACATTCTTCTCTTTCCTTTCTTTGAAATAATTGGGCCTATACATCAAATCATATATAGACACTAACGTTTATGATATGCTTATTGGCAAGTGATGGAATCAAATTAAGAATACTTGGCAAGTGGCAGTTGATGTTTATTGTTTGTTTATTTTGTTTATTTTCTAGGGATCAATCGGAGAAAGTGGACTTGTTGATCAAAGCACTAATTAAAGAATTTTTATTGTGTTGAGGGTACAGGGTTTATCCATCGGGAAGGGTACGGGAGAGCTACTACCCGTCTCGTTGACATCCATATGTCCATTACACCAACAAGACAAATCATTCTTATTCACAATTTTAATTTTTATGAAAAAAAATCTTGATATGATTCAAGAGATTTAACAAGAAATAACCAAATGGCATCATTTAAAAAAAATTAAGATAAAATTAAAATTTAAAAGAATTTGAGGACCAACTTAATATTTTTTAACGAAAATAGGAACCATTAGATTAATTCCAAAACTTTTATATAAACTATTAAAAATATTGTATTTTTTATGGTAATAAAAAATAATAAAATTATTATTATAATTATTGCAATTATAAAATTAAATATAATAATTTTATTATAATTAATTTTCATTTATAATATTAAGTTTAAAAAAACAGCTAAATAAAAAAATGTTAAATTAAACAAATAATTACATAATATTAATAAATTAATTATTTTAACTGTAAAAATATTTAAAAGATAAAATTAAAAAAATAAATGTGGATAAGAAAAAGAAGACTTTTCTTTTATATATAGATATAAATGTATAAAAAAAATTTAAAATTTAAAATATATAAAATATATTAAAAATATTGAATTTTACAAAATATATTAAAAATTAAATATTAATTATATAAATTTTAAAAATTTTGGGATGGTCCGCCCTGGTTGGAATGTTAGTGTTTTTTTTTTTTTTTTTTGTGGGGGTTATTTTTTTTTTTTTTTGTTTTTTTTTTTTTGGATTTTATTCTGTGATTGATGTAGGTATTTTATATGTTTGTTGTGCTACTAAAGTTGAAATTTGGTTATTTTTGTGATGTGAATTACGATAATGTATGAATGTATTTGTTGATTTTGTATTTATAATTTTGATTGTTTATTGTTTACTAATTTATTGTCTGTATTCACCTTCCGTATCCATAATTTGTTGTATCTCTTCTTCTATTGTATTTTTTGTATTTTTACCATTCACTCAATTTTGTAAAAAAACATTAAAAATAGTTAGAAACTAATTTTTGACTTCAATTTTTATGTGATTACTTCTTCTAATGTACAATTAAAAGGAGAGTCTTTTTACTTAATATAATAATAATCATAGATTTTAAGACAGAAAAAGTTGGTAAAAATAAACTTGAAACAGTCGCAACTTTTTATTATAAAGGTTGGATTGAGACACAACATACGTGCAAGTCATTCAAAAACATATAAGATATTTACAAAATTTATCTATTTACTAAGGTTGTGTTTTTTGAAGACAGATATAGGAGAGAGTGTGAAGATGAATTTATATAGATTTAGATGTATGGATTTTTGTGTTTCTTTGAGTTAATTTAGAGGGTAAAGTGAGTGGATTTGGAGATAAATTTTATGAAAGTTAGTGAAAGATTTGATTGATATGATAGATAAAATAAATTATAAAAATAGATAAAATTAGAAAGTTACCAAAATACCCTTGATGGAAAAAGAGAATGATTTTGTAATTTGATGTTATAAAAATAATTATAATTAATTAATACGAATTAAAAGAATATTAAAATTATATAAAATTTTAAAATAAAAAAAATTAAATTTTTATGAATGTAAAAAAAATATAGAATTAAATTTTAAAAGAAAGTTAAACAATTAATTTTTAAACAAAATTTAGATAAAGTTAAAAAAAAGTTTAAAAAAGTTTAAAAAAAGTTTAAAAAATTAAAAAACATAAAAAAAAAGTAAAAAAAAACAAAAAAAAAAAACACGACACCGATGTCGTAACCGGTGTCATCCCTTTATAAACCAAGGCACCGGTTACGTAACCGGTGCCATCACTCACACACACTTGCAGCATCGGTTAGTTAACCAGTGCATATCACCACCACACGCTGCAACAACAACCACCACCTAGCCACCGCCAACCACAACCACCCTTCATCCTCTTCCTCGACCACCACACCAAACCACCTCATCTTCTTCCCCCTCCATGAACTCAACAATCACACACACACCCACCATAACTCACCTCTCAAAACACCATATCTCACCTCTGAAAACAACACTACAAGCCGGACCACCATTCACAATGACACTGGTGCTTCCATTTTAAATTCATCTTCCAAAATTAAACAATGCACGACGGAATCTGGGAGGGAATATTGGTAAGGAATCGCGGTAGAGAGGAAGGAATCTGGCAAAGAGGAAAGAATATGGCAGCAGATGCAGGTGCTTTACATGGAATAAATATAAAGGGTATTTTCGTCATCTGATAACCATTAGGCACTATCTTCGCAGTTTTGAAGGGATGGATTAATCCATTCATCCCCCAAATACACACTCATATTTGGGGTAGCGCCTGGCGGTGTAGACTGAACTGCCAGGCGATAGTAGGAAATAGGAATGTCTTGTGAGTTGTGGCGTCCGACGGTGTAGGCTGAACCGCCAAGCGATAGTAGGAAACATGAATGTCTTGTGAGTTGTGGTGCCCGACGATGATGTGGAACCGCCAGGCGGTCTGTACTGCCATTTCGCTTAGCGGCGCTTAGGTTGCGCTAGACGATGGTGTAGTGGCAAGGTGCGTTGTGATATGTTTTGCATGACTTGTTGTGTTGGTCCTAGTTTGAGATATGCTTGATATTGTCATGAGCGGGTAGGTTCATGACTAGTGATGAACCAATGATGATATGAGCGGGGAGGTTCATATCTTGATACTCTCGTGTGGGGATACGAGCAGGGAGGTTCGTATGTTCCCTGCTCACACTTGAGAGATGTTGCGAGCAGGAAGGTTCGTAGTTGGTGGATCACGTGTGTTGGACTACGGGAGGGGAGGTCCGTAGAGTTGGACTACGAGCGGGGAGGTTTGTAGAGTTGGACCACGAGCGGGCAGGTTCGTGGAAGCATTGGAATCCCTTAGACTAGCTTGAGTATGTACCTTGTGTAGCGTAGTGTGCTTTTCTTGTTTTCGTTATCATGTTGTGAGGTGAAACTTGGATCAGGAGATGTTATGCCATGAGCGGTAGGTTCATGGATGGTGGTGAACACGTGATGATATGAGCAGGGAGGTTCATATCCTATTACTCTCATGTGGGGATACGAGCGAGGTAGATTCGTATGTTCCGTGCTCACACTTGAGAGAAGCTGCATACGGGGATGTACGTAGCTGGTGGATCACGTGTGTTGGACTACGGGGTGTAGGTCCGTAGAGTAGGACTACGAGCGGGGAGGTTCGTAGAGCAAAACTACAAGCAGGGAGGTTCATAGAGGTAGGACCACGAGCGGGCAGATTCATGTGAGCATCATAAACCCTGAATCTGAGGCTAACTATTTGTGTGTTGTGAAGGTTGAAAAGCCTCAGGGATTAAGGTCTTGGTCAAGAACTAACTAGAATAGAATAATTTGGTGTATTGTTAAGTTTATTAAATTAACTGATTGTTTATTTTGAGCTCACCCTTTCTATTTGTGTTTGGCGATGATCGTGTGATTCGTTACGCGGGAGCAGATGATGTTACAGGTGATGCTAGTGATGCATGGAGACGAAGAGAGGGCTAGCTTGGGGGCTCTTGAGCTAGGGATTTTTATGATGTTCTTTCATTATGTTCGATTTTGAAAACTTGTAATAAGATTATTATTTAGTTATGTTTAAATTATGGCGCGTTGAAAAATAATTTGAATTTTCCCGCATTTGGAAATAATAAAATTTTGTCGATTGATTTTCTATATTTTATTTTATTTATTTAATTAAGTAATTTTCAGTAGGGATGTTACAATCACCATCTTCATTAGATGATGAATGTGATGAGTTTAATTATGTTTCAAAAGAGAGGTTAAGATTGGAAGTTACCTTTTCTTTTATATTTTCCATGAGACATGGACTTACTTGTTTTGCGTTTTTTTACCCAAAGTTTGATCATAAGTTTGAATATTCTGAAGTAGCCATCATATTATTCCTTTTTAATTTTGGCTTCTTCTTTAGCTTGGGGTACTTCATCTTCATGTGACCTAGTCATCTACATTCATAACATATGACCTATTAATTATCTTCCTTCCTCTTGTTGGAAAATCTAATATTTCCTTGATATTTCTGTTTATATATTTGCTTAAAATTTCTTCACATTTGAGATATTTCCTCATCAATTAAGTTTTTCAACTCAACCTTGGAAGTTTCATTCTCCTTCTCTACACCTTTCAAAGCCCTAGTTCCCTTATGTTTATTATAAGTCTGCTTTGAAGCATATCTTGCAGCCAAAATTTTCTCTCTTCTTTTTCTCTCCCAAAGGCTATGAAATTTACTCTCCCTATTGATCTAGAAGAGCCTTTTCCACTCAAGTTAAGTGAGACAAAATGAGCTTGACTAGTTTGGAATATTTTGACACATAGTTGGGAGCCAACTCAACACATCTCCCACCTCGCAACTATGTAGAGGTAACCACCAATTTGGTTATCTCAAAACAAACTTCAAACTTCTACCTTGGCAGTGCCTTAGTCATCATATTAGCACAATTTTCATCAGTATGAACTTTATTTAACTCCAAGAACTTAGTATCTAAAGCATGATGTATCCAATGATACCTCACATTAATATGTTTGGACCTAGAATGAAAAGTTAGATTCTTACCAAGATGAATAACACTTTGATTGTCCACAAATATTGGATAGTTGTTCCACAAATAACCAAGCTTCATAAGACTTTCTTTAACCATAGAAACTCTTTGCATGCTTCCATCATGATAATGAACTCTACCTCTATAGTAAGCAATGTTGCACACCTTCCAACATGTTGATCATCAACATCACCATGTTTCTCATAATTTTTAGTGCTATTATCAACATTATCCATATTACAAATAGGCAACCACATCGGATTACCATCAATGGGATCACTATCTTTCTCGGGTGTAGTCTTCTTCCACTTGTCAATGTCTTCAATGGTTTGGTCTTCCATGAACTGCATATAACGTCTTTTGACTTGTTTCTTCTCAACATAATTGCACAACTTGTAGAAAAATTCATCCTAACCATAACCAATAAAAATATAGTAGCAACAATAATAGAAAATAAAAACAATAATCACAAAAAAGTAAACCAATATTTTTAACGTGGGAAAACCTTCTTAATGTGAGAAGTAAAAATCCACAAACACAAGTCATATAACCAATCTCCACTTAGATCAAATATGAGTACATGATAGTTAAATTAAAACTACAAATAAGTGCATACAACCAACCAATATATCAAAATAATAACGCTCTCAAATTTAACGAACAAATAGAGAGAAACCTAAAATACAATAATAGTTCGAGACTCCCAAATCTCCAATTAACAACCCCAATAGTCAAAATAAAAAAAAAATCATATTTCATAAACATGTCAAAATTTTAGCTCGATTCAACGATAAAGGAAACAAAAATTATAATTTTACTTAATGACTCAAAGAATATGTCAACAAATTTTCTCTCTATTTATTTTTTGGGTTAAGTATGTTTTTGGTCCATTAACTTTCAGTGAATTTTGGAATTAGTCCATTTCGAAACTTTGGACTAATTTAGTCCTTCATCTTTCGAAATACGTAGATTTTATGTTATTAATCAAATTTTGTTAGCTTTATTTTTTTGTTTATATTGTTTGACACATTTTTGTTTTAACGTTAAGTCAAATACTATAATGAAACATGTTTGAAATGTCAAATAAACTTAACAAAATTTGATTAAAAGGACTAAATCCACGTATTTTGAGAGATAAAGGACTAAATTTGTCCAAAGTTTCGAAATGAACTAATTCCAAAATTCAATAAAAGTTAAGGAACCAAAAGTATATTTAACCCTTATTTTTTTCTTAAAGGTTATGAAATTTACTGTTTCTATTGTTCTAGAAGACTCCTCTCACATAAATTAGGCGAGACAATATGAACTTAATTAGTTTATATTTTTAAAACATATAATTGTATGCAATCCATCATGCAAATTAAATTGAGAATCATTAAAATAAAGGATAACTTTGAGAAAAAAAAATCATAGTGAGTAAAAGTAAAATTATTAAAATCATGCAAGTTGGGCTGGTTAGTGTAATTAAAAATGAAAAGTAAATAAGTTTATCTGAGTAATTTTTACCTATTGAAACTACTCATATTTCTTCTAATTTGAGTTTAGGGTGTGTTCCTTTGGGGGTATGAATTTGGGGGAGAGTGTGAAGATGAATTTGTGTGTTTTTTTTGAGTGGATTTAGAGGGTAAAATGAATGGATTTGAAGATAAGTTTTATGAAAGTTAGTAAAAGATTTGATTGATGTGATAGATAAAGTAAATTGTAAAAATAGATAGAATTATAAAGTTACCAAAATACCCTTGATGGAAAAAGAGAATGATTTTATAATTTGATGTTATAAAAATAAGTATAAATAATTAATACGAATTAAAAAAAATATTAAAATTATATGAAATTTTAAAATAAAAAAAATTAAATTTTTATGAATGTAAAAAAAATTAGACAATTAAAATTTTAAAAAAAGTTATACAATTAAATTTAAACAAAAGTTATACAAAAAATGTTAAAAAAAATTAAAAAAAAAGTTAAAAAAACAACAACACACACGACACCGGTTACGATGTCACTCTCCTCTTTGCAAAGACACCGGTTACATAACCGGTGCCATACACACACAATGCACCGCACCGATTATGTAACCGATGTGTATATCATCATTCCTCCACGAGCTTCATCCCCACCACACCCCACCACCTCCTTCATCTTCGTCCGCCACCTCTCCTTGATCTTCCTCCTCCGCCACATCCCAACACCTCCTTCATCTTTGTCCCCGACGACCCATCGCTGCACTCACCACTCACCACTACATTCAATTCACACACACCCACTACCGTTTCCCAAAAGGAGGGGCAATTTCGTAATCTTAAACGAAATATACGCGAATCACCTCATTTTTGGGTGAATGGATTAAACCCTCAATCCCCAAATCCATGCTCTTATTTCTTTGTAAATCATATCAATAGAACACGTTCTTTGCATGGTATCCACACTCGTAAATTTGCTTCAACAGTGCAAATCATTCAAACGAACACTGTGTTATTGTGAAAAAAAATTGTGATGAATGATTTATTTAACACAATTATTTGAAGGGTAAATTCCAAACCAGAACGGTTTTTTCTTCAGTGGTGATTGGTCCCTCCCACCTCATATTACCTTGCATAATTTCTTAACCGTTTTTAGAAGTTCAATCCTTTCAAATTAGTTTCTATCTAATCTTTCTTTCCATTGTCAACAATTGAATGAAACGAGGTTGAGATAAAATGGTTCCGTTTCTGTCATAAAGTCAATTTAATGAGCACAAGGGTGTCTTATTTCTATGAAAAGAAAATGTTATCTTTTTGAGCAGTTTCTAAAGGGATTCCATGCTTTCATTTCTGTCACACAATAAAATACCATTTTTCTGTTATTTCTCTACTTAACCACGTTACCTACCTCGATGCCGCCTCTTTGACCATTTGGGATCATAACAAATTGGCTTTGTTTTCATCATTTTAGTTTTTGAATCTCACTGAATTTGATCCTCACAAAAATTAAATCATTATCTTCCCGAAAACCAAGAACATAAAATTGAAAAAGTTTCCCATAAAAACCATGACAAATATTTCTTTTTTTGCTTGATGAGGTCCTATGATTTTGACTATGATTCTTTTATACCTATCATAGTTAAACTTTTTGACTTTTGCAAACCCCAAAGTTCGATTTTTTGAGTACCATATCAAAGTAATATTTGATTGGTGATTTAATTTTTTCAACATCCTTTTTAAAACTAATATTTTATCGATTAAGAATCTTATGTTTTTTAAAAAGAAATATTCCTGTTTTTTAGAAAATGACTATTAAGATTTCGGGATAGAAAGACTAATAAGGGAAGAGAAAATGAATCAGAAATGAAGTTGTTGAAATTGAGAGCTGTTGAGTAAAAGATTTACACTAGATTTGATTGTTGTAAAAGAAAAATAATTAAATTAATCAAGTAATATAATACATTAAAATAATACCCATCAAAATTCAAAAATGATTAATTATAAAGTATTGAATTCATAAAATTAGAATAATATTTAAATTTATTTTATTAATAACATTTTATTTTTTATGGATTTAAAAAATAATTATCTTTTTTATAAAATTTTATACTTTTATATGAATTTAATTAATTTTTTAAATATTATTTTAGGATAGAAAAAATCAATAACTAAAATAATTTGTTTCAATTTTAAAGAAAAGAAACTAATATCTGTTAAAAATAAGAATGAATACAAATATTAATTATTTAATATATATATATATATATATATATATATATATATATTACAGAGATTCTTGTCCATATTCGTTTTTTCAAATTTAACTTTTAAACAATTCCTTTTATTAATTTTATCGTTATTATTTTAAATCTAACCATCTTTTTAATATGACCGTTTCTTAAACTTAACTATTTTTAATTATAAAATAATTAAAAACTAATTACAGTAAAATTATAAAAGTTACTTATATTTAATTTCATAATTATAAGTAACAGTAAGTTTATTACTTTTTTAATTAATACATATAGCGCGTATCTTGTATATATTAATATTAATGAATATTAATTTCATCACAATTCTCTACCGATATATTTGTATATATCACATACTATATCTAATTTTAACTTAATTTTTTGATTTTTTCTGTTTAAATTTAAAACATATATAAATTATTTTAAACGATTTTTTTTGTAAAACTCTCTTTTTCTATCCTAAAATTTAAAGGACCTAATCTCATCTGTTGGACCTAAGGGCTTACTCATAGGGTGCCAAAACCCCCCCAAAACCAGCTTTAACCCTCCCTCATTCTTGCATTTTTTCATAAACTATTTCCTTCTCTCCCTTGGCTGCTTCATGAGCTCTGCTAGGGTTTGGTCTCGTTCTTCATCAAGCTAGTTGAACTCCACTTCAGTTCCATCTTACCTTACCAAGTTCTTGGAGTTGTGGTGCTCCTCTGTGCTCGTGGTATTTGCTATCTTCTGTCCAGGTAAGGGAAGTTAAAACTTTTTTTTTTCTTTAAAATACAGTGTAATTATTTTTGTTGTACTTATTTTTGTTGAAATGAGTGTGTTTGATTGATGTGGCGCTATTTTTTTTTTCTTCACTTGCACACTTCTCGTAAAATGAAGGTTCCTACTTTATTAACAATTGGATCAAACTAAAATTTTAACCACTGATCTTAACACATAATTCTTGATTTTGAACGATTGGATCGTTACTTTTTATTTTACCTCATGTTATGTTTCATTTAATTATATTATTATTATTTAAATCGGACGTTACAATTTTAAATATATAATCATTACATTCATTAATTGTATTTATTATAGTGTTAAAGAGATACATTATCAAACATACCTTTTTATATAATGAAGTACCTCTTGTAACATTATAAATAAATATAACTAATTTTCAATCACTATAATTACACCAAATTTTACATATTACATCAACTTCTACATTAAAATGGGGAAAGTTAAACGATTTACTGTATTCATTTGAAACTATTATAACATCGAATTCTTTCTTTCTCAGCCGAAGCAAATAATTCGAAATTATGTTCAACTGTTTTAACAACCCCATTTTTTTTTTTTTTAAATTGAAGTGTAATAAAAAAATTGTAAATGAAAAATGAGTACTATAATTTTATTAAAAAGAAAAAATAATATACTTATAACTTTGATAGGATTTTTCAAGATTTGCAGAATGAGGACGTCTAAGTTTATAATTCTCAGAGTGTGGAGAAAATATGTTTCAATTTGTAACAATTTTATAGTTATTGTTTTGTTTTATAGATTAGAAAGTATTCTAATATTTTAGTGATGGATCTGTCAAAGTAAAATTGTTACATGAGTGTTTAATATTTTAAATTTAAGCATAATCAATTATGTTTTATAGGCATAATCTTTTATGTTCTCCCTTAAAAGTGCTTCTTTCAAATCAGATTCAAAATTCATTTCTGAATTTAGTTTCCTCAAAGTTCTCTTTCTCAGTTCCGTGTATGTTAAAGTGAAAAAGGTGAATTAGTAAAAAAATATCTTTCTTTTACCATGGGAAGGTGTTGAAAATCCAATATTGCTTCATGTTTTTTTCTTCCAACAAATCTCATTTTCCAGATGAAAGGTTTCCCTTTGTCAATGCACAATAGATCAACCCAAACAAACGCAAAGTTATATCGACAATATGAAATAATTTTGCAGAATAAATTCGCTAAACTTTATAATAATTATTTTAAATTATTAAAATAATTACTTTTGATTGGTTTGGAATGAAATTTTAATGATTTGAAGGTGCACAGTGATTGATTGTGTTGCTCTTGAGTTATTCTTTATTAATTATAATCGTATATATCTGTTTTACAACTAGGCCAGAATGATTCCTCTGTCCCGCAACTCGGTCTCTGTTCATCTGGGTGGATTACTCCGTGACCCTCTTCACCCAATTACGTTGGACCACTCTCTTAACAACCCTTGTTCTTCTCTTACTCTGTTTTGGAATTGCAAGAGAAAAAAGTGGAAAATATCCACAGCTATGGCTTCTAATATCAGGACCAACAATTACCTGCGCCATGTGGAATCAATGAAGCTCATGCCATCGGGTGCAGGTCACATATCACACTTGAATGCTGTTGTACTTGGTGATTCTCTCGCCACTGAAGAGGATGATTTCGTTCTTCCTAGTGAGGAATTTGCTAGCCAAGCTAATATTCAGTCCCCAGAACAGGTTTCATAGTGTTTACACTGATCGGTGTTCAATTTTATATTGCAGCTTATGAATGTATTCTGGGGTTCAATGGTTTTGACTTAACAACGAATGAAGAGAAAAACATGTGTTTTTTTTTTTTTTTTTTTTTTTTTTTTTTTTTTTTTTTTTTTTTTTTTTTTTTTTTTTTTTATTTTTTTTGTATCAAGTCTTTGCGCAAGATTTTGTAGAAATTGATTTTTTAATGTGTCTGTGATTTGTGATCCATCAGTATCTGAAGATGTACAAGAGATCCATTGAGGACCCTGCTGGGTTCTGGTCTGAGATTGCGGAAGAGTTTTATTGGAAACAAAAATGGGGCCATAAAGTATGTGATGAAAATTTTGATGTAAGGAAAGGGAATATCAAGATTGAGGTAATTGATCTGTTTCAATTATCCAGTTTGGATCTTGTTTTTGCCTTTGCTTTTGTTTTTCCTTCCGATAGTGTTTGTTCAGAGACTGAGTGTGGTTGTACCTTGTGTTGTTTGTCCGTTTTCTCTTTCATTGCTTCAGTGGTTCAAGGGTGGCATCACCAACATCTGTTATAATTGCTTGGATAGAAATGTTGAAGCTGGACTTGGTGACAAGGTAGCCATTTACTGGGAAGGCAATGAACCTGGCTTGGATGATACTTTGACATACACTCAGCTTCTGCAACAGGTTTGCCAGGTTTGTTCCGACTTACCTCTGTCTGCATACAACGAGGATAGTCAAGTTCCTCAAGTTTAGGTGGTAACATTTTTTGTTTTTGAATTGTGAAGACTCAATGTAAAGTGGTCAAATAATTGAATATTTTTATTGTTTCAGCTTGCTAACTATCTGAAGGATAATGGTGTGAAAAAGGGAGATGCTGTAATTATTTATTTGCCTATGCTTATGGAGCTCCCCATCGCAATGCTTGCCTGTGCCCGGATTGGTGCTGTTCATTCGGTATCAACAAGAACTTAAAGACATTTTCCTTGTCCGCCATTTGTTGTTTACTCGTGTTAAACTGCTAGATGACTTAATATGTTTGACTTGCCTTTGAGTTAATAGTTAGTTATTTTCATCTGGTCAGGTTGTATTTGCTGGTTTTTCTGCAGAAGCACTTGCCCAGAGAATCATTGATTGTAAACCAAAAGTTGTAATTACTTGCAATGCTGTTAAAAGGGGCCCTAAGGTTCTCCATCTGAAAGATATTGTTGATGTTGCAATCAAGGATTCAGCCAAAAATGGAGTTCCTATTGGTGAGAATATCTTAATTTGTTTAATATTTCAGTTGTATAATCACTGGAATATTGACCAATTCTGCTTTGCTGATTAAAATTCTGACATTAATGTGTAGACACACAAACACACACACACAGAATAGCAATACGAAGTTTATGATTGGTGACAAAAGTGGAGCTTAATAGGTCAAACACATTGAATAAAACAAGTACTGTATTTTAACTTTTTCTAGTTTGTCAATAAACATATCATTGCGGGTGTTGTTCATGTCTCTTCCCTTTGACTTTTATTATGTGATATTAAATTTGTGACAAGTGTGTTCTATATCAGTTAGGCGTGAGACAAATAATAATTAAAGAAGTCGCTCTCCCCTCTTAGCAGCCAGGCTTTTGGGAGTAGGCTTTCTTCACAGGTTTATTTGATAGTTTGAGAATGTCATATGATGAAAACTAGCACATTGAAATAAGTGACTGTTTTTAATTTCATTTACAATGACCAATCCAAACTGACTTCACTTATATTGATATGAACAAATAAAGTAGGCTGGGGTGTTGTAAGACTTCTCCCTTTATGGTTGTGGATGGAAATCCTGTGCACCAAAATTACTTAGGTATATGATAGAAAGAGTAGAAGACCATCATCACATTGGATCAGGCACGGGGAGGAGAGATGAAGGAGGATGAAGGATACACTATACTCTGTAATTATTTACCATACTGGCTGTCTACATATATTAAGAGAGAAATAAGGTGCATGAGCATGTAGGGTAGGGTGGAGAGAGGGATTCTGGTATTTAGCACTTCTTGTCTGTCCTCTTGACCTGTTTCCCAATGTAAGAGACATTTGCAACTGAACTGAGCAAGAGAATTATCTTTAGGGTTTGTGAACATGTATATGCTACATCCATAATCTCTGGTTCAATTGTCCCTTTATTATATTCCTTGATCTTATTCTCTTACTTTTTTTCCCTGTCTCAACAGATAAATGCTTAGTTTATGAAAACTCATGGGCAACGAAGAGAGAAGATACCAAATGGGAGGATGGGCGTGATGTATGGTGGCAGGTTGGTATATAAAATCTCCATTTATGTTATATATATATATATATATATATATATATATATATATATATATATATATATATATACTCACATGATTAACTAAGTGTAGAATCATGGTTCTATTTTCAGTACTCTGCAAATTTCTACATGCCATTGCAAATAATTAGTTACATAATTGTTTCAGTCTGAATTTCTTCCGTTATTTCGAACAGATTAATCTGTTTCTGATGATAAGGTTGCTATAAGTCTTGCATTTCTGTTTAGCTGTGCTAAATAAGTTTTCAATATCCACGATTATGTAAATTTCATTCTTATTTTGAACATTTTTTTTGCTATCTTTGACTGGTTTTGCAGGATGTCGTTCCTCAGTATCCAACTAGTTGTCCAGTGGAGTGGGTTGATGCCGAGGATCCACTTTTTCTACTCTATACAAGTGGGAGTACAGGCAAGCCTAAGGTATTTGTGTGCTGTTACTGCTGTCGACTAAGTCATGTTTCTTTTTTCTTCCTTTCTTTACTTGAGGCTGCTGCTTTCTAATGTTTATGTTCCTAAAAGGGTGTCTTGCATACAACTGGTGGTTACATGGTGTACACTGCAACAACATTCAAGTATGCATTTGACTACAAGCAGTCTGACATCTACTGGTATCCCCAGAAGCATTTTCTTCTACCCTGTTTATCTTTGACATGTTCTTGATGAATCGGGTTCGCTACGGTTAGGTAAATGCCTTATACTCTGACTACAGGTGTACGGCAGATTGTGGTTGGATTACTGGGCATAGCTATGTCACTTATGGACCCATGCTCAATGGTGCATCTGTTATTGTGTATGAAGGGGTAATAAATTTTTTTCTTGAAACACTGTTATTTATTTATATTCGTGGCAGAGCTAGAGCAAATGTATCGAAGTGACATGTTATCAGCGGAACCAAAAAGACCAATTCAACCATAAATTATTAATATATTTCTACAATTTAAGAATTCTGAAAATGGTTTTACCATGTGAGAAGAAGAATGATTGAAGCCCAGCTGAAGAAATACAAATTAGCATACAATTAATCAGAAAAATCAAGAAAAACTTAGTAAAACCAGTTCAGACTTTGGATCAAATTTCATCTCCGAAGACTTGGGCTCAATGATATTCTTTGATAAAGTAGCCAACCCCAAGCAGTGGGAAAATGTTTTTGGTCGTTGCTTGCTGTTAACAATTCTGAAAAACAAAAGTACCGATTGTGTTATTTGTTTAGCTCGCAGAATTGTTACTGAACAGCAAAAACAAAAATGAGCAGCTAAAATGCTTTTTAAAGTGACCACTTCATGTAGCAATAGTTGACAGAAAGAAGTTTAAGGCCCACATGAGCAAGAGGTCAATAATTAATGCCTGATCAGTTTGTTGTCTTGGCTGTGATTACATTTATTGCTATTTTGATTCCATCATACTGAGCTTTGGAGATACACTAATTGTCCTGGCAAACTACACACATATACATTTACTGGCTTTGTAAATAGAAGTGAGGTGATCTCCGCAAATATTGTAGTGTTGGTGCAGGTTGAGTTCATAGATAGAAAATTACGAGTCAATGAGTTGCTAAGAAATACTCCATTTCAAATCTGATATTAACCTGAATGCAGGCTCCTAATTATCCTGATGCTGGTCGATGTTGGGACATTGTTGACAAATATAAAGTGACAATATTCTACACTGCGCCCACACTGGTGCGGTCCCTCATGCGTGATGGTGATGGGGTAAGATATCTCGTGATTACCTATGTTAGTTTTTCTCTATGAAAATTGATTTGACTATGAATGAATGTTTTTTGTGTACACACACAATCCAGCATGTCTCATCTCTTTTGGCTCTACTCTAGACATACCTCAAATTAGTTTTAGTTTTAAGGTTGTAAAAACGTAGTCTCGTTGCAATGTTAAAAGAAGTAAAGTGTTGTGTTGAGAAAATCTTGTTTATATTGTTTCCATTGCACATCTTACAGAAAACAAAAACCTAATAACTATTTTGTAGCCATTCATGAAAACAAAAATGTTTTCTCAAACCAAGTAGCTCATCGGTTATTCAAGATTATTTATTATAAATCTTCAAGCAAAAGAAGCTTATATAAATCACCATTTAAAATTGACATCTTTGCTTCTCGTATAGGAATATAACTGTTAGTTTATATTGATATTTTGAATAAAGTTCGGACTATAATATCTGAACATATTGATAGAACAAGGGAACTGTGATCTAAGAGTGTGCAGACTTCCATTGGTTCTTAATTTAATTATTGTTCATTCAAATCAATGTAATCTGTGCAGTTTGTTACTCGCTACTCAAGGAAATCTTTACGAGTCCTAGGAAGTGTAGGTGAGCCCATAAATCCAAGTGCGTGGAGGTGGTTTTACAACGTAATTGGAGATTCAAGGTGCCCTATCTCTGACACTTGGTGGCAAACAGAAACGGGTGGCTTCATGGTATTGTAGTTTCCAATGATTATCTGCTAAATTTGGTCCTAATGGCTGGCAATGAACATAGATAGGCTCATTTCTTTAGTCACAAATTCAATAGATTTGTTGCGTACCACATGTTTACAGCTAAAGTGATAATGGAGATTTGGATTGTGCACACAGACACACGCACACAAAAATACCTGTGCCTTTCAGGTATCCGAGACAGATAATTGGTAGCCACGCATAATAGATACTCGTGGGTAAGGGGTTGGGTGCGGATAGACATTATTCGCGTCAAATCCGACCCGTTACCCTCCCTACACAACAGATATGCTTATCATGTCTGCGCACCTTGGTCTTTGGGTCTAAATTTTTTTCTGTGGCTTACAGATAACTCCACTACCGGGTGCTTGGCCCCAGAAACCCGGTTCTGCAACCTTCCCTTTCTTTGGAGTTCAGGTATTCTATGCTGACCTTAAGTGTTCCTTTTGTAATTTAATGTACTCTTTTTTTACTTCCATATGACTGTTTCCATTTGCCTTCATCACTGACTAATTTATTTGTAACTGTAGCCTGTCATAGTAGATGAGAATGGTGTTGAAATAGAAGGCGAGTGCAGTGGATATTTGTGCGTTAAGAAATCGTGGCCTGGAGCTTTCAGAACTCTTTTTGGCGATCATGAAAGATATGAAACAACATATTTCAAGCCATTTGCGGGATACTATTTCAGTGGTGATGGTTGCAGCAGGTTAGTGTTTTGGTTGCATTACATGCCAGTTTCCACGATTCTAGTCTAATAATCTTTGAATTTGAATTAAGCCTGTGTGAATTAAATTTCTGTAGTTTTAACTCAAATCAGGAAACACCACCACAACACGAGACAATGTGTTTGATGATTATAATATGCCCTTAACTTTGTTTCAGGGATAAAGATGGATACCATTGGCTCACTGGAAGAGTTGATGATGTCATCAATGTCAGGTATGCTTTCAATTATGAAAGCTCTTTCTGATTCCTCAATCTTACAATTTTCTTTATAGATATAATCACGAAAACATTAATAGACAGGTCTATCTTCCATGATGTTCCAATCTTTTTGGTGTCCTAGTCTCATATAATCGTGTTATATGCAGTGGTCATCGGATTGGCACAGCAGAAGTGGAATCAGCACTAGTTTCACATCCTAAATGTGCAGAGGCTGCTGTGGTTGGTGTTGAGCATGCGGTATGTATTGAATGTATCATATTCTTTATGTGTGCTGGTCATAAAGTATGTTTTTGTATGAAAGAAATTAAGTTCAGTTTCTGCATAGCATGCTAAATGATTGCTGCTGTACTTGAATCCACTACCGTCACTACTGTAGGTGAAAGGACAGGGTATCTATGCATTTGTTACAGTGGTGGACGGCGTTCCTTACAGTGAGGAACTACGGAAGGACCTCATACTCATTGTCCGAAAGCAGGTCCGTACTTCAAACTGACAACATGAACCACTGTGTCTTGCTATAATATAGATATAGATAAATTATAGGTTTAATTTGTCGAATGGTACCCACTTTTATTTAGATGTGTTACTTTGATACCCGCTTTTAAAAATGTGTTAATTGAGTCCCAACTTTTGAAAAGATGCCTCAATTAGGTCCTCTTCAGCAAAAAATTATTAATAAATTTAACGGTATTGATATTTAGAATGACTTACAAAATTAAGTATTGATATTTATATTAAAATTTAGTGGTAAAAGTCATGAATTAAATTAACGGCTTTAGTAATTTTTGTCTGAAAGGAAACTGATTAAGACACTTTTTGAAAAGTTAGGACTAAATTGACACATTTTTACCTTACAAGCCGGTTTGATGATAGGTAGAGTTGGACGAATTCACTTTCTAAGAGTTACATCCATTTGAACTCCTTGTAGTGTTGTCAGTTGTTTAAAATGTTTATAGGAATTTTATCATCTCGCAATATGGTTGTGAACCTCTATATTTACAAAATTTGTATGAATATTTTATAAATGAATGATCACATGCTTTTCTTTAACATTTCAGATAGGAGCCTTTGCAGCACCTGACAAAATCCATTGGGCACCTGGCCTCCCAAAAACAAGGAGTGGAAAGATAATGCGAAGAATTCTGAGAAAGATTGCTTCCAGGCAGTTGGATGAACTTGGAGATACAAGTACCCTTGCAGATCCAAACGTGGTCAATCAACTTATAGAACTTGCTGATTCATGAAGCCAAAAGTTTGTATTATTATAGGTATGAGAAATGCTAGTGAACACACACTGTTGGACACTCTTTATTATTAACTAAAATTTATTGGAAATCAGAACTCCACGAGTTACCACTCTATTTAATAAACTTGACAAGATTTTGTAGTTTCCAATAAATTTTTAACAATAGTAGAGTGTGTATTTGAAATAAGTGTTAGAGGGTGTGTGTGTTAGTAGTGCTTCTCGGAAAAGGTACACTAGCCAGAGAGAAGTTAAAGGACAAATTTTGCTGTGTATGTGTATTTTTATGGGAAATGTTTGTGCTTGTGAAATAATAAATAAATCATCCATATTTATTTTCTTAAACTTCTCTTCTCTCTATTTATATAAACAGTTCAAACCTGCACTTTTTTTTTTTTTCCATAAAATAACATTCGTTGTAATCCTACGCTTGAGTCTGTTAAGCATGTTATACTGACCAACTTTACTTCGATTCAACAAATGATGGAGATAGTCAACAACATTACGTATAACTTCTTCCTGTACCCTCGTAACTACTACCAGCACCGTATACTAATAGCAAAAAGAGTAATGTCTTAATCTCCAACCCTAGTTCTTCCTCCTACATTTTCTGCTAGTTGTCACTTCTCCTCTGCACCCCTCTGCTGCAGTGCAACATCCACGTCGCCGCCACACCTCTTTGTCGCCCCTGAATACGTTCTCTTGTGGGAATCCTCTGCAACTTCTCCAACAAATTTTTCATTTTTTTTTCTGAAACCTCCGCACTGTTGCAGGTGATCTAATTTTTTCTTTTTACCTTTTGGACGGCTTAATCCGAAAACCTCTCTGAGTGCTCAATTTGTAACGTTTTTGGGTTACGTAATTTTGAAAGGGGAGGCGTTAGTTAAAATATGTTTCCTGGGACACCTTTCTGGATTGCTCAGATCATCCCAATGTTGTCATTATTATATCAAAGTATATTAAAAGTTTTTTCTGGAAAATGATTATTATATTCCGGGCTAAACTCTTCTTGTTTCTTCATTAGTGATAATTTAATTTCTTGGAGGAGGAAGAATCAAAATGTTATAGCAAAATATAGTGTGTAAACAAAATATAAAGTTATGGCTTTAGCTAAGCTTATTTAGCTTAAATAATTACTTAAAGAATTGCAATTGCATTTTTATGCATTTTCTTTTTCATTTTTATGCTTTATGACATGAAAATTATTTTAGAAATTCAACCCGTTTAGCATGTATTTTGTCTAATTTTCCTTGTGAATCTCAAATTTTTTTTAAAGTTTGTAATGCTCTCATTAACGTAAACAATTACTTATCATAAGTGAGGTGATTTATGATAGTCCCATTTAACTTCTCACTAAAATAATGCAAGAATGGGGTCATTAGTCAACTCATACTTAAGGGCAATAAAAGATTTTTCTTGTTTTTCTTCCCATTTAAATTTAACATTCTTTTTATCAATTTCATTTAAAAGAGCTCCCAATGTGCTAAATGTTTTTACAAATATTCTATAAAAACTAGCTAGGTTATGAAAGCTCATAGCGTCACTCAAATTTTTAAGGGTAAGCCATTCTTGGATAGCCTTCTTGATGACGTCCTGGTTCGGGATCAATCACACTAACAAGTGCACTGGTTTGATTGTAGTACCAAGTGTCATATCCATGGAGATTTCATAAAATTTTATCAAAACTCGTGATACTATTTTAATTTGTGATTATTAAAGTTTGATTTTAAAGTGATAGTGAACTAGAACTCTTATTTAGCACCAATTAATTCAAGTGTATAAAACGTGTTGGGATTGGGGTTCACTACTTTGTTTTTATGCACAATTACTGTTTCATTGGATTAACAAAGTTCATTCACTTTCCTTGAAGTACACTAATGTAATCCTAGGCACATGTTTGGGACACTAGGACCTAAAGATAATTAAACTTAGTGTGATTTATCTACTCCTGAAGAATGAACTCTTTACATTAATGATTAAGACTCTTTACACCAACTAAGTCATATAAGGACATCTATGCCTCCTAACAACCTTAATTACTCTATTGGATCTATAAATTGAATTAGCTTTTGCCTAACTCAAGTTATAAATGCAATAGATGATTCACCAGCTCATCACACATGAAATGAGAATTGAATCACTAACATATGAAAGAACAATTGAATAAAACAATAAATAAAATTAGACATTAATGATTCCTCACTCCTTTTTTCTTATATATATATATATATATATATATATATATATATATTGGTATAGATATGTAAATGCATAACTGAGGTTTGAATTCTATGGTGGTGCCATGGAGTGCCAGTCAATTGTTCTAGATTATATGTGGGGGATTAGGTTCATGGGAACCTGTCTTAAAGTGCCAAAAACCAGTAGCATTGACGCTACTGGTGTGGCGCCTAGCGGCAAGAGGTGAGCTGCTAGGCGATAGGAGGAACCAGGGAAGTCTTGGGACGCGCATCGCCGGGTGGTAAGATGGTTACACTAGGCAATAACAGCCAAAAAAGTGGCCACTAGGACGCGTGGCACCTAGTGGTGTGGATGGTCCCGCTAGGCGATACTTGAAAAACTAGACACTTTTAGGATGCATGGCGCTTGGCTGTGTGTGACTTCCGCCAGGCGGTGTGCAACACACTTTCCCTTGGCGACGCTTAGGCAACGCCAGATGATAATGCAAGGGACGAGGGCTGTGGCCTGATGATATGAGAAATCTGGTGTGAGCATGCGAGTTGTGGCTCGTATGGTTTGGCTTCACCTGATTGGCAATCACGAGTGGTGGTCGATGGTGTTGCGAATCTTATGTTAAGAATACAAATTGTGATTCGTATTAGGGAGCTCCACCTAGCATTATAGATGGTAGTTCGTAACATGATAGTTTTGCATGTGTAATCTACGAGTGGTGGCTTGTAGAAGTGGAACCATGAGTTGTAGCTTGTGGCAGCAAGGTTTATTTTAAGGTTATCATCAGAGTGTGTAGAACATGGATGTACATGGTGGTGGCCATAATTTCTAGTATTGGGGGGTGGAGGTTCTCCAACGAGTGTGTTTTTACATTATACAATTATTATTTGTTTATTCTATAAGTTCATTCTATCTGTTTGTGATTGGCGATGATCATGTAACTTGTTACACGAGACCAGGGGATGTTTCAGGTGGTACTAGTGATGCGTAGAGCCAGAGCGGGGCTAGCATGGGGAAAATCTAAAGGAGATTTTACTACTGTTTTGTGGATTTCAGATACTATGTTTTTTTATTATTTGTAAACTTAAAACCATTGATGTTAGTTTAAATTTTTGAACTTATACGCATTTAATAAATTTGAAATCTTCCTGCACTTTGGGAAAGAAGACTTATTAATTGTCTATTCATTTTTTTCGTATTATTTTTATTTTATTTAAATTGGTAATATCCGACTAGGATATTACATCATGTGCCAGTAATTCTGGTACCTTAGAAAGATGGATCATGGAGGATGTGCAGTGATGGTAGAGCCATCAACAATATTACTATAAGGTTCACAAAGATGACCCACTTCATTCCTTGCCATAAGATTGATGATGCCAATTATGTGGCCAATTTATATTTCAAAGAAGTGGTAAGATTACATGACATTCTAAGGAGCATTGTATCAGATAGGGATGTCAAGTTTGTTAGTTATCTTTGGAAGGTCTCGTGGGGTAAGTTAGGTACAAAGTTTCTCTTCTGTACAACTTGTCATCCTCAAACAGATGGACAAACATAAGTGATAACTCTTTCACAACTCCTTAGATGTTTTGTAAACAAAAATTGAAAAATTGAAAACTTGAGAGGAGTGGTTACCTCATGTGGAGTTTGCTTGCAATATTGTGGTTCATTCTACTACTCAAATGTCTCCTTTTGAGGCAGTATATGGCTTTAATCTTTTAACTCCATTACATTTGTTACCTTTACATGATATTGATTTTATGTCGAACAAAGATGGACTTGCCAAAACAACTTTTGTCAGGAACTTGCATAAAGAGGTAAAGGCCCAAATAGAAAAGAAGATGGAGAAGTTAGCCTCGAAGGCTAACCAAGGGAGGAAGAAGATCAAATTTGAACCTGACAATTGGGTATGGATTCACTTTAGGAAGGAGATATTTCCTTCTAAAAGGAAATATAAACTTTTACCAAGAGGAGATGGATCATTTCAAGTTCTTGAAATAATCAATGACAATGCTTATGTTGTTGATCTACCTAAAGATTATAGGGTAAGTTCTAGTTTCAATATTAATGACTTGTCTCCATTTGATGTAGGTTCAAATTTGGGGACAACTTCACTTCAAGAAGGAGAGAATGATAGAGGACTATCCCTAGATTTCATACAAGAACTTGAAGATGAACCTTTACAATTCAAAGGACCTATGACAAGGGCAAGGAGAAAAATATTGGAAGAACAAATCTATTCAAGGCTCTTGATGCTATAAGGATATTCAAAGGATATGAAGATCATGACTTAGAGCACATTTGAAGGATAATTAGTTTATGTTTTTGGACTTTGGGTTTTCTTTTAGAAATTAATTATATTTCTATGTTTTTGGGCTTTCTTTTATAAATTAATTTATGTTTTTATGTTTTTGGGCTTAGACCTTATTGTAGAGTTTCCATTTTATGTGCGTATATATAGAGCTACCAAAATCTGATGTAGAGACTTAGTCGTATATTGAATTTTATTTCATTAAAGAGAATATTCTCTTTGTCCTTGGCTTAGGCATCAGGCTCTTATAAAAGATTATAACATTTTTGTGGCGAATCTTCACTTGATTTATCAATCTGCTAGATATTGGTGTCCTCTATCCTTGTCTTATTTTGTGTTCTTCTTTGATTTATTTTTTTCGTCTCTCTAGAAGATTCAAATTTAGGAATGATCGTACTCTTTTCTGAATATGATCGTATCAAATAGACTAAAGGAACTATGAGCAAGTTGAATACCTAGAAAGTATTGAAGGTTGAAGGTCTTTCATTTTGAACCAACTGCAAATGAAGTTCAACTTGATCACAAACATAAATGTTATTGCCAAGTAAAAGGATATCATCAACATAGATAAAGGTGAACAAATTTGAAACTCAAAACTTAGGAGAGAGTTACAAAGTTTGGTAAACAAATTTAACAGAAATTGTTGAGACCATAAAGAGAACAAAGTAACTTGCAAGCAGATCATGGAGACCCAATAGAAAAAACTAGGAGGAAAGTGAATACAAACTTCACCCTCAATATCTCCATTAAGAAAAACATATAAACATCCAATTGATAAATAATATCCCAATCTTTTGCAACAATCATAGAGAGAAAAGCGTGCATGCTTACCATTCTCCAGAGGTTTCATGAAAATATTGATCCTCAATTTGGTTGTTTCCCACAATAACTAATCTAGCCTTCGTTCCATAAAGCCATCAGAACTACACTTGATTTAAAAAATCTATTGGTAAGGAATTTTCGTTTTTACTAAGAGGGAGAGGAGTAATAATCTAAGTTGGTTATCCTAAAGAGCTTGAATTTGAAGTTTCATAGCCTGCTCCCAATGTGGATCCTTCATTGCCTCTTTCAATCACCGTGATTCAACAGTACTACTAACAGCTGCTAAGAACTTTTTATGCTATGAAAAATAAATTATTAGCAAGAACTAGCAATAGGATAAGGAATGCTTGAGAAAAGATTGGAAAAAGTGTTGAGAGAGGAGGGTCTAGTGGTGGTGTGATGTAACAAATGCATGAATGGACTCTGGAGCAATCTCTATTTGTTCAACTCCTGCAGTTTAAACATTTTAAACATTGTTATTTTAATTTGAATATTGTTTCCCTTTTCAGAATGTATTGGCATTGAAATTTTTTTCACAATAAATCAGTGCCTTTTCTTGTTTTCTAGCACTCTTACATTGACAATTAGAATCTTTCAAATTAGCTAATGTTTGACGAGTTATGTTTATGTAACGAAGAGACAAAAATCAAATTAGATACATTAAATTTTTTTTCCTCTTGCACATACAACTGCCTTGTATGGAGAAGTAATATATAATATAATTAATAGACGGAATTGAACTACTCAATTCCTAAAAGAAAGATCCGAATGAATCCCAAGTACGCTATGTTACCAAGGACAACCTTCTCTTTAAAAGTATTGATTCAAAAGACTTGTTACCTTTAAAATGTTTTCACTCTCGTCTTTACGTTGTTTTGCCTTGTTTCACACATCGAAAATTTCAAAAGATTTAAAGCACGAGGAAAATTCTTCTCCACTGTGCCTCATAGATACATTACGTAACATAACGTGAATTAAATAATAAGAATTATAATAGTATTTAAATAATTAATGTGAATTCAGTTCAATTTCAATCAATTAAAAAATATCAACCATAAATTGAACGAGTAATTTCAATTCAATTTATTAAAAGAGTTCAAATGAACCAAAACATTGTCATATTTAATCAATTATTAGTCATTTGGATCAATTTTTAGTAATTTTTTAATCCGATCGGCTGTGAGCCCTCCTCATTAATTGTATCCTTTAAATCACTACTGGTGTAGGTATACTGCGTCAAAATTGACGGTAAACCACAATCCACAACCTGATTTTTAAAAGTATTAGTCAGAAAACTTGTTACCATTAAATTGTTTTCATACTAATATTTAATTGTTTTTTCTGCGAACAAAAAAAGTTAAAACATCATTACCATGCCATTTATTTTGTATTGTTTTTGATAAAATTGGTATTCTAGTCGGAAAGCAAAAATTCGTAGTCAGAGAGTATTCAAAAGTGTGATCTGTTTTTTTTTTTCACTTTACAAAGTTATTTTATGTTGATCGTGTTCCGCGCTCCTTCATTCTCTTTTGTTATTTGGCTTAGAAAATTCTCTACTAACTACTATTATTAAATGTCTTTTTTTTTTCCATTATGTGACTTTTTTCATATATTTAAAAGTTACACACTTAATAAACATTAAACTCCTTTATTATATCGGCTTTAAGCCTATCCTTACATAATTTTCTTAGCTTTAACATAAAAGAGGGTTTAACACCACACAACCCCCTAGTCATAGTCTAAAACAGCATAAAACTACAAAAGTTGTAACTTTATTCCTATAATATCATAAGCTTCCTTTTACCTTTGTTTAATAGTATAAGTCATTTTTGGACACTCTGATAAGTCACCTTCTTCTTTTAGGCGCTTTGAAAGCTCATTGGGCACATTAAGAGATTGTTCACTTGCTTTTTAGAAGACTAATGCTCATTTTCTCCTTTTGGGAGACTAGTTGTTCCTTTTATTGCTTAAGAAACTGGTAGCCCTCTTAGGAGAAAGTTCATAACAAACTTATTGCTCCTTTTATAAGAAGTTTATAGGAGACTAATTGCTCTTTTAGTAAGAAAATCATAGGAGTATGATTGCTCATGTAATAAAAAGTTCATAGAAGTCTAATTGCTCATTTAGAAGAAAGTTCATAAGAGTTTGCTCTTTTAGAAGAAAATTCATAAGGGTCTAGTTGCTCCTTTAGTAGAAAGTTCATAGGAGACTAATTACTCCTTTAAAAAAAAAAATCATAGGAGTCTAATTGTTCTTTTAAAAAAAAGTTCATAGGAATTTGGTTATTCTTTTATAAAAAAGTTCATAGAAGTCTTGTTCTTTAAAAGAATCAATAGGAAACTAATGTTCTTTTTAAGATAACATCTTAAAAAAGTGTCAATTCTTCTTTCTAAATGCCTAAAAGTCACTTTTACCTCTATTTTAACCGCTACAAACAAAACAAAGCATGGGAAAAAAAATATATAAAAAAATAAAGAAGTAGGAAAAAATGTTTTATATTATTATTATACACTGTTTACACATAATTTAAATATGAAAAAGATAAACTTTTTAAATATTTATTCTCCAAAGTACAGTACAACAAGAAACAATAATAAATCATAGTATCTTTTAAAATTTTTGATATCGTGATAATTTATTATTCAATAACATGCATAACTAAAATATAAAAACATTTTATAACAAATTTCTCTTTTGTGTTAGTTACTGTAAAACTTTAAAGACTTAAATTCGATTCTTCCTTCTTCTTTTATATATTCTATTCATATATATATATATATATATATATATATATATATATATATATATACATATATAATAAAA
>Ga0214542_1003028_pt1 | contig 34664 bp, 19 predicted proteins | sample CNSS1metaG_FD_160096 | JGI IMG/M metagenome (GOLD analysis project Ga0214542, IMG submission 160096) | Root nodule microbial communities from cowpea collected in UCLA plant growth center, Los Angeles, California, USA - CNSS1 | ecosystem: Host-associated > Plants > Roots > Nodule | place: USA...
AACCCTCAGCTGCTTTCAAACCCATATTTATAGTCCACGATCCCAAACGACTAAAACTCTTCCCGCCAAAATGAAACCCCAGACCAATCGACACCATTATGAAGGATATGACACATAAAAAACGACGACGCCAAAATTTTAACGATGTGACCACCTGACGCCTTTTCACCTACCTTCTGACACTTCCAAGCCTTAACACTGTTCACCACACTTAAAGGCTGGGGGACTGGTGTATCACACCTAGCCGATTTTGCTAGTTCACCAACACATATCATCCTTGACCGACAACCCATATCGGACAAGGCTGGGGGACTGGTGTACCGTACCTAGCTAAACTCAACCAAGTAAACAGTATACACGTCAAAACCACCTACCATCTAGTACCCGGACACCACCAGCACAAGCCATCTAGGCAGGTAGCCGGTCGAAACCGACTACCTGCCTAGAAAGTTAACCAACATCAATACCCTATCTTCAATAGACCTCTAAGACCTGTTTTAGGACCAGGCCTACTCATGGCCCAAGCTGCAGCCCAAGACAAAACCCAGCCCATACGATAGTCAAACGTCATTAATGTTCTATAAATACACGTGGACCCCATCATTTAAAGGTACGCAATTCATTAATTACTGATTTGACTCCCTGAGAGCTTTGACTTACTTGAGCTTCGGAGATTCTTCTGCAGGTAACCCCTCTTGGGTTCAAGCCGACATCTATCGAATGGGAAGAGGCCAACTAAGGAGATAGCGTATTACATGGTAAGGTGACTCTTGTGCCTGACTTCTTGTTTGTTCTTCTGCAGGAACACACAATTTTAATTTTAGTTGGGAATTCGATTTTCGGGCAGCCAAATTCCAACCTTTAATTTTCTATTTTTTTTTTCAATCCCAAGTCAGAATTCGGTTCCCAAGGACCCGAAATCTGAACTTGGTTTTTTTTATATATATAAATAAATTAGAATTTAAGTTTTTGAAACTTTTTAATAAAATAGACAGAAGAGTTAACTTTTTTTTTGTAAAATTTATTGGATTAAAAGTAAAAAAGATTTAAAAAAAAGATTTAGTATTGTGTTTTTAGTTATTTTAGGTATTATTTGAAAAAATAAAAAATAAAAAATATTTTTTTTTGTCTTCTTAAATTTGTGATTTAAATAGGTTTTATATTGTGTAGTAAGTTATTTTATGTACAATTTTAAAATATAAAAGTCAAATTAATTTTTTTTCATAATTTGTGTAGTATTAATTATTTTTAATAGATGTTTATAAATATTAAAATTAGAGTTATCTTTTAATTTTTGATAATTTAAAAAAATGTATATTATAAACTTTGATAATTTGTAAAAAATATTTTAAAAATGATGGAAATAACTAAAATAATTTAAAAGCATTTCATTATTGTATTTTAAATAATTTTGTTATTTGTTTTTGGTTTATGTAAAATAAGTAACAATAAAAGATAATAAGAAAAGATGTACCATTGAATTGAATGAAGTACAAATTTATTAAACATAATTAAAAGTACAGCATAATCTAAGTACAACATAAACTTTTGTGTCCTTCAGTTCTACAATAGGAACATTTTTTTTATTGTCTTCCTTCCTTAATGTCCATCTCAGTCCTAATTCTACTTGATTTAGGACGACCCCTCTCGCTCCTTTTTGTGGCAGGATGAGGCCAAACCTGTGGCCCTTGGTATGGTGGCCAATATTCTTCATGTCTTAACTCGTCAAATAAATTGTCATATACTTTCATGATGACATCTAACCTATAATTGGGACTTATGTACATGCTGAAGTCGTGATGTGCATGCTTGCAAGCTGCAATAACATGTCAACATGGTAGATGTATTTTTTGAAACTTTCCACAATCGCACCACCTTTCATCTAATCTGATTACAAATTTTCCCACGAGACGTACTTATCTGGGATTGACCATTTCCTCCACTCTGAAACTTGTGGTATTTCTATCAAATTCAACGACGTGGTGCGTGTTTGACTTGGAGTCCGCATCTTGTAGGAAGTTGGTTGCATATTCAGAGTACACATGACCTGTAAGACCCAAGAAAATTAAATAGTTAATTATATAATTATTTAATAAATGCGGGTAATAGAAGCCTTTAAGGCATTTAATGCAGAGAGCTATAATGTGGAAAAGTACTAGCTCAAGTGGTTGAGAGTACTTTGTTTGTGTGATAGGACTTGGGTTTGAGACCTATGTTTGCCAATTGTGTGTTATTTTAATTTATGCATTATTTTGATGATATACTTGAATGCTAGACATGATAATAAAATCCTAAAATTTGTAGGAATTATCACAAATATGAATTGGTTGAATTGGTTGTGCACTTGCTTTGTGGTTGAAGGGTTGTGGGTTCAAGCCTTGCTGAGGACAAATTCATTCTCTTTTTGCCTAAAAACCGCCTGGCGGGCATGAATGTGCCGCTAGGCGGCACATCAGTGTTAACCCAGTTTCTGGGTTTTGGTTTGAGTTGCTTGGCGGTGGGTTGAATTTTGCCATTGGGATATTTATCCTATTTGAATGTTTAATTATATTTGAATGCTTCGCTTGGGATGATTATAATTCAGATTGTGATTATCCCCTTTAAGGGTTCAATTACGTGAGGGTAGGGTTCCAAATTCGTGGAATTTACGTTAGTGATGTCTTCATTAAATCAGTGTAATGTTCTGGAGTGGATTAGTATTATGAAACTATGTTATTTCTGTAATATGACTGCGTGATGGATGACTGGAAATAAGAAAAGTAGGATTGGATTCACGGAGAATGTAGAAACGCGGGCAGTTTTGGCCAGGTTCTGGTATGCCGCTTGACAGCTTCTTGCTAGCTGCCAAGCGATGACGTGGGCAGGCCCGATTTGGGTGTTGTGTTGTAGTTGGTTGCGAGAGAGGGAGCGAATTTTGGTAAGTGAAACATATTGGACAGTGGTGGGAAATTTGGAAGAACAAGAGTAGTATGCTTAAGTTGTAATAAATCCAAATGTAGAAATATAAAGTGTGAGAAGTTATGAATATATTAGGTGTGTGTGGTAAGCAATGTGGTTTAGAGTCTAAAATAGAATGATGGGTTATGGTAATTGGGGTTGTAAGGGCTGGGAAGGTAAGATTTTCATTAAACTATAGATTGAGAACCTTCAAAGATGTTAATGTGGCAGATTAAGAAATTCATAAGAGTGGTGAAATTTAAGTGGAAGTAAGTGATGGGAAATTGTTAGAAATGTTGTGAAGCAAGAGTAATAAGTTGTTTGATCGCAATGCATTGGGCTGGGGTCTAGCAAGAGGCTTGATTGGGATATTATCAAAGGTTGAAATATTTGGCCAAAAGTATAGGCTTTGATTAAGGGACTTGACAATTATGAATAATAGATACAGGAACCATATGGGAGCTGTGAATTCCCAAGAGAGTAACGCTTAGATGAAGAGTGCATTTTGGACTGCTGGGATGGCTTTGGTATGCAAGCCAATCTGTGTTGGGTGCTAAAAACCAGTAGAATTTCGCTACTGATATGGCGCCTGGTGGTCTGGGCATGTGCGCCTGACGATAGGACTAGCGTCAGAGGTCCCTGCACCGCATGGCGCCTAACGACAAGGTGTGCTCCGCCAGGCGGTGACAGTAAAACAATGGGTCTGGGAGAGCGCTAGCGCCTGGCGGTACCACCGCTAGGCAGTCGAAACTTGTTGCGCCTGGTGGCGCTTGGGGCTACGCCAGGAGGAAATCTCGTAAACTATGGCTTGTTTGTGTGATGTTTTAACACAACGATACTATACTTGGATCGGGTGATGTTGTGCCATGAGTGGGTAGGTTCATGGATGGTGGTTAACATGCGATGATATGAGCGGGGAGGTTCATATCCAATTACTCTCGTGTGGGGATACGAGCGAGGTAGGTTCGTATGTTTTGTGCTCACACTTGAGAGATGCCATGTGCAGGGAGGTATGGGGCTGGTGGATCACATGTGTTGGACTACGGGCGGGCAGGTCCGTAGAGCAGGACTACGAGCGGGGAGGTTCGTAGGGGCAAGACCATGAACGGGCAGGTTCGTGTGAGCATCATATTCCCAAGTCCAAGGCCAACCATTTGTGTGATTGAAGGTTGTAAAGCCTTGGGGTTAAGGTCTTGGCCAAGAAATAAATAGATTAATTAAGATGGGTGTCTTATTCATAATCTTGGTTATATATGTTATTTTTTATTTTATCAGCTCACCCTTTCTGTTTGTGTATGGTGATGATCGTGTGATTCGTTACACGGGAGCAGATGTTGATATAGGTGATGCTGAGGATGCTCAGGCGACAGAGTGAGGGCTAGCTAGGATTAAAGCTAGGGATTTTCATTATGTTATCATTTATGTTTTGGACTTTGGAATTTGTAAAGTTTTAATACTACGATTTTAATAATTTTGTCGCAATATTTAAACATTTTAAATTTTCCCGCGTTTTGGGAATAATAACATATTGACGTTCTAAGTTCTTTTCTTTAATTATTTATTTATTTAAGGAATAATCCTTAGGGATGTTACATGACCAACACTAACCATTGCAGTTATTTGCCTACCTCTTTTTGTGAAGTATGTGTTGCACCTGGTGTACGTGGCCAATACTATGGATGAAATTGGCAAATTCCTTGTCTTCTTCAGGACAAAATTTATTGCTTCAACCAGATTTATTATTATGTGACCCCATCATCTTCCTTGATCATATGCAAGACACCACTGCTCCCTTGGACTTTGGTCTATGTAACATCCCGTCAGGATATTACGAATTTAATAAAATAAAACAAAGTAAAATAATTACACTGCATTTAATAATACCTCATTTCCCAAAAATGCGGGAAATTTAAAACTTTAAATATACGAGTTATAAAACCAGGAGTCCAAAATTCATAAAACTGAAATAAAAGTCAATGGCTCCTGCCAAGTTTACATAATCTTCACAAGGATAAAATAATAAACATAATACATAGGTATCTACATAATATCCCATGTTAGCCCTCGCTCCGAGTCTAAGCATCTCCTAGCCCACCTGTCACATCATCTGCTCCCGGATAACAAGTTACCCGATCATCGCCACACACACACAGAAAGGGTGAGCTATGCACAACATATATATAAAGAAACATGAGTATAAATATGTTTCCCATCCTAAAATAACATAACAAATTTCATATTGCATAATCACCCAACCATGACCTCATAGTCCTTCATGAGTCATATGCATCAACTAAGTCTTGGGACTTCCCTGTGCTCCCACGAAACTGACTCATTCGTGGTCCAACCCTATGAGCCTATCCCGCTCATAGTCCTGGCCTACAAACTCCTCGTCTGTAGTAAAAACATCCAAGTCTCACACTTAGACCCTGGCACGCATGCAATCACCATACTATGGACTCCTCGCCCAATAGTAGCCGACGGGAACATCACAGTTCCTTGCCCATCGTGCGCCCAACATATGCAATCACCATACTAAGGACTCCTCGCCCATTAGTAACCGATGGGAACTCAACCACTTTCATGCCCATCATGTGTCCAACCACCGAGCACATCCAAGACCCCTAATGGACTTAGTCCTTCAAGCCCAAACATCACACTACATGCATATACAATTTTATCTTTATGATGAACAACCAACATACACACTCACAAGCACAAGAAACCTAGTAACTCGCATAAATTCGCTTAAGCTATGGACCTCTCGACCAAGCTAAGCTCCCAGCCTTGCTTAGGCTAGCCCACCTCGCCTGAGCGAGCTTAAGACAGCAACAACACCAAGTTATCTCGCTTAGGCAAGATCGTCTCGCTTAGGCGAGTTCAGCTCTCGCCCAAAAACACAATTCAACTCGCCTGAGCTGAAATACGCGCGAAGCACCAAACCTGACCAAAACATCTCGCTTAGGCGAGGGCATCTCACTTGGGCGAGACCCTAATTTGCTCAAAACCCACAAAGCCCTCGCCTGGACGAGAAGTCGCGCTCAACACGCGCAACTCTCTCACTATCTTGCTTAGGCGACCCTTACTCGCCTGAGCGAGAACCTATGTCGCTCAAAACCCATTCTCTTCGCCTGAGCGAGAAGCTCGTATGGCAATAGGGTACGCGTCTCTGCTAATCTCGCCTAGGTGAGCCAAGCTCGCCTGAGCGAGAAATGCAGATTCCCTCACTGGTCACGCACACGACTCACTCCTACCTTGTCCAATTCACACCACAATTCATACCAAACAGAATTCGAGCATACCAAAACACTTTACACAAGTTGCAACATCACATTGGCATAGTATAGACTCATAAAGTTCCCAAATTCCAAGTCCTACCCCATTCCCGCACATAATGTGCATAAACCTCATTCCCTTCATGTATTTAGTCAAAAATCCAATTACAGCAGTACCAATTCATAACCCTTTCCCAATTCACATCATAAGCATCACGAATTTCAGCACGTAAGTTCATAAAAAACACACGATACGCACAACAGCACAAATTTTTGAGTTCAGCTCCCCTAACCTGGATTGATTGCTCAACAATTGTGAAGGCAGAACCTCCTTGACTCAAACCCCCTTGACTCAAAATCCTTTCTTGCTTCAACCCTTGCGCCTCAAAACTCAGTTCACCCTCTCAAACTCGTGCTTTTATATGTGCCTTTAAGATAGGTATTAAAAATAAAACGAGTTTTGGGCCTTAAATTTCCTCTTCAATATTACTTATTTGATAAATTCCCAGCCCCCTTGGCTGTCCATTCTGCTAGGCTTTTCTTTACCCCTTCACATTCATATCACCACTATTAGTTAGCAAAAAAAAACTTATTATTTGCCCACCAAGGTTTGAACCCATGACCTTCCACTCATAAGGCCATATCACAACCACTATGTCAAATCACATTTGATGATACTCACAAATCAACAATAGTTTACAATACCAATCACATACTTATACATATCCTAACAAAAAAAAATAACACATAAAAAGCATACATAGGACTCGAACCCAAGTCCTCTCACACAATTAAAGTACTCTCAACCACTTGAGCTAGTACTTTTCTACGTCACATTAAACTACAATTAATGCCATAAAGGCGGCTTCTACCCATATTTATTAATTAATTAATTATTTAATTAATTAATTTTCCCGGGTCTTACAGTCTACCCAAGCTGCTGCTTCTAGGTTGTCTTCTCTAATGATGTTGTAGTAGTAGTTACAACGTGACTCTGTCAATGCGTACGTTACAAATATAATTATAAGAAAAATTTATTTTTTAATAATGGGTGTGAAAAATTAACAGCCAAAAAAATGAAAAAGACAAATTTACATGTAATAACTTACCAATGTTGACAAGGTCTTTTTTTAGAGTTGTATTCTTGAATCTTTTTGTAAAATTTTGTGTAATGTGTCGAATACAAAACACCTGCACGTAGTTCCCTTTAGTCCAACCACTACTGGGTCTGTTGAATGTTGCACTGATTGAATTGTGGCAGTCTGACATTAAGCATAAATTTTGTTGAGGCGTAACGTGTGTCCTTAGGCTTTTAAGGAAGAAAATCAAAATTTTGGCGGTTTCACCCTCTACTATAGCACATGCAATGGGGAAAATGTTATTTCTCCCATCTTGTACAATAACTACTAGAAAAGAGCCCCTATACCTTCCGTATAGGAAGGTTCCGTCCATTTGCACTATTGGTTTGCAAAATAGGAAGCCATCAATGCATGGTTTAAATGTTCATAACATTCTTCCAAAGTGTTGTTGCTTTTCTAGGACCTCCTACCCATTTGTAATTGGATTGGTTTTCAACTTGTATAAAAACCCAGGCAAATAAGTTTGCATGGCTTATAGTAGGCACAAAAATCGGTTATAAGACTGTTCCCAATTTCCGTACACATCTTCAATTGCTTGTTGTTTCGCCAACCATGCCTTTCTGTAGGTTGTGTTATATCCCATAGAGGTTTGGATGGAATAAATTATTGTTGCAATTGGTGTGGATGGGTCTGACTCCACCATTTGTCTTACATGTTGAGATATTATTCTTGAGCCCAGGTGCTTGTGGTCTTGCATTATGAGTTGTGTGGCACATATGTGCACACCTTCAACCTTTCTAATTTCCCACACTTGATCCCTTATACGTAATATTGCCTGACATTTCCAAGGACACACCTGTTGTACACATTGCACCCTCAACCTTGTTGTGTTTGAGTGTGTGGTTTTGTAGGTGCAATGGTTTGTTATCTGGTACCTATTTAAAGCATCTAGAAGTTGTTCCTTTGTTTGGAACCTCATTCCTTGGGTCAGTGTACCAACATCGTGCTCAAAGTTGTCATGCAACATTGTGTGGTGGTCATATGCGTTTAGGAATTCCTGGTGTGAAGTCTGGTTATATTCTTCATATAATTTGAAGTGTTATGGTGTGTTATAGGGGACATGTGTCTGAGGGTGAAGGTGTTGTTGTTGTATGGGGTGGACATCTAGGGTTTGTTCATGGTCATCATGTTGATCAAAAAGTATATTGTCCCCAACTTCGCTAAATGTGTCTAAGGATGTTGTAGGTAGACCTAGATTTTCAACTTCTACGATAGTTGAAGGAGAGAACCTTTGGGTGTTGTGATGTGTGGGAGTTTGAAAAATATTTGAGGTAGATGGACCGGTTAGTAGTTCGGTATATGACTATATATCATTTCTCTAGTCCCCTAAGTAAGTAGTGTTAAGGTCAAATAGTTCTTATTGCGGTTCAGTGTTTGGATGTGGATGATGCGCATCAAAATGTGTTAAATAAATATTTTTAGAAGGTCTCGTACCTGAGTTGTAGGTGGTGCACAGTGCAATAGATGTAACAGTTGGGGTGACATGTATCATGTCGAAAGCGCCATCCAAGTCGTCGTCATCTTGGATCTGAGTGGTTGTGTATGTCACATGTTGGCTACAAACTTTAGTCAGAAATTTAAAGTGAATAATTGGAACTTCATCCCTTGGATCTCCATTTGCCTTCTCCATTATTATGCGAATAAGTTTGGACAAGCTAAAACCTCTATGGATGCAAATCATGATTGTTTTTGCAGATGCAAAGTAGGCACTAGTTTGAGCGTCACTGGCGATTTCTCCATCGTCGTATACACAGACAAACATTGACCCTTCCATCTCAGGTTGTGGTTGAACTTGACTTTCGATGATTTTTCAGAGTGAAGAGAAATTTCAAGATTAAGATTGTGACTTTAGAAAGTGATTGTAGTCTTTTATACCGAAATTAAAGTTATCATGTCACTTTCTACTATGTGAACATGTGACTTGCACGAGAGTTAATGTTATCATGTGAGTGACATAAGATTTTATGTACTCATGTGATTCACACGACTTCTTATGTACCCATGTGAGTGGCACAAATTATTATGAACCCATGTGACGGGCACAACCTCTAATGTTAGCATGTCACTTGACTACATTTTATAAGAGATTAACATTTCACCACCCCCATTATGTAAGTTCAAATTCATTGAAATTAAAAGATGCATAAACATTTGATGAAGAAGAATGTCATAAATAAAAATACATACTTTAAATAAGAAAATATAAACCTCAATCTAAGTTGAGGGACATGTAGAAGTTATTAGAAAATTCAAAATAAACTTCGTCAGAGATTGCGTTTCTATGCCTTGCTGTAATAAAGGCCATTATCTCAACTGGAAGATGATATGATTTTGTCGTTCCCATGTAAAAAATGGACTCAACATCGTCATCTCAATACATCGTACAAGATCGGTAGTGTGTAATGTTGCCCGATATGAAGATCGGTAACCTGTAACGTAAGTCGACTTCATAGTCGTCCAACATTGCACCATTGAATTCCTTGAGGATTTCCTACTTAAGTTGGGACAATGTCATAGTGTTTGTTATGGTCACCCATGCCGTGTTGGAGCTAATGTATGTATCGGAATAGTTATCTTCAATATAGATGCTGCCATTGAAGTACACCAACACAGTGAATGTTGTAGATGTCATTGGGGGGTAGGAGTAATATCGCACTAACTTGATTAGATTGATGAATCAATTTATGAAGGGCATTATTTATAGCCTGATTGGCTCAGCGTGGGATACAATAATGACAATTTTTGTTTTGTTTATGTTAATGGTTTAGATTCAAAGTAGACTAATCGAACGCACAAGATTTAGATCCATTTTGTTGAACAACCAATGATTTTTTCATAGTGGTTTGTTTTGTAGTGATTTTCATCATGTGTTGCAACTTTAATTATTTCGCATGTGATATGTCAGGTTAAAATAAAAAGCACTGCACATGATGAGTAGTATGCTCTAGTCAATGTCATCACATGAAAGCAACATCACAGACACAATTGATATACACATTGCACGATGAATGCCAATCAGGCTTTATCCCACTTTACTTTGTCACATGAACCCACTTTAATGTAGGGGTCAACATTTTTTTTGACCATCAAGTAACCAATCCGCTTATAATACTAGAACATTCCACAACTTTCAAACTAAGGAACCACAACCTTAAATAGAATTGACTACCTTCACCTGGATAGCGTGCCAAGAAAGATATTTTCTCTCACCCCTGTAAAAGATGACCTCACTTGCACATTCTAATTATGACAAGAATGGTCAACTTGATTGGGAAGTGCCAAAGCTGATTCATTATATTACTCTTCTAAAAGGTGACAGATACTTCAATTGGAATAACGTGCCAATTTCAGAAATTTACTCTCACCACTGTAAAAGTTGGCACATATTTGAAATAAATGGCCTCACTTTCACCTTCTAATTATGACAACAATTGACAACTTTATTAGGAAATGCCAAAGCTGATTTATTATATTACTTTTGTAAAATGTGACAGATACTTCAATTGGGATAACGTGCCAATTAAGAAATTTAGTTTGACCACTGTAAAAGCTAACCCATATTTGAAATAAATAGCGTCACTTTCACCTTCTAATTATGACAAGACTTGTGAAATTTATTAGGAGGTGCCAAGGCTGATTTATTATATTACCCTTGTCATAATGTGCCAAGGAAGATGTTTAATTTAGAAATTTACTCTCACCCTGCAATTTGAACAAGACTTGTTAATGCTTTGACATGGAACACTTTGGCATCAACACCCAAGAGAACTATTCAAATTCCTATCTTGTACATCCTTTCACACATGTTCAAAATGTATACCACAGGTTAGCACTTATGTAGCCATGGGTAAGCAAAACTACTGCGTAGTGGTAGTGACCAAGAAATATAGACACCTTTATTTTCCTTTTCCAAACAACAAAGTGGTGCAAACTAGACTCACTTGAAGAAATATGAATATGAAGATTTAACTTTATCATATGAACTCAAGGCATGAAAGTGTCACTATTTAAGTTATTGAAGAAAGAAAAAATTCATGTGCAAAGCATTGCACCTGGGTTAGTAGTTATTATGTCACGGGTTGACACATAGTAAGGGGATGAATTCATATGTTGTTAATTAAATTACGAAAATTTCATTACTTGACTCACCAACATATACTCCCCACTGGTAATGAAGAGAGTGAAGATTGAAATAGGTTTTGTACATCCTTTCACACATGTTCAAAATGTATACCACAGGTTAGCACTTATGTAGCAATGGGTAAGCAAAAATACTACACAATGGTAGTGAAGAAGAAATATAGACACCTTTATTTTTCTTTTCCAAACAACAAAGAGGGGCAAACTAGACTCACTTGAAGGAATATGAGTATGAAGATTTAACTTTATCATATGAACTCAAGGTATGAAAGTGCCACTATTGAAGTTATTGAAGAAAGAAAAAATTCATGTGCAAAGCATTGTACCTGGGTTAGCATTTCTTAAGTCACGAGTTGGCACACAGTAAGGGGATGAATTCATATGTTCTTAATTAAATAACGAAAATTTCATTACTTGACTCACCAACATATACTCCCCACTAGTAATGAAGAAATTGAAGATTTAAATAGGTTTTGTACATCCTTTTACACATGTTCAAAATGTATACTACAGGTTAACACTTATGTAGCCATGTGTAAGCAAAAATACTACACAGTGGTAGTGAAGAACAAATATAGACACCTTTATTTTCCTTTTCCAAACAACAAAAAGGGGCAAACTAGACTCACTTGAAGAAGATGAACAAGATGTTCTTCGATTCATCAGTTTGCACTCACACTTTCTGCTTTTTATCTTCCAATTTGCATTTGCACCTTTTGTTTTTTCCCTTCTCGCTTCCTTCCAACGAGAACCAACGTGAAAATTGGAAAAAGATTAAAAAAAATAGAAAGTGACAATGCCACATCAGGTTGTGAGAGAAGTTTTCAATAAATGGATGTTAATATATCATTTTCCTTAAACTTAATACCTACTATAAATTCTAACAATAAATTTTACATTATTTATTTTTCTGTAAAAATAAAAATTTTATCAATAAAATTCTTATAAACAAATCAAAGTATAAATATATAAATAAAAAATAAATTCGTACTTCGAGCAAATTTTTTAATTTAATAAACATAAAAAATAAATAATACAACACCACATCAAACATTATACATTAATTAGTTTTACTTTAGTTACGTCTATTATAATTCATAATTTTTTTTCCAAAATTACTATTATAAAAAGAAAATTAATCAACAAAGTAAAAAAAATTAAATTAAATTGACTTTTATATTTTCAAATTGCACATAAAATAACTTACTACACAATACAAAATCTATTTTAAAATTAACAAATTCAAAAAGACAAAAAAAATTATTTATTTTTTCATTGTTTCAAATAATACATAAAGTAATTAAAAATACAATATTAAATCTATTTAAAAAATAATAATAATGTTAACCTCCTATGCAACATTTTTCACAAAAAGCAAAAAAATACCTCTTAAATATATTTTATTAAAAAAAATAAAAAATCTTAATTCTTATTTATTTTAAAAAAATGAAAAAAAAAATAGAAAACCTAGTTCAGAATTTCGGTCCCTGGGACCGAATTCTGACTTGGATTCAAAAAAAAAATTACTTTTTGTACGCTAGAATTCGTGTCCCAAGGGACCGAATTCTCATCTACCAACAAAACCGTGCTAAAATAATACCTAAAATAACTAAAAACATAATACTAGATCTATTTTAAAAAACAAAATATTTAACCTTCAATGTAACATTTTTCACAAAAAGAAAAAGAATTACCTCTTAAATATATTTTATAAAAAAATAAAAAATCTTAATTCTTATTTATTTAAAAAAAACAAAAAAAAATAGAAAACCCAAAATTCGTGTCTCGGGGGACCAAATTCTCACCTACCAACAAAATTGTGCTAAAATAATACCTAAAATAACTAAAAACACAATACTAGATCTATTTTTAAAAAAATATATTTAACTTTTAATGTAACATTTTTTACAAAAAGAAAACAAAAAATAACTTTTATATCTATTTTATTAAAAAATTTAAAAAACATTAATTTTAATTTATTTAAAAAAGAACAAAAAATAAAATAAAAAATCAAGTTCAAAATTCGGGTCCCCTAGAAACGAATTCTAACTTAGGATTGAAAAAAAAAAGCAGAAAATTAAAGGTTGGAATTCGGCTGCCCAAAAATCGAATTTCCAACTAAAATAAAAATTGTGCTATGTATGTAATATTTATATACAAACCGAATTCCCAACTAAAATAAAAATTGTACTATGTATGTAATATTTATATACAGTGTGCTATTTTGGTAAAAAAAGCGTCCAACAGTGCTTTTTGGGAAAAATATGTTAGTCTAACCTATTCTTAATTAATATATTTAATTTTTATTTGTTTGTACACACTGTTAAATATATTTGATTTTTATTTATTTCTTAACATCAATTTAGAGTGGGCTTGACCCACTCTAATATAGTCCTATATAGTTTTTTTGACCAATCCTATTTTTTGATAGTGTAGTATGGACTTTAACATCACTTGAACCCACACATTCTCTTTTCAATTAATTTTAAAATTTAAATAATATTTTTAAGTGGGTTCAGCGCACTCTAAGGATTTTATGTTCTTTTTTTTCTTGTTTTACTTCTCTTGACAGAAGATGTTATTAGCGTCCTTTGTCTCACCCACTCTAATTTACGGAAGTTATTTTTAAGCATTCTTGTAGTGTATAATATTATTTGTTTAGTTTGACTTTTTATGTTGTAGTAATTTATAATGTAGATTTGTTTTGGAAATAAATAAATACAAAAAAAATATATGAATATTTTTTAATAAAATACTTTTGGAAAAAAATTGTTAATAATAATTATAAATATATTAGTTGATGAATATTTATAAGTTTAAATATATAGTTAATAATTGTGTTTTGAGAAAAAGTAATAAATAATACATTCTAAAATAATATATTAGTTAAAACTATTGTATAATGAATAAATTATTTTATTAATGAATTTTAGTTTGTTTATGAAAAAAAATATATGCAAAATGTAGTTTAATTAGTCACTATACGAAGGTAATGTAGTAATCTGTAAGAGAAATTTAAAAAAATCAATTAAAAAGTATGATAAGTTAATATAGTTAGTAATTTATGATATGTAATTTATTGAAATAAATAAATATTCATTAATTTACAATTACATTTTTTAAGTATATGAATTATGTTATTATTTGAAATGGAACATATAGATTATTTAAAATTGATTTAATTCATTGATTTAAAAATTGTTAGACAATATTGTTTTGAAATTGCAGGCAACAAATATTCACTACATTTATTAAACAATAGTAGAAAAGAAAAAATTAGAAATGTATTGAATGCAATTGGAAAATTATAGAAATAAAAAGGATATATAGGAGTAAAAAAATGTATGAGTATATTTAATAAAATATAATAATATGAAAGAAGTCTTAAAAAACACAGAATTGTATATGTTAAAAGTTATTACTAGTATCTAATACCTATATAGAAGGATAGAAGGATCAAAGACAATTAGGGAAATCATGAAAACATTTCTCCTAAATATCTCACCTTGTTTCATAGATATATGAGAATGTTTAATAAAAATAAATATAATGATGTGAAATATGAAAAATACTTCCACCTACTACAATAATAATTTTAAAAAATCAATATTTCATTTACTGACAATATAATATAAATATCTTAAAATATATGAATAAATACTTAATTATCAAATCATTTCTCATACTAATTTTAAGATAAATTATCAAATACAATATTATTCAAAATAATAATTAATAATAACAAGTAGTGCCCTATTTGTCATGTCGGTCTTATAAGTATAATATAATTAATGTTTGCACTTCTTAAATTGTCTAGGTAATTAGTGTTAACCCTTTTAATTACAAGTGCCCTGGTAACCATGTCGTCTCTTGAAATTAATAATTAACATGTTTTAAATAAAATGTATCTCATACAAAATATTTCAAAACTATACAAAAATTGATGGGGAAACAACAACACAAACAATATACCAGAAAATGCAGCAGATATAATTTCTCCTAACTCGCAAGAATCTATGAGGAGCAACTATCAAAGAGTAGCAATAATAAATCGCCACAATCACAAATAAAGACACCAAGATTTTTAACATGGAAACCCCTCAAATAAAAGGTAAAAACCACAAGTCGTTCAGACCAAAAAAATAAATCCACTATGATCAACAAAAGTACAAATGAGTCTCAATCAATTGCACAAATTAGTGCCAACACCCAACCAAATAGCAAAGCAACAAAGCTTTCAAATAGAGAAGAACAAAGAGAAGAAAAACCTATAAAATCACTGCTGTAGTGTGAAATTAATTTCTCCCAACTCAAACATTGTATCCACGATCTAACCGGTCAGAATGAAGAACAATGTGTTTTGAACCTGCTGTAAACTTTTCAGTACAATCCAACGGTGAACGAATCCGCAGTTTCGATTTTATGGTGGAAGCTTTGTGAAAAACGTGAACAAATTTTTTCCTCTACCTCTCCCTCTATGGTGGAAGCTTTGTAAAAAACGTGAACAAGTTTTGACTCTATTGTTCTGCCTCTATGTTTATTTTGCAGCACCCTCTCCACTAGGTTAAGTGAGACATGATCGCCTTTCCTCCACATAGGAAGATAATCCATTATCCAACAAAAATAAATTAGTATTTATAAAAAATTTAATTTCATCCTATAAATGAATTAATATCTATATCATATATAGATTAAAAACTTGTGCAATCGTATAATTAGTTACAATGAAATATATATAAATCGAATTTATATATCAATTTCCTAATTAAATTAATCACCATTAATAATAATATTATAAAAAAACACTACTGAAACTTTCAAAAAAATTCAATTCAATTTATGATAATATTATTTAGGATTAATTATTGATTTAGTCCACTAATTTGTTTTTTTTTTCATTTTGGTCCCTTTATTATTTTTGGGTTCAATTTAATCCTCCAATTTTTTAAAAAGGATCAATTTAGTCTGCTTATCATTTTTATTCTATTTAACCTTCCTTCTTTTTAAAACGGTCAAATTTTGTCCTCTCCAATTTGAGACCAAATTAGTAATTAAGCTTAATTACAACTTATGTATCAGTGTGTATGATTTCAAGAAGTTGAGTGCTTCTTGTGGCTCATTTCTTTGTATGTTTTCTTTATTTGCCTTTAATAAAATCCACACACACATTCATATAAGTAAAATTCAAATCCGGAAGAATTTCATTCTTTACTAATCTTTACATTCTTTCTTTGGAAATGTGTCCCAAACGCTTATTGTAACACCCTAGGCGGATATTACTTGATGAAACAATTTTTATTGGAATTTAAATAATATATATAATTCCCAAGCGTGGGAAAAATTTAAAACTTACATCGCGGGAAATTCAAATACACTTCATCGACCTTATTACAAATCCACAATTCAAAAAAATCATATAAAGGCTTATTACAAAATGTTTGTAACTAAGACATGAAGTAAATCCCCATAATTAGCCCCACTTCGCCTCTAAGCATCAACGTCGTCACTGGATTCACATATGCTCCTGTGTGACAAGTCACACGATCATTGCCAAACACTCAACCAAAGTATCTTAGCCCTTTCTTATTCATAGACTCATTTATACCATTTCACCCCAATCCCACACCCTATATGAGAAGGATTGACACACAACTTTGGTCTTTGGGGATTATCATGCTTCCACGAACCTACTAGCTCGTGATCCAACTATACAGACCTCCTCGTCTATAGTCCAACTTTACGAATCTCCCCGTTCATAGTCTAACTTGCGTGAACACCTACTATGAACCTCCCCGCTCATAGCAGCCTCTAGTGTGAGCACAAAACATACGAACCTCCCTGCTCGTAATTTAATCAAGCATATCCCAGACAAAAATAGCAAGTTCATCCATGCAAAACCCTCTACAAAGAACCCATGTCCCTACACTACCGTTTGGCACTGCCTAAGCGGTGCAAGGTGAAATTATGCTCTAGACCGCCTAGCGGTACCCCCATGTCGCCAGACACCAAGCGCACTAGTGACCTCTCAGTTTGTGTCTATCGTCTGGCAGAAACATACCCGCCGCCAGGCGCTACAATAGTAAAACAGATTTTATTGGTTTAGGCACAACATAATGGGTTCTAAGACATCAAGCATCATAATTACACATCCAAAATGCCACTTACACATTATCACAACTCAACATACCTCAAATTGCATCATCACAATTTCTAACCATCAATCAAATTAAGCATTCATGCATTTAGACTTGGAGATTTGACATCACTTAAAAGTAGTCAAGCATGTACATGGAGCATGTGCACTTAGGACCAGTAGTTCAATCATGCATACAATCACACAAACATCACAATACCTATGATACACTTACATCCTAATGCACCACATCCCATTTCAAGATTCATACAGCTCAATGACAACTAGCACATACCTAGGTGAACCTTAATAATTATTTGATTAGGTTATTAGATCATATATATAAGTGAAATACTCCCAAACAACCAGTTTCTAGACTTTTAAAACATGCAAGCAATCTACTGATATCAACAGTACCCAATCGACTCCTTCCTTTCCACTACTCAAACCAATTTAAATTTTAATATAGTTTATCCCTAATCTCAAATATCATTCACACCCCTTTAAGAATTTGTTCACATTCATCAATGTTATTTTCAGGTACTAGCATAGTTCACACAATCCTTGTAACATCCCGTTAGGATATTACGAATTTTAGTAAAATAAAGCAAATAAATAATTACATTGCATTTAATAATACCTCATTTCCCAAAAACATGGGAAATTTAAATCTTTATTAAACTATGAAAAGTCCAATATTCCATAATTTATAAACACAATTTATAATAAATACCCATGGGGTTTACACATTATTATTCAAAACACAAATCATCAAAACTCCCAATCTAGCCCACGCTCCGAGCCTAAGCATCACTAGCTCCACTTGCAATATCATCTGCTCACATGTACCGCGTACATGATCATCGCCAAACACAAGTAGATAGGGTGAGCTAAAAAGATAACACATAAATATACAACAAAAATATATATATATATATATATATATATATATATATATAATAAAATACATCAAATTAAAATCTCTTCTTTTATCCCGCATGGCCACAACCATGTATGATATCATTTCACCCCCAAGGAACCTCCTCCTTCTCTATCACATGGCCACAACCATGTATATCAATGCACATCACGGAAGACTTGTTCCCTTCCTTCCACATGGCCACAACCATGTAATATCAGTGTACATCAAGGAGACTCGTTCCAGCTCTTCCACATGGCCACAACCATGCTAGCAGTATTCTACATCTTCTATTAAGTATCTCAAGGCGCTTTGCTGCCACACCTATCAGCCACAACCGATAGAACACGTGTGGAAACCATGCTACGAATCACACACCGTAACGCCAGGTGGAGTTCCCAAATACAAACATAGTCTGTAACGTCCCAGGACCAAACTCGTCAGCAAATCACTGAGGAGGGCAATCCATCTGGACCCATCCGTACTGGCCACAACCAGCACACTCACACCGGCAACACTCGCCAAATCGAGCCACAATTCAAGAGTTCCTCGTGTTCATCCGCTATCCCGAGCCACAAATCAAGGGAAGTCATTCTAGGCCACAACCCATAGAATGCCGCGTGCTTAACCCCTATCCCGAGCCACAACTCAAGGATACGTTCTAGGCCACAACCCATGGAACACCAGCAAGCCCACCATTGAGGTATCTTAGAAGTCTGGTAGACCACGCCTCATATTTCCATCTCATCCCTTTAATACAACAATAACACCTTCCTTGTACGCATAACAACACTCTCGATTGATTAAGCTAAAATCGTTGTTCAACCACTCTAGCTTATCTCGCTTAAACTAGACCCACTAGCTTGAGCGAGCCTCTAGACCCTCTACAGCCCACGAAGTCTCGCTTAAGCGAGCTCATTCTCGCTTGGACGAGACCCTCGCTCGCCCAGGATTAAAAATACCTCGTCTAGGCGACGAGTTCAACAAAACAACGCAACCATCCCTCTTAATCTCGCTTACGCGAGGGGCTCTCGTCTGAGCGAGATGCCTCCAAAAACACCCTGCAACATACTCAAATTCTCGCTTGAGCGAGGCACACTCGCCTAAGCGAGATGGCCAGTCGCTCAAAACCAGATTCCCTCGCCTGAGCGAGATGCTCGCATAACAACATGATTTTCGTCTCTGTTAATCTCGCCTAGGTGAGCCTGGCTCGCTTGAGCGAGAAATGCAGACCCCAAATCTGTTTACGCACGCACACCAGAATCAATGGCCCATTCAACACCTTACTTCATACCAAAACAGTTTAATCAATTTCATCAACCATATGAACATAATTTAGATACATTTCAGACCCCCAGCACCCACATGTGCACAAAAGCCGCATACTCAGTACAAAAATTCCATCATAATCACACATTTAGGTAATAATGCCAATAGAACAATGCTCAAATACCCAAACCCCAAATTCCCTTCATGTAGAACACGAAATTCATGGCAAAACAGTATCACAATCATGCAATATGACCAAATATACAATTTTGGGTTCAGCTCACCTAACCTGAAATTTCCTTGCTTAAAACTTGAATTTGGGGACCTTTCTTGGAACACCAATGCCCTCTCTTAGCTTCTCCCCTCAAACAGTTCCCAAATGCCCCAAACCTCACTTTTCACTCTCAATTTTCGCACTCCTTCTAAGCTTCTCAGAAAACAGCCTCTAAAACCCTCATTCCTTCTCAAAATTTGCCTTTTGCCTTTTAAAGAGTCCCTTAATATGGTTGATGGTAAAAACGAAATTTTTCAGCCCCTTGGTTGCTCCTTCTATCTCTACCCTTTCATATTCAGGCCACACTAAATTTTTAGCAAAAAGGAGGTTAAATTTGAGTCCACCAAGGTTCGAACCCACAACCATGCCAAAGCAAAATCAATACTAAACCATCAGGCCAACTCATGTTTCTTGCTAATACACACAAATCAAGTATTATATCATACGAAACATGCTCCAACATAGTATTAAAACAATAATAATTAAATAACACACAATTTGACACACATAGGACTTGGACCTAAGTCCTTTCACACAAACAAAGTACTCTCAACCACTTGAACTAGTACTTTTCCACGTCATACCTATCAGAATTTAATGTCATAAATACATTACCTACTCGCATTTATTAATTAATTATTTATTTAATTAATTAAATTCTGCGGATCTTACAATCCTTATTTCATTTTTCCCCACAACAAACCCAAAACAGGATGTTGTATCCCACTCATCGCTTGACAACACGTCATAATTTTGGAAATTCCAGAGTTTCCTTCACTTGCTTTGAACCCTAAACCTCCCAAAATTCAATTCAATCATATAATTCACAATCAATTTTACATCCAGCATGTATACGCATTCAATTAATTCATAAAATCACCAAAAGGATCAAATTTGACTTCTGCACTCACAATTGGCATTCATTTTCCAAACCCATATTGAACCCTCATGTACATATCCCCCAATTCATCAAATTACCATCAAAAGTAAATATTATCAAAAGCAAATTTTAAGTCGGCTATTTCTGATTCCAGTTGGCTAACACTATTTTCTAGCCAACTATATAGTCTTTTTAGCCGATTGTTCATGATAACAATTTTGTTAGCCTGACTATGCAACTCTTTAAAGTCATGCAACAATTGATAATAGTCATTTTAATCTTTGGATGACAAGGAACTCACTTGGCTTGATGAGGATGATTCAAATTCGGCCATGAGGCATAAATTTGCTTCCTCACTTCCTTCTTGAGATGAAGTACTTGTTGAATCATCATTGTCCTCCCAAGCTATGTAGGCATTGTAAGACCCGTGAAATTTAATTAATTAAATAATTAATTAATTAATAAATGCGGGTAGGAGAATTAATTATGACATTAAATTATGAGTGGAATGACGTGGAAAAGTATTAGCTCATGTGGTTGAGAGCACTTTGATTGTGTGAAAGGACTTGGGTTTGAGTCCTATGTATGCTATTTTGTGTTATTATTCGTTGTTATTTTAATATAACATAATCATGTTGGGAAATAATATGATAATTGAATTATGATTGTTAACATGAAATATGAATTGGCTTAGTGGTCTGGTGTTGATTTAGCTTTGGCAGGGTGGGTGGTTCAAATGTTGGTGAACTCAAATTGAACATTTTTTTAGTCACTTTTGGTTTTGGCATGAAGGTGAAAGGTTAACGTAAACCCTAGAGAAATGGCAGCCAAGAGAGGGAGGGGAGGCTGAAAACGGATCATAAAGGGGTCCATGAATGGCAATTAGCATCACAATTAAGTTTAGGTTCGTTTTATATTATCACCTAGCTTTTCGGACACCTTTAAAAGGCCATAGTGAGGTAAAGAGAAGGGTTTGGCAAGCTGGAAACTGTACCTACAAAGAGTGTAACATCCCTGGCTACCCCTCCTCGGGCCCCAGAGGCTGTCAGGTTACTACAATCTATCTATAAACTGAATATTGGGTGTATAAAGTAGTGAGAGAATGGTAATTTGAAATATGGAAATCATGTTAGCTCATAAAATATTCCAATACTGTCAGGACCTTAATAAACAACATATATAGGTATTGGTTTGGAAGAACATGGATGAACCCCAACAATTTGGGAAGTCTCTTGAAGTCGAATTATTTCGTGTGGAGTTGTGGTAGAAGGGAAAAATGGTATATGTCCATACAATATACAATATGTTGCATTGAGTTAAGAGCATAATGGATTGAGAGTGGGTATGAGAGTAAGGTACAAAGAATATCTGACCAAAAACTAGTACAGCCCAGGTACTGATACGGCACCTGGCGGCAAGACTAGGTCCGTCAGGCGACAGTGAGAAACCAGTGGGTTAATGGTGCAGGAGGCGCCTGGCGAAGGGATAGGATTTCGCCAGGCGATGGCAATAGAAATAGTGAGATTTAGTGTAACGTCCGCCTGGCGATGAAGGTGGGTCCGCTGGGTGGTTGTTGCTGAAACAATGGGGTCCTAGAGCCTTGGGCGCCTGGCGGTGGGGGGCTGAACCGCCAGGCGGTGACTGCCGTATTTGCGTGTTTAGAGGCGCTTGGTGCTTAGCGGTACGTGTCCCCCGCCAGGCGGTCTAGAAGTTGTAGCGCCTAGTGGTATGTGTCCCCCGCTAGGCGATTTGGCTGCTGTAAGTCCTAAGCATTGGACTTTGTAGGGTGATCTACAAGGCTTCTGGTGATGCCTCAAAGGTAAGATTGCTGGGATCCTTGAGTTGAGCTCGGAACATATCCCTTGAGTTGAGTTCGGGATAGGGGTTAAACACGTACATTCCTCGAGTTGAGCTCGGAATGGCATCCCTCGAGTTGAGCTCGGGATGGCAGATGAACACGAGGCACCCTTGAGTTGAGCTCGGGTTGGCGAGTGTTGCCGGTGTGAGTGTGCTGGTTGTGGCCAGTACGGATGGGTCCAGTTAGATTGCCCTCCTCAATTGTTGGCTGACGAGTTTGGTAGTCTTGGGACATTACAGACTATGTTCGTAATTGGGAACTCCACCTGGCATTACGGTGTGTGATCTGTGGCATTGGTTCCCGCACGTGCTCTGTCGGTTGTGGCTGATAGGTTTGGCAGCAAATTATCTTGGGGTAATCACTACAAGAGGTAGAACACAAATGGTCTGGTTGTGGCCAGGCGTTAGAGAATTGAGTAAGCTATGGTATCTTGATTTTTGTAGAGTTTATAGCTGTATAACTGGTTATTTGATTATTGTTATGATGTATGTTGTTTTCATAAGCTCACCCTATCTGCTTGTGTTTGGCGATGATCGTGTACGCGGTACAGTGAGCAGATAATGTTGATGCAGGTGGAGCCGGTGAGGCTTAATCACAGAGCGTGGGAAATGCTTGGGAGTTTTATACATTTTTGTATTATTTTGAGTTGGACTATTTTGTAAACTCTTATGAGAGGTTTTATTATGTTATTGCAGTTTTATGAACTATGAATTTTGCTTTTATTCTCGGAAGTTAATAAAATTTAAATTTCCCGCATTTTTGGGAAATGAGGTTTATTCATAAATGCGGCAGCTTTATAATTTTAATAGTTTTATTTATTTAAATTAGTAATATCTTGACGGGATGTTACAGGCACGTCTTTCCTTGGCCTTTTTCTCCTTTTTCCTATCACCAAACTTCTCTTCTCTTTGTTAATGTTAGGACATTCAATCTTGATATGTCCTTGCTTTCCACAATTATAACATGAGAATTTTGAAGTATTACTTGAATCATTTTGTTTAGAAATGTACTTCCTTTGATTACCTTTGTTTTCTTTCCTCTTGAGATACTTCCCAGACCTCTTGACTAGTAGATTCAAGCTCTCATTATCACTTGATTCAACTACCTCTTCCTCGATTTCATCACTCTTCTTGGAGCTAGCCTTCAAGGCTATGGTTTTCACCTTTTTCTCACTTGACTCAAGCTCACTTAGCTTTTGCATTTCATTTTCATTCTCTCTTAATTTGCCAAACAGTGCAGCTGTGGTGATGATGGATAAATCCTTAGATTCAGAATGACAATCACCTTTTATTGCCAACTTCTATCAAGACACTTTAGCACTTTGATGTTTAGCTCCTCTTTGTCAAATTCTTTGCCTAGACCTATGAGATGGTTGACAATGTGAGTCAACCTCTTTTGAACATCGGCTATGGACTCTCCTTTTTGCATCTTGAAAAGCTCATACTCTTTAATCAAGGCATGCTTCCTTGCTCTCTTCACTTCATTCGTCCCCTCATGTGTGATTTCTAGTACATCCCACATTTCCTTTGCACTCTTACATTGGGAGACCCTAAAAAATTCATCCATATTCAAAGATGAAGTGATGATATTCTTTGCATTGCAATCACATTGAGCTCTTCTCCTTTCTTCATCCGTCCATTCAGTCCAAGGCTTGTCCACCTGCTTATTTCCAACAAGACATTTAGGAGTGTATGGTCCATTAACAATTGCATCTCAAATCCCTTTGTCTATTGATTCAATGAAAATTTGCATTCTTATTTTCTAAAATTGATAGTTTCTGCCACTAGACATCGGTGGCCTATGAATAGAACCACCTTCAACAAAAGGGAGATTATTTTCAGCCATTTCAAAAGATTTTTTTATCAAACTTGAATAACTTTCAAGAATCTTGCACTAGATACCAATTGTATGTTTGAAATGGTGATTTAAGCCAAGAATGAGGGGTTGAATTGGTTGTTTAAAACTTTTTCAAAAGCATAAAACCCCTTTCAATTGAATCAAATAGATTGTGAAATTCGAATGCAAAAGCTGTAGAACAATATACTTTTAATCGGTCAAAAAGTAAAACAGCAGATTAGTTTGTTTTTTAGCTATGAAACAGTCGATTAAAATTTTAAATCAATCGGCTAAAATCCTAGGAATTTATGCAGAATGTAGATTTAGTTTAAACAACAAACTTTAACATACAAGACTTTAACATACACCCTCAGATTACACAAGAACACATTAAAGCACAATAAAGAGTGTGTAACATCCCGTCAGGATATTACAGATTTTAAATAATAAATAAAGAAAATATAAAAAAAAACTCGACATTTAAATAAAACATCATTTCCCAAAAACGCGGGAAATTGCACAGTTGTTTTATACTGGTTCACTCAATCATAGAGCTACATCCAGTTTACTAGGACAACCTGAGGCTGGTTTCCACTATATTCAAAAGTTTTACAAATCACACACCAAGATTACACTTTTAAACAAAGAAAATCACAAGATTTTTTTACTCTCACAAAAATCTAAACCAACACCCTGTAAAAATCACACTTACAAACTTGAACTCACATCAGGCAAACAACAATAGGCACAAGAACAACCAAACTTGATGGTGACTCTCCCTAGCCAATAATACATGTGTTCTTCAAGTTAATCCTAAGCCAAAATGCCTCCAAGATCAACAAGATCTTCAATCTACACGTTGTAGTTGTGTATTGCAGAGAAAGAAAGACTTTTCCAGTGATGAATGACAAGTTTTCACGCTCTAAAACTCATAAACTTAGCTCTGCTCTCGAAAACACAACATATATAGTGTAGTTTAAGTGAAATTAGTCGGTTGAATTTTTTATACAGCCAGTTGAGTTCACTTGACTTAAGTGAAATCATTCGATTGAAAAATAATTCAATTGATTGAATACATTCATACTAGAAACTATATACTACAAGTCTTTAAACCTGTTAAAACCCATTTTAACAGATTAAAAGGGACACACCAAGACTAAAAAGACATCTGACCTATGTCATATAGCCTACCAACATCTAATAATTACACTAAACACATTATTTCAATATTTAATACATTAAAAACATAATCTTCAAGTGGATCTCCATTAATCTTCATCAAACACATGTGATCTTCATGCACTTGGCTTTATCAAATCTTTGCTTCAAGCTTGCTTATGCCAACAAAAATGAGTTGAGTTGCCTGACGGGCCTTCATAACCGCCAGGCAGTTTCTGGGCAGAAACCTAGAAACTACGAAAATCAGCATAGATGAAGAGAAAATTAGGCATCCAGGAAATAGCAATCCATGACATTTTTACATTCAAACACACAAGCACGTAAAACAACTCCCTCTTACCTGGATTCCTAGTTCCAGTTGCAATCCTGGTGATCTCATTTGCCCCAACAAGCCTTAACCTTTACTCCCATGCTAAGATTCTATTCCAGCACTCAGTCCCCGCTCTCTAGCACCAGAATTTCTACTAATCTCCCGTATTCTCTCTGTTGCCACAATTAATTGGCTATTCCTTTTCTCCCTTAGACTCCTTTCTCTCATTTCAGCCCAAATTAAATAAAAAAAATATTAATAAAACCAAAATAATGAAATTGAGAGTTAATGGCCATTTAATTGTGTTTTTACTGCACGCCACTACTCTACCCTTCTGGTTTCTCAGCGAATTTCCAAAGTTTCTGGATTTAACACCACTAGCAAAAATACTAAACACCTAGCAAAAGTACTAAAAGATAAAGAGAGTCTACTCACGCTAACCAAGGTTCAAACTCACATCCTTCCAACACAACCATCAAACTAATATATGTTTCATGCCAAATCATGCACATATATAATGTTAAATCATGTTTCCGCATTCACAATATATATAATATATATGTAAAATAAAACATAATTAACATAGCACACTAATTAACAAATTGCATATGTTAAAGTTACTACCACTATCTAATACTCATATAGAACGATAGAAGGATCAGGAAAATGAGGGAAATCATGCAAACATTTTTCATGAATGTATCACCTTTTTTTTCTTTAAGAAAAAAGGATATTTATAGCAATTCCTCTACCAATGTCCTTTCTCCTTACACAAGAAACACTTAACCTCACTTTGGCAACATCATCTTCTTTTACATGAGAACAATTCTCAAATTTGATACTATTCGAGAAAGATGTTTCTAACCAATTTAACATCAGTGAGTAGCGAACACAACAACAAAATAGACATATCAAAATGTCTAATAAAAATAAATATAACAATATGACATATGAAAAATACTCCCACCTAGTATAATAGCAATTTTAAAGAAATCAATATTTCATTAAGTAAAAATATAATATAAATATCTTAAAATATATATGAATAAACACTGTAAAATCATTTCTCATATTCATTTTAAGAGAAATGTATCAAATACAATATTATTCAAAATAATAAACAATAATAACAAGTAGTGTCATGTTTGTCAAGTAGCTCCTACAGATATAATTTATTTAATCTCTACATTTCCTACACTAAAAAAAAAATTAATTTTTATTAGCATGTTTTTTTTGAGGTTATACTAAACCGCTAAAAAAGAATGTTATTTCTGTTATTTTATTCTAACCGCAACAAATTTATATCATTTAAATATTTTTAACTTTATTTTTAAATGTAATTTGAATATTTCACGATCGGTTCTTTGTCTTGTGTATCGTCTTCTTCGTCTCCTTGCCTGGTTTTACATCTTGAGCTCATAAGTAATGGCCTCTCGCATGTTTATTCAATTTGTTGTCTAAAATTTTCAGAAGCTTCTGAAATTTCTACAACCATACAAAGAGGTATGTGATACTGTTATTTTTTCTTTCAAATTTCATGTGAGATTTCTCATCTTCCTCTGAAGCAACGTGACCTATTTGTTATTGTCTTCGTAAAACAGTAGTAATTTTCTTTTTTTTATTTAGTGTCATTGTTGTAACTTTCAATTCTATTGATTTTTTTTTATTTTGAAACAAAAAATCTAATCACGAATAAGCATGGGTTTACGGTGAGAAATTTTGCTACTGAAACCCTAATCAAGGCTAAGTATGGATTTGTAGTGAGAAATGCACCGTGCGTCGCCATACGCTACACCTAGACCTTAAATTTTGTCAGATCACAAGTAAGTTGTCAAATCCAACTACAACCTATATTGGATCGATGTATTATTGTGTGTATAATGTGTCTTTTGGGGCCATTTGTGTTGTTTCTACATATTTTCAAAGAACACGCAGTCTTATGATGCTAGTTAAGCTTACTGAAAAATAAATGTATAATGTAGAAGAGAATGCTACTGGATAGTGTGAACTTGGTCAAATAGAGTCTCAATGTTTGTTTTTTTTACTCCATTATGTATTATGATTTTCTCGTTTGATCTCATAATACAACTGTCATTGATTTAATTTAAGCATAAATATATAACGTGAAGCTCTTTATATTGCAGTTTAATGATCATGGTTTACCTTAGTGCCTATTAGTTGACGTATACAACTTACATTATAATTTAAGGGCAACAAGATATAAAACAAGGATAATGTGCACCCAGAGCATGTGGATTTGTCTCTCAAGTGCAAACTATGAGAGCAGATGTGAGTCTTGTCTTAATAGACCCTTTTCCAGATTGAATACTTGTATACATTGTATGTTTTAATGGTTCTTTTATTCTTGAACTCAAAATTTGATTTACAAAATTCATTTAGATGGTGGGAAGTACTTCGTTATTGAATTTTATGCACTTTATTCCGTCTAAACTTTGAGGTAGAATCTTAGTAAGATAAGACAAGGACTAAGGAATCCATTTATATTATACATGTATGAGTGATTTATGTATGATGATGGTGTTTAATTTATCTATTAATAGTGATATGGTTTTGATTAGAGTTGGACCATCAGGGCTAGTGACAGCCAGGGAGTTGAGAAAAGAGGGTTACAGGGTGGTTGTGTTGGAGAAGAATCATGATGTTGGAGGGCAGTGGCTTTATCAGGCAAATGTGGAAGAAGAGGACCATTTAGGGAGAAAGCCTTTTCTAAAGGTGCATAACAATATCTATGAATCTATTTATCTCTAACACCCTATATCTATTTATCTCTAATACCCTGTATTATATCTAATAACACCCTGTATCTATTTATCTCTAACACCATGTATCTAGTCATTCATTTATTTCATACCAAAGAAAATATTAGATTATGTTCATATAATGCTAAGCTTAATCATAATTTTTCTTTGTTTTTGTCTATCTAATGCTCAAGAATGGATACATGGAAAAGAAAACAAATGCATAGTCACATATACAGGACTCCAGAACCATTCAATAATGAGGTATGTGCCTTATGTAATCTCTTTATTTTCAGTAATTTGATCAGAGCATGAACTTTGCATACTGAAACATGCCCATGTGCATTAGCTTAAAAGTGATAAATATTCTTGAACTTTCATATTTTATAAGTCTTAAACTTAACAGAGACATTTTTTCATGTAACAGATTGTGGTGGTGGTTGGAAATTCTTTGAATGGGCAAGGCATATCAATAGAGCTTGTGGAAGTAGCAAAGAAAGTCAACATGAGTTTCAGATCTCACTACAAGGCATATCAATAGATTTATTTTTGTCATCTTGTATCCTTGAATTGTATACAATGCATGAATCATTGTGACTTTTCTTCCCAAGTCACTTCAAGGAAATAGACTAACCGATAAGATTCTGAAAGTCATTCGTTTAAAGCAAGCTCTTGCCATTTTGTAAGTATACTAATACTAAACATATGTTGTTTGATGTTATGTTTCTGAAAATTAAGAAAATATTGCAGGAAGTGTTGTAAACATGTTTATGCAATTAGGAAATTATAGGTAAACCATTTTCTGAAGTTTATCATTTTCCACAATATATATATTACTTTTGTTATGCTTTTGAATGAAAGAGAATACACTTTAATCTTTTATGTACTTTTCTTTGTATGCTAGAGATGATGGAAGTGTTTCTAATAAATATCTGTTATGTAGACCATAGAATAGTGTTTATGTATGAATGGTTGGATTACATACTTTTGATTCACTATTTTAATGGTTTGCAACCATAGGTGGTTGAATTATGAAGATCCTTTAGTCAACCAAGGTGCATAAGGTGCATGGACTAAGGAAGAGGACAAGTCCCTTTTACTTATTGTCCAAAATATGTGATAAGGAACTGAATATTGCTTCATCATTAAGCACAAATCAAGCAGGACTCCATTTCAATGATTGTCACTATTCCAAAAAGGCTTAAATCATTCCATGCTAAATAGTGAATGGAATGAGGAAGAAGATGTTCAATGTTCTGCGGTGACATATTTTGGTGATAACAATTGGTCGTGTGTGGCTTTTGTTTTAGAACGACAGAGGGGAACCTAGTGCTCAAATAAGTTGGTTAACTATTTAAATTGTGTTTGTAGTTGGAGTTTGAATAAGGGAGCTAATTATGTTGATTATATACATTTATACAGTGTACTCATGTATACATTTGTGTCACAAACAAATTCTTACTGATTTAGTTTTATCTTGAAACACAATGTTAGAGCCATGTTAAATTTGTCACTGTCATAATTGGATTATTTATGCATTATTTATATAATCCTAAAATTATTATATATTAGGGGTACAAATTTTTGAGATAACTAATTAAAGCTTGATTTTGTCTAATAATGCTATAGAAAAGAAAAAAAAGTGAATTATAAAGTTAGTCTAATAATTAATAAATATTTTTTGGAATTTTAAATTTTTTTAAAAATATTCAAATAATTTTTGACAATTTTTAATCGTAAAAGATAATGTATTTTGTGGCGGTTTTTAACCGTTAAAAAATAAAATATTTTGTGGCGGTTTTTAACCGATAAAATATGATGAAATATCATAAAATAAAAGTAAATTTTGTAGCGGTTTTTAACCGCTGTTTTTTTTTACAACAATACCATCTGTTAAAATTTTCTTGTCAAAAACTGTTTTTGACATGCGTAATTTTGACGATTTTTAAAACTGTCAGAAATTTCATTTGTGGCAGTTTTTAACCGTTAAAACTTGTAATTTTAACCGTCACAAATATCTATTTTTTTGTAGTGCTAGATTGTCTAGGTAATTAGTGTTAATCCTTTTAATTACAAGTTCCCTATTAATCAGGTCCTCTCTTAAAATTAATAATTAAGATGTTTTAAATAAAATATATCTGATGCAAAATATTTTGAAACTATACAAAAATAAATTAGTATTTCTAAAACACTTAATTTCATCATATAAATTTATTAATATCTATATCATATAGATTAAATACTTGTATAATCGTATAATTAGTTACAATGAAATATATATAAATCTAATTTATGTATCATTCTCCTAATTAAATTAATCACCATTACTAATAATATTATAAAAAAAAAAGCTGTTGCTAACGTGCAATTCATCGTAACATTAGGAATCAAATGAAAAAGTTTCCGAAACTTAAACTTTCATAAATTTCCAGTTCAATGAATATTATATTATTATTTGATGGTTATGTTTGACAAATACCACTCTCGTGTTCTACACCTACATCCATCGTTTAAGATATAATTAATAATAAATCATTACAAATTAAAATAATTAACTATATTAAATATAATAATATAATTCATATAACAGATTTTACAAAAAATAAAAATACTTTTTAAAATTACTATGCAATATTTTTCAATTCAATAAAGTCTCACATTCATATATATTTTTTTTAAAATTTATTATATGTTTAACACATAGATTTTCTGATAATTTAAATTTTTTTAGTTTAATTATATTTAAATTTTTAGCAACATTAAAATATAATTATTTAATTATTTAATTACTTTTTAACCTTTTTATTTGTGTGTATTAAATAAATTATTAAATAAACTTGTAGAATGTTTTTGGATATCTCATAATGTTGTTCTAATGGATTTATTGGGAACTAAATTGCAATTCAAGAGAGAGCTTCATTTTGAAAAAAACTTGGCATTTCTAAAAATAAGTCTCACTTAATTAATGTGTCTTTTAAGGTTGGTTTTAATTTATCTTATAGAAAACCACTCTGGCTATATCTTCCTTTTGTTTCTATCAAATAAAAACTAAATCCAATTTTTATTTCCATTCCAGTAACAAAATAAATTTTATTAAATCATATTTAAATTTTGATTTATCAATTTTTTAATTAAGTGTTACTTAATTAAACTTTTATTAATTATATATTTGGTGCTAACAAAAAATACAATAATATTCCACTTAAAAAAAATATTAATTAATTAAAATTAAACCTTTTAATTTAATCAATAATATTTTTTTCCTCTAGAGAAAACCAGAACATTCATTAGTCTGTGATCCATTATGTTGATTATAAAATCTGGCAATAAATGAACTCACTAATTTATTAATTAAGGTTGACATCTAACAACACGCCTTAACGGCTTAATAGTATGAAGTATTTTTACTTTAGAACCACCAGAAGATTAATATAATATTTTCTTACATATTTACATCTCTATGTTAATTCTAGGATATGGTATAACTATCAAAGTTTAATAAATTAACACATGATGAATGACTTAAGAAACTCATTCATAATACCTTGGACAAGGTCTTTATTTATATTGACTCAAACTCATTACCAAGAGTTGATGGATTTTTCTTGATTAATCATTAATCCCACAAGAATTTAGTCATACCCAATAATCATTTAACTAACATCAACATTAGATGTCTGATATCAAAATATAATAAATAACTTGTTAATTTCCATAAAAATCTCAAGTTTGAGGAAATTATATATTTCTTCAAAATAATTTCCTATTGAGAGTTCAAAGGTAATCTCAACCATAAAGAAATTCTCCTGTTCCTGCAGAAGAACAAATAAGATGAGTTAGGCACAAGCGTCACCTTACCATGTAGTCCGCTATCTCCTCAGTTGGCCTCTTCCCGGTTGATACATGTCAGCTTGAACCTAGGAGGGTTACCTGCAGAAGAGTCTCCGAAGCTCAAGTAAGTTAAAGCTCTCAAAAGGTCAAATCAGTGATTAATGAATGCGTACCTTTAATTATTAGGGTCCACGCGTATTTATAGAGCATTAATGATGTCTGATTACCTCATGGGTCGGGCCTTGACTTGGGCTCTTACTTGGGCCATGAGTGGGCCTGGGCCCTAACCCAGGCCCTTAAGACCTATTGAACGCGGGGGCTTCTATTTTCACTAAGTTTATTGGAGTTGTCAGCCTGGACTTTAATCTTATCGGGTCTGCTGGAGTAGCCGGCCTGGACCGGCTACCTACCTTGATGGCTTATATTGGTTACATGAGGTGTAGGTTATTCTTCTAGATGTATAGGTTAAAACCGGTACAAGTTAGGTTGAATACTTGGCTGCCTTGATATATGCATTGTTTACTTATTTGGTCGAGTTTGGCTAGGTGTGGTACACCAGTCCCCCAGCCTTGTCCGATATGAGTTGTCAGTCAAGGGTGATATGTGTTGGTATGCTAGCGGAACCGGCTAGGTGTGATACACCAGTCCCCCAGCCTTTAAGTGTGATGAACATTGTTAAGGCTAAAAAGTGGTAACCGTTTGAAGGTAGGTGAAGGGGTGTCAGGGGTCAAATCAAGAAGTTTTGGCGCCGTCGTTTTTAAAAGTTATATCTTTCGCAATGATGGTGTCGATTGGTCTGGGGTATTGCTTTGGCGGGAAGGGGTTTTCGTCGTTTGGGATCCTAGACTATAAATATAGGTTTCAAAACGGGTGAGGGGTTACTTGGTTCATTTGCGAGAGTTTTGAATTCAGAGTTCTTGTGCGCATCATACTATCCGACTAGTTCCCAAATTCAGCCGACATCTCCCCGTAAACACGAAAACAGGTATGTCTAGTAGCGATAGTATATCGTTATCTACGTCTAGTAGTAGTGAGAGTACGGAGTCAAAGAGAAGTAGGGATAGACAATTTGACAAAGAGGGTACAAGTTCTGGGGGCATGACAAGTGGGATTCCAATGGAGACGGTGAGGGAGGTTCGAGAAGATCCCCCTGAAGAGTTGGCAGAAAGCAACTGGCCGGCAAAAGGCGGCTATGGGTGGGCGACTGCCGACGTCCGCAATCAATCATCTTTGTTCCGGTGGTCTCGTCTACTGAACTCCTGGTTAAACTGCACACCTATCATCTCTAAGGGTGTCAGTGGGGACATCGTTTTCCTGGAGAGAGTTAGTGCTATCGACCGGGTATGTCATGGACAGGAGGGTGCTACCGAGAAGTTTTTCTACATGTATATGTGCCATTTTTCTCAACTTCATGTGCGGTTACTGTTAGACGGTTTCACTATGGGCGTATTGCGGGCATTGAATGTGGCACCTACACAGCTGCATCCGAATAGTTGGGCCTACTTGCAGGCTTTCCGCATCTTGTGCCAATCCTTATATTTGGAGCCCACTCCTTACGCTTTTTTGTATTTTTACGACACCAGACCCCGCCGGCCGGCTACTTGGCTATCTTTGATAAGTCGCCCCAGTATCAGCAGACTGGATGCATTTTCCCAGTCATTTAAGCATTTCAAGGACGGGTACTTCAAGGTTGTCGTTAAAGAAGGAGGCAAAGCTCATTTTTTGAACGCAGATGGGAGTACCAAATTCCCTTTTAGTTGGACAGGCAATCCTTCTCGGTATAAGAACATGGGGATGGATGAGTTATCGGCTGGTGATAAGGAGGTGGTGGAGATCTTGTTGAAGTTTGTTGATAAGTTGCCCACTAAGGGCCTAGTTAGAGTTTATAATTCGGTGCATCGGATAATAGATATCGAAGGTATCTG